>OFHM01000316.1_pt1 | contig 43830 bp, 38 predicted proteins | sample 1521311 | NCBI WGS metagenome assembly OFHM01 (sample SAMEA3504083, study PRJEB24116) | mouse gut metagenome | biome: mouse gut; feature: mouse-associated habitat; material: faeces | place: Denmark | collected 2011 | reverse complement strand
ATTCGCACGAGTACCCTCGCTTCGCTGGGGCAGACCCTGTGCATATTATTTTTATTCTATAGGAAGATACTTTCGCGCTTTAGCGTGACAAGGTCTTTCCTATAGAATAAAAAACCGGACCCTTCGGATAAATTCCAGCGGTCCGGTTTTTCTGCACAGCAGAAGATATGCATTTCTTTCTGTATTATAATATCATGATGCATCTGAAAACATATCATATTTACCAAAATGCTCAATTGGAAGAATAATCTGCTTTAAGCCGGCTTTTCCCATCATTTCATACAGAAAAGTTCTTGCGAATGAAAATAACAGTTCTGTTCCTTCTTCCATTACTTCCTTCTCCGCTTCCTTATCTGTCAGGATATCCCAGCTGAAAATACCTGCCAGTTTCAAAGAAAAATAAAATGGAAGCTCTTCATTCTCCATCTCTCCAACTTCAAATTTTATCATCAGTCTTGCAGCTTTATCATTCGGTTCACTGCTCATTGCATATTCAGGTTCCATACTGACAGGAATATCATGTTTTCCCGGTTCTCTGTCTGTTTTTTTTGTAAAACTCATATCTATAACTGATATATCTTCACATTTCACTCTCATTTTCAGACTCCTGCACTTTCCATAGACTCAACAAAAAAGGATTTTTCCTGAAATTTCATATTTCTTTCTCTGTATTTATCCTCTTCATTTCTTATTGTATCAAGGTAGAAAATATTATTCCTTATCGGTTTGCCAAACCGAATTTTTCTGATACACCTCGCATGTATCTGCTCTCCGGCCTCAAAACCCAGAATCAGAATATCCTGTACTGAGTCAGATACTTTTCCTTCATATCCACAGATAATCGACTTCTTTTTGTTCATTTCATCCTGAAGCCTTTTTCTGTAATCTGCAAGACAGGGGTTTTCCAGCTTTTCATTTTCCTCCGGAAGGTCATCTTCCGATATATCCTGAAATTTTTTCTTTTCACAGGACATGCTCTCTCCATGCTGACTAATAATGATTATCTCATTGCCGGACATTTTAAACATATCCAGTATGGAAATTTCATCATCCAATAATTTCAGCAATAATCCTCTGCTTACTTTTGTAACCATCCAGGTATTGTCTATAATCATATCCGTGTACAGACAAAAATAATAACATTCTTCCCTGTCCCGGCACACAAAAATTATGGGCAGTTTTTCGAATTCAAAAAGCACTTTATCCAAACTCAGATCCCCTGTGTCCAAAACATTTTTGAAATATGCTTTCATTAATCACTCTCCTCACAAATTCTGAAATTTCTGACAGCTTTTTTTATAGCTCCTTCAAAAATCCACCAGTCAATATGTGTTGAATCTGAATTGTCAGAAACCCTCTCAGCCGTCCTCTGTACCAGTCCATGAGATGTATTTCCGGTAAGCAAAACCGGATGTGGATATTCTTTTCTCAGCCTTACGCTTCGTTTCAGACAATTGATAAATTTATCACAGTTCTTTCTGCTTGTATATACAGATGTAGAATATGTTCCCACTTCTTCTTTCGAATAGCGATCCGGTATCCAACCCTGTAAAATTTCCTCGTAAGTGCTGACAAAGGCTTTTTCCTCTAACTTTCCCCATTTCGCAACTCTGTATACCTGTTGAAAATGCTCCTCCCCGGCTCCGCTTTCCCATATTTTTTTCCTGATATTCTCCGGAATCACAGAACTTAATTCTTTTGTCTCATTTCCCTTATCAGTATTCATTTCATCCCACTTTTCTGTCCCTTATTTCAACTGTAAAACTCCTGCTCTACTCCAGAATCAGTCTCATGCAGCCATACATTCCCGCGTCATTTCCAAGGGAAGCCAGCGCAAATTTCGTATCCACACAGGAAGAAAAGGCAGCTTCCCTGAAATACTGGTTAACCGCTTTCAAAAGCACTTCTCCTGCTTTGGATACGCCGCCTCCGATTACAAAAGTTTCCGGGTCTGCCACACAGGCAATGTTGCTCAGAGCCCTCCCCAGCATCCGGGCAAATTTCTCCACGATCTTCTCTGCCAGTTTATCCTGATCTTTGTATGCGTCAAATACTGCTTTGGCTGAAATTTCCTCCACTTTATCCAGAAGAGAGGTCTCATGGCTCTCTGCCAGGCTTTCTCTGGCAAGACGCACGATACCCGTTGCGGAACAATACTGTTCCAGGCATCCCTTCCTGCCACAGTTACAGGAAATGCTTTCATGGGGATTTACCGTAATGTGCCCGATTTCTCCGCCTGCTCCATGAGCTCCCGCCACGATTTTCTCATCAATGATAATACCGCCGCCCACGCCGGTGCCCAGCGTAACCATAACCAGACTCTTACAGCCTTTGCCGCCGCCCTGCCACATTTCACAAAGCGCAGCCACATTCGCATCGTTTCCGGCTTTCACAGGAATATGGTCCATCAGGCCCCCCATTTCTTCCGGTATATTCTTATTTTTCCATCCAAGATTTACGCATAAGGGCACACTTCCGTCCGGCTGTACTGGTCCCGGAAGCCCGATTCCGATTCCTTCAATTTCCTCTTTTCCAATCTTTTTTTCCGCCATTTTTTCCTGAAGGGAAGCTGCGATATCGGGAAGGATATTTTTCCCCTCTTCACAGGTATTTGTGGGAATTTCCCACTTTTCCACAAGATTTCCTGTGGTTTCAAATAAACCTATTTTACAGGTAGTGCCTCCGATATCCACGCCAAAACCATATTTTTTCATGCCATACCTCTCCTTTATCCTGTATATTCCAGCGGGCAGCGTACAGACATCATCCGTTAAATTTGTATGACGCCATTGCACCTCCGCTGTTTTTATATTATAGTTATACTATACACCTGCTGCAAATGCAATAGTGCCGCAGAAACTGACAGAGAGGATACCCCTATGACCCATATTTTACTGGTAGAAGACGACAAAAGTATCGTCAGTAATTTAACAGAATTTCTGCAGAAAGAAGGCTTTGCCATCACATCGGTGGATGGCCAGACAAAGGCTCTGGCCCTGCTTGAAGAATCAGCCGCCGATTTTGACTTGCTGCTGCTGGATGTTTCCCTGGCGGAAGGAAACGGTTTTTCCATCTGCCGGGCTGTAAAATCCACCACCAGCCTGCCTGTCATCTTTCTGACTGCATCCGGAGATGAGTACAGCGTTGTCACAGGGCTGGATCTGGGCGCCGACGACTACATTGCCAAACCTTTCCGGCCGCGGGAACTGATTTCCCGTATTCACAATATCATGCGCCGTTACGGCAAGGCAAATACTTTGCTGGAGTACCGGAATCTGACAGCAGATGTAAGCCGGGGCACCGTCTCAAAAGACGGACAGGAACTACAGCTTTCCGCTCTGGAATACCGGCTTTTACTGTATTTTATGAATAATAAGGATATTGTGCTTTCCCGCTCCCGGCTTTTAGACGCCCTCTGGGATATGGCAGGGGAGTTTGTCAATGACAATACCCTTACGGTATATATCAAACGGCTGCGGGAAAAAATCGAAGAAGACCCCCAAAATCCCCTGCTGATTAAGACCATCCGGGGCATGGGCTATAAGATGGGAGACTGATACTGACACAAAAATACTGGAGGTTACTTTATGAAATTCTTCCGAAATCCTGAAATCAGGCTGAGCCTGCTCTGGCATCTCTTTCTGCTCCTTGCAGCTTTGGGTACCGGAACTTTATTTCCTTCCCATGCCAGAACTCTGCTGGCGCTTTTTTCCTTTCTTTATATTATTTCTCATTTCCGGATTACCTGGTGCAGATACCGCAGGCTGGAACAGCTCAGCCGTGAAATTGACCATATGCTCCACAGTCAGGTTCCCATTCATTTTGAAAATTACCGGGAAGGCGAACTGTCCATTCTGGAAAATGAACTGTCCAAAATGACATTGCGGCTCAGTGAACAGGCGGCTGCTCTGGAAAACGACAAAAAATTTCTGGCTGATTCCATGGCTGACATTTCCCATCAGATTCGTTCTCCCCTGACTTCCTCCAACCTGATTCTCTCGCTTCTCATGAAACCGGATTTATCTGCCGGCCGAAGAAAAGAACTGCTGCTGGAGCTGACGCAGCTTCTCTCACGTATTGACTGGCTGGTGGAGTCTCTGCTTAAAATGTCCAAAATGGACGCAGGAACCATAAAGCTCCAGCAAACAGCGGTAAACGTGGAAACACTGCTCTGCCAGGCAGCGGAACCTCTGATGATTCCCATGGAACTGCGGGAGCAGACTTTAACCCTGAAGGGAGATTCCCAGGTTCAGTTCACCGGAGATTTTTCCTGGTCCCAGGAAGCAATCCTGAACATACTGAAAAACTGTATGGAACACACGCCCTTTGGCGGCTGTATTAAGGTGAGCTTTTCAGAAAATACAATTTTTACGGAAATCATCATTGAGGACAACGGTGATGGATTTACCCCGGAAGACCTTCCCCATCTGTTTGAACGGTTTTACAGGGGAAAAAATGCCTCGCTCCAGAGTGTGGGTATTGGCCTTGCCCTGTCCCGGATGATTGTCCTTCAGCAAAACGGAACTCTGAAAGCCGAAAACCGCCCGGAAGGGGGCGCACGTTTTCTGATAAAATTTTATCGGCAGCACCCCTGATTTCTGCCGCCCCTTAAGATTTTCAATTATGACAGTTTTGTCACAGAGAAGTCACTGCTCTGTCACCGGACCTGGTTAGAATAAGATTCAGAAATTGATGAAAAGGAGCAAATTTTTATGGAAATTTTAAAAGCAGAACATTTAACGAAAATCTACGGCTCCGGGGAGAATCAGGTCAAAGCGCTGGACGACGTTTCTTTTTCCGTTCAAAAAGGAGAATTCCTTGCCATCATCGGTCCCTCCGGCTCCGGCAAATCCACATTACTGCATGTCCTGGGCGGAGTGGACGTTCCCACGTCCGGGAAAGTATTTATGGAGGGAACCGACGTCTATGCTCAGAACGAAAGCCAGCTTGCAGTCTTTCGCAGACGCCAGGTGGGACTGATTTACCAGTTCTACAATCTGATTCCCGTACTGAATGTAACAGAAAACATGACGCTTCCGGTACTGATGGACAGCCGGGAGGTAAATCAGCAGCGGTTAGAAGAACTTCTGAATATTCTTTCTCTCAAAGGAAGGGAAGGGCATCTTCCAAACCAGTTATCCGGCGGCCAGCAGCAGCGTGTCTCCATCGGCAGAGCGCTGATGAACGCCCCGGCAGTGGTCCTGGCCGATGAACCCACCGGAAATCTGGACTCCAGAAACAGCCAGGAAATTGTGGAACTTCTGAAATACTCCAACAAAACCTATAAGCAGACTTTGATTGTCATCACCCATGATGAAAATATCGCCCTCCAGGCCGACCGTATTATCGCCCTGGAAGACGGGAAAATTATCAGAGACGAGGTGATCTGTCCATGAATATTTTTCAGAAAATCACCATAAAAAATCTCAGAAAAAACCGTGCCCGCACACTGGTTACCATCGTGGGGATTATCCTCTCGGCAGCCATGTTTTCCGCCACCACCATCAGCATTTCCTCCCTGAGACACTGTCTGATACAGTCAGCCATTTATGAGGACGGAAGCTGGTATGGCGCATTCTCTGATATTTCCGCAAAAGATATGGAAACTCTGGGCTCCGACGAACAGGTCAGCCAGGCTGTATCCCTGGAGCTTCTGGGATACTCAAAACTGGAGGACTGCACCAATGAATCGAAACCCTTTCTGGGCATTTTCGGCATACAGGATGATTTTACAGAGCTGATGCCCATACATCTCACCCAGGGACGAATGCCGGAAAACAACAGCGAACTGCTGCTTCCTGACCATCTGTTCGCCAACGGAGGCATACACTATAACATTAATGACAGGCTGGACCTGAAACCCGGAATCCGCATGGGCAATCATGGAGAAATACTGACCAATCTCACCGGTTATCTGAATAATTCCCACCAGGAATCTGCAGAAAGCGGCAAAGGGGAAGAAGAATCCGGTCCCATTTCCGAAAAACTGATTCCCGGCGAATCCAGAACCTACACAGTGGTGGGATTTTATGAGCGTCCCTCCTTTGAGGATTACACGGCTCCTGCCTACACAGCCCTGACCATTGGAGAACAGGACAGCGAACACTTTTATACCACTTATGTCCGAACCTCCTCCGGGAAAAATTCCACGGCCATTCTGAACAGCCTCATGGAAAAACTGGAATCTGAATCCTATGGTTTTGAGGTAAATTACAACCTGCTGCGTCTGTACGGATATTCCGGAGAGAGCCGGTATAACAGCGTCCTGTTTGGTCTGGCCGGGATTTTGATTGCCATTATTATGTTTGGCTCCATTTCCCTGATTTACAATGCATTTTCCATTTCCGTCAGCGAACGCACCAGACAGTTCGGGCTGCTGTCTTCCATCGGCGCCACCCGGAAACAGCTGACCGGAAGCGTTTTATTTGAGGCATTGTTTTTAAGCTGTATCGGCATTCCTCTGGGCATCTTATCGGGACTTCTGGGCATCGGCGTTACTTTCTTTTTCACAAAAGACATGATTGCCAGCGTCCTTGGTGTGGAGGCTTCCGGTAATTACGGATACGCAGCTTCCCGGTTTATCAATGCTCTGGGACCCGCCGAAGAGGTTTCCCTGAAACTTCATCCGTCTTTTCCCGCCCTTGCCATAGCAATCGGTATTTCCCTGCTGACCATCCTGATTTCTGCCTGGATTCCGATAAAACGGGCTGTGAAAAAGTCAGCCATTGATTCTATCCGCCAGAGCAGCGACATTGCCATCCGTCCCGGCAGAGTGAAAACCTCCCGGCTTACGGAAAAACTCTTTGGTTTTGAGGGAATGCTTGCAACCAAAAATTACAAACGCAACCGCAAAAAATACCGGGCTACCGTAATTTCCCTGTTTCTGAGTATTGTGCTGTTTATTTCAGCCAGCAGCTGGTGCAGTTATCTGACGGATTCCATGGGAACTGTGCTTTCCGCCTCTTCTTATGATATTATTTACAGACTTCATCCGGAAGACGGTTATTCCGAAGATACCCTTATTTCCGAATTAAGGGAAATCGCTGATGTAAATTCTGCTTTTTACAGCTGCGAGCTGTATTTCACCTGTTCTGTCCCTGCTTCTTTTCTCAGCCGGGAATATCAGGATTATCGGAAAATGATTGCTTCTGCCCAGAACGAAAACTTCCTGGAATCCGCACCGCTCCTGACTGACTTTGAGCTGGTTTTTCTGGAAGATGAATTATTCCGCAGCTATCTGAAAGAACAGAATCTTCCGGAAGCCCCTTTTTTTGACAGTAAGGAGCCTGCCGCTGTGTCTGTGGATGCTCTGCTTGAATACAACGGCTATGACGGAAAATATTACAGCCACCATATATTTTCCGGTTCTGAATGTCCCGATGCGAATCTGTACCTTATGCGTCAGATGGAAGGCTATGATTCCGTATACCTTTCCTCAGACCCGGAAACCGGAGAAGTCCAGTGTACTGGCTGGAACTATGACAACGAAACCCGAAAGACATTCTCACTGGAAGAAAGCTGCCTGACCATCCCTCTTACCATCGGAGCCAGTCTGGAGCAGGGCCCTGTATTATTTGGACATGGCGGCGACACACCCCGGCTGTTCTACCCCTTCAGCCGGATGGATGAAGTATTCTCTGCTGCGGATCCTGATACGGAGTACGGAAACCTTCCCGAAATTCCACTGACAGATCATGTCACCAGAACCCTGTATATTCAGTGTGAGAATCACGAAAAAACTTACGAGGCCATTCGCAGCCTTCTGCTTTCCAGAGGCCTCCCCTCAGAAAGTCTGTACGACTATGCAGCCAGTGTGGAAAGCGACCGCGCCATGATAACCGTGGTAAATGTCTTTGCTTTTGGGTTTATTTCACTGATCTCTCTGATTGCGGCGGCAAATGTGTTTAACACCATTTCCACCAATGTCAACCTGCGGCGGCGGGAATTTGCCATGCTGAAATCTGTGGGCATGACCCCCAAAGGGTTTCAGAAAATGATGAATTTTGAATGTCTTCTCTACGGATTTAAAGGGCTGCTCTACGGGCTTCCGGTGTCATTCCTTGTAACCTGGTACATTTACCGTACCATTTCCAACGGGCTCAATGCCAGCTTCTACGTTCCCTGGTACAGCATTGCAATTGCAGTTGGCAGCGTGTTCCTTGTGGTATTCGCAACCATACTTTATTCCATGGGCAGAATAAAAAAAGAGAATACCATTGATGTACTGAAAAATGAAAATCTGTAGGCTAAAAGCCATAATAAAAACCCTTCTGTCCGAAGGGTTTTTATTATGATATTATTTCAGTTTTTTATTCCCCCGCTCCTTCCGGCAAATCCTCGCCGGAATCTTCGCTCAGATCTTCCAGTTCATTCTTCAGGCTTTCCAGATATTCCTCATTATCCAGAGGCGCCTTATTTTCATCAATGTAAGGCAGAAATTCCACAGGCTCCAGTCCCTGATGTATCTGCTCCATAAAAGATTTCCAGATACTTCCCGGATAGCTGGCCCCGGACAGGCCCGGCAGCTCCCGGGGCATATCATACCCCACCCACACGCTGGTGGTGTAATAGCTGGTGTAACCCACAAACCATCCGTCCTTGTTGTCATTGGTGGTTCCGGTTTTTCCCGCAGAAGGCATATTGCTCAGTGCAAGACCCCGACCGGTTCCTTCCTGAACCACGGACACCAGCATATCTGTCATCATACGGGCTGCGTTCATTTTATAGACGTCCACTTCCTCTGTTTCCGTTTCCAGAATCACATTATCTTCCGCGTCGGTGATTCTGGTAATACAGGTGGGTTCCCGGTATTTACCATCGTGAACCAGCGTCCCATAGCCGGAGGCCATCTCCACGGCGGACACTCCGTTGGTAAATCCTCCCAGCGCACTGGCCAGCTGATTGTCCCTGGAATCCAGTCTGGAAAATTTCATGGTTTTCAGACAGGAAAGGCCCTCCTGAGGCGTCATCTCCTCCAGCAGATTCCAGGCAACGGTATTTTTAGAAGTCTGCACCGCATACCGCAGCGTAATGTCTCCTTCATAATAACCTCCGGAATTAGAGGGCCCTTCTTCTGTTTTTACGTCCTGCACTATGGTATCCGGAGTATATTTGCCCTCCAGGGCAGGAGTATACACAATCAGAGGCTTAATGGCGCTGCCGGGCTGGCGGAAGCTCTGATACGCCCGGTTCAGGGTATAACCGGGAAGATTCTGATTCCTTCCGCCTACAATCGCTTTTACAAATCCTGTATGATTGTCAATGCAGACTGCAGAACCCTGTAATGCATAAATTCCTTCTTCATTCTGTTCCGTAAAATCGGCCAGACCGTTATCCACCGCATCCTGAAGCTGCTGCTGCATATCCAGATCTATGGAAGTATAAATACGGTACCCTTCCGTATAAAGGTTTTTCTGGCATTCCCCGTACAGTGCGTCATACTCTTCCTGATACTTCGCCTTTTCTTCCTCCGAGGAAAATTCCGTCTGAAACTGAAAGCCCTGCTGCTGCATCAGCGCCCGGATGGCACAGTGGTAAGTATAGGTTTCCACATAATCGTTTTTTGTTTTTTCCGGCCGGTTCAGGGAGATGGGTTCCGTCCTGGCCTGCTGGCAGGTGGTCTGGCTGATTTTTCCGTCCTCTAACATCTGGTGCAGAATTCTGTCCCGGCGTTTTATGGTATTTTCCATTTTGGTCACCGGGTCATACAGGCTGGGGTTGTTGGGAATGGCACACAGAAAGGCAATCTGGGACAGGGAAAGATCCCTGGCATCCTGGCTGAAATATCCCCGGCTGGCCGCCTGTATACCATAGTAACCATTTCCAAAATATACATTATTCAGATAAAATTCCATAATCTTGTCTTTGCTGTACACCTTTTCCAGGCCCACCGCAATAAACATTTCTTCTATTTTACGCTCCCAGGTACGCTCCTGGGTCAGAAATATCAGTTTGGAAAGCTGCTGGGTAATGGTACTTCCTCCCTGGGTCACCTCTCCGTTTTCTATCATGGCTTTGGCCGCGCGCATGATAGCTTTTATGTCAATCCCGTTATGACGGTAAAATTTCTTATCTTCAATACTGATCATGGCCGCCACCGCATAAGCGGGAATATCCTCGTATTCCAGATAATATACGTCCTTTTCTCCCTTAAGGGTGGAAATCAGTTTCCCGTTGGTATCATAGACCAGGCTGGTCTGTACCGAACGGAATGTGGCTTCACTGGATTTCTGTACCAGCATTCTGGCTTCCTGCTGCAACGCGCTTACCTTCTGGGCATAGCCTCCGTAATAATACCAGCCCACTGCCCCGGCCACTAACAGAAGCAGAAGCATCTGCAATTTTGCAAAAAACCAGAATACACGGTATTTTTTCTTTTTCTTCTTTTTTTTACTCATATTCTGTCCTGTTTTCCGTCTTTATCTGCTCAGCATAATTTTTCCAAAAGGAATCCCCTGCCGCTCCAGGATTTCCATTTCCCGTTTCTGACAGGTGAACAGGAAAATCTGCCCGTTCTGCTGTCCCAGCCATTTCATGGCTCCATCCAGCCTTTTTTCGTCAAAGGCTGCAAACACTTCGTCTAACAGCACCGGCATGGATTCTTCTCTGGTAAAAAATCCTCCGGCCCCCATCCGCAGGGCCACATACATCTGCTCCATGGTTCCCCGGCTGAGCTGCCAGGGGTACAGCCTGCGCTTTCCCGCTGTGGCCACCAGGTTCATCTGTGCATCCAGTCCGATTTTACTGTATTTTCCATTGGTAAGTTCAGACAGAATCTGAGACATTTCCTGCTCCATCCGGGCCCTGGTGTCCTGATAAGTTTCCTGAGACAGCTGCTCCAGGGTACGGAAAGCCAGTTCATACCCGCGCACCTGTTCCTCATACTCCTGTTCTTCTTCTGAAGAAACTTCCCATTCCCTGCGCTCCTCCTGCAGGTTCATCAGCTCTGTCTGTTTTTCCAGAAGCTGGATCTGCAGGAGTTCTTCCACGGCCTGCCTGCGAGCCTGTTTTTCCTGCTGTTCCTTGTACCGCTGCTGTTCCCGCTCCATGGAGGTATACTGGTTCCGCTCTCTGGCTTCCTCCTCCTGCTGCCTGCGCAGAAGTTTCAATTCTCTGGATTTCCTGTGCCAGAACCGCATTCCGCAACATTCTGCCAGAAGCAGAACACACAGGGCCGCCTCCAGAATAATCCATCCGGGCGCAGCTCCCTGAAACAGCCTGTGTGCTAATCCGTTCCAGATTCCTGCCCATAAGGCTGCCAGCATAAAGAACAGAGAAAGGCCGAACCGCATATGGTAACTCCGCTGTTCCTTCTGCTGACGGATATCCCTCAGATATTCTGCCATCTGGTTAATATCATGTTCCGGAGGGATCAGCCCTTCCGGTTTGTGCAGAAGACCCTTATAACCGTCACTTTTCTGCTTTTTCAGCTGCTCTGTGTCTTTTTTCAGGAGTTTTTCTTCCAGCAGCAGCTTTTCCACATGATTCTTCCGTTCTTCTCTTTTTTCCTGCAGTTTCCGGGCGGCCCGTTCCTGTCCCTCTTTCAGGCGTTTCCGGGCGCCGGTCAGATCTATGCCGCCTTCCTGCCCCAGAGATGCATTTACAAAATAATTCTGCAGAATATCTGAGAATTCCCGGTCCGTTTCCACATCTGCCTGCCGGATACAGAAAGTATTTTCATATGTTTCTCTGTTCATACCTCCCAGAAGCATCTCCAGGTCTCCCTGCTCCACGGAAAGTTCCTCCAGATCCTTTTCATTTACCAGCTTTACAGAAGGCTCCTTATGGTAAAAATTCCGCTCCAGAAAAAAAGGTTTTCCATCCACGGTAAATTTCAGCCCGCCGGAATAACTGGAACTGTCGTTCCAGGGTTCGTATTGGCGGTAGCTGTCATTCTGGCTCCCTGGTCCCTTCTGCTTCTCTATCCCGAACAGCATACCTGTAATAAACTGCTGCAGCGTGGATTTTCCCGTTTCATTTTCTCCATAAATCACATTGATTCCCGGAAGGGGCCGGATATTGATATTATGGAGTTTTCCAAAATTTTTTATCTGAATTTCTGTAATCTTCATTCTGCCAACAAAGCCTCCACACCATAATATAATGCTTTTCGGGTAATTTCATCCTGAGGCAGCTTCTCCAGAGCCTCAATATATCTTCCCGGAATCTGTTCTTCATACCGCTGTTTCAACTGCAGAAAATCATAATCCGGCCGGCACCGGTCCAACACCTGAACCACCCGTTCCATCTGCTCCAGGGCTTTCGTATCAATGATTCGTTCCGAACTGCCGGTTCCTGTGAGCACCAGACGAAACAGCTGATGGGACGGCGCTTTTTTTATCTGTTCTTCTATTACTCCCTGCAGAGCCTCCGTGGTGATTTCCTCACTTACTTTCAGGTTCATGGAAACATACTCGCAATACCGTATGGGACAGAATGCAACGCTGCACGCTCCTTTTTCCACCTCTCCCATAAAATACCCATGTTCTCCCATGTCTCTGCACTCTGTGGGCTGCAGCGCTCCTGCCATCACAGCTTTATGCCCGGACATCTGCATGGGCTTGTGAATATGGCCCAGCGCCACATAGTCAAAATTCATTCTTTCCAGCTCTTTTACCTGAAATGGAAGATGTTCCTCATCTCCTCCATGGGCCAGAAAGATGTTGCAGTAACCGTCCTCTTTCAGAGTTATGTTCTCACAGAGATTCTCATAGATATTCCGGTGATGATAGCTCAGCCCGTATACTCTGGTGCAGAGCCCTTCCAGTTCCACATAATCCACCTTTTCCTCTTTCAGAAAATGTACATTTTCTCCCCAGGGAAAGGCGCCGAAATAAGAATGGTCATTGAGATATTCATGCTCTCCGGCTATCATTACCACCTGAGTCCGGGGGATTCTGGAAAACTGATAATTCACTTCTTTCAGCTCCCGCAGCAGGGGATGTCTGTGAAACAGGTCTCCGGCTATCAGAAGAAGCTGCACCTGTTCCTCTCCGGCTTTCGTAATCACATCTGCAAAAGCCTGCCAGCTATGATTTTCCCGCTCTTTCCCCCAGGGTTTCTCCTGGTCCGGTTTTGCTCCCAGATGTACATCTGCTATATGAATGAACTTCATAAAATCTTTCTCCTTATCGGTCAATCTTATCCGCCTCAGGCCAAACCGCCTGTTTTGCAGGCCCTTTTACCTGATCAGATCTTTCACAACTTCCCCGGCCAGTATCAGCCCCGCCGCCGAAGGCACAAAAGCTGTGCTTCCCGGTATTATTTTTCCGGACTGGTCAGATACCTGTATCAGGAGCTTCCTGGGCTCTTCTCTGGAATATACGGTCTTTAACTTCCGAACGCCCCTTTTTTTCAGTTCCCGGCGCATTACCCGTGCCAGAGGGCAGACAGAGGTTTCGTAAATATCCGCCACTTCAAACCGCCAGGGCTCCAGCTTATTGCCTGCGCCCATACTGGAAATAATGGGAACCCCCGCTTCCTGCGCTTTCAGTACCAGTTCAATTTTGGCTGTTACTGTGTCCACTGCATCCACCACATAATCATATTTCCTGAAATCAAATTCCTCTGTTGTTTCCGGGAGGAAAAAACAATTGTGGATGTTTACTTCCGCCTCCGGATTGATTTCCAGAATCCGTTCTTTCATGACCTGCGTTTTATATTGTCCCAGCGTTTTTGTTGTGGCAATAATCTGCCGGTTGATATTGGAAATGCTGACCACATCTTTATCTGTCAGTTCCAGATGCCCGACGCCGCTTCTTGCCAGAGCTTCCACCGCATGGCCGCCCACACCGCCGATACCAAAAACCGCCACTCTGGCCCCGGCCAGTTTCTCCAGTCCCGCTTCTCCCAGAAGCAGGCCGGTCCGCATAAATTTTTCCTCCATATGCTTCCTCCCTCCGGCAGTCTGCAACAACCGTCTCTGCTGATTTATATTTCGAAAACATTTCTTTCTTATTTTACACTTTTGGGAGAGAATATACAAGGATATGTTGCATTCCCCTTTCTATTACATGTAATATCATGTATAATAGAAGCCGGGTGGTATAAATAACGGGGAAAATACACGGATTTTTGACAAGAAGGAGTGGGATTATGAAAAAAGAATATCGTGAGGCAATTGAAGATTCTCCTGTCATTGCGGCTGTAAATACCTTTGAAGGCCTGGAAAAGGCCCTTACCTGCGACAGCCATATTATTTTTATTCTTTTTGGGGACATATGCAATATTTCTGAAATTGTAGCAAAAGTAAAAGCCGCCGGAAAACTGGCTGTGGTTCATATCGACCTGATTACAGGTCTGGCTTCCAAAGAAATTGCTGTGGATTTTATTAAACAGCGCACGAAAGCCGATGGTATTATTTCCACCAGGCCAGGATTAATCAAATATGCAGCCAGATTATCTTTATTCACGGTACTCCGCTTTTTCGTCATTGATTCTCTGGCTCTTACCAATATTGAAAAACAGCTTCAGAATGTCCGTCCGGATGTGGTGGAGGTACTTCCCGCCCTGATGCCCAGAATTGTCAGCAAAATCTGCCAGATGGCCAATGTGCCTGTTATTACCGGCGGGCTTGTGGACGATAAAGACGACGTGATTTCCATGCTTTCTGCCGGAGCTTCCTGCGTCTCTTCCACCAGCGAAGAAATCTGGCAGCTGTAGTTATGTTAAGGAGGTGTTCTCTGAATGAACAGCGAAAAACAGGCCCATTCCCACGTACATGACCAGGAACAGGCCCATTCTCATGTACACACCCATGAGCAGACGCAGGCTGTGCTGAACCGCATGTCCCGCGCCATCGGCCATATGGAAGCTGTGAAACGGATGGTGGAAGACAACAGGGACTGCAGCGAGGTGCTGATACAGATTGCGGCTGTCCGCTCCGCCATCAATAACATTGGGAAACTTATTCTGGAGGACCACATCTCTCACTGTATTGTGGATGCTGTAGAACACGGGGACAGCCAGGCGTTAGAAGACCTGAAAAATGCCATTGAACAGTTTGTAAAATAAAAAAATGTGTATACTTCATAACCCTCCGGCGCGTCCCTGCCCGGAGGGCTTTTATCTTACGGGAAAACCATACGTCATTAAAACTTCCGGATGCCTTCCTCTGCATCTTCCGACGTATTTTCAATTTGTTTAATCACGATATAATAACTGTAGTCTTCGCTGACTTTTATCTGTATTCTGTCTCCCACTTTATGTCCCAGAATAGCTTTTCCAATGGGGGATTCCGTACTGATACGGTTCTTCATGGAATTGCCCCGGATGGAAGTTACCAGGCGAAACACCTGTTCTTCGTCATCTTCCTCAAAATACACCGTCACCGTATTGTTGATTCCCACTTCATCTTCTCTGGAGGAATCAGACACAATCACTGCTGTTTTCAGCATCCGTTCCAGATAGCGGATTCTGCTCTCATTCTTATTCTTGTCCTTTTTGGCTACATGGTACTCAAAGTTCTCGCTTAAATCTCCATGGGCCCTGGCCTCTTTTACGGCTTCCAGGGCTTCTTTGCGCACTACCAGCTTCCGGTATTCTATTTCTTCTTCTATTTTCCTGACATCACTTCTGGTCAGCTGCTCTCTCATATTATCTTCCTCTCCTGATTCACATTTTCTCTATATCAAGGGAAATTCCATGGTTACTGCGAAAGTGTCCTCCCCTTCCACCATAAAGAATTTCCCATTCTGCAATTCTGTCATCTTCCGTACGCTTTTCAGTCCAATTCGGTTGCTCTCCACCTGTTTCATCCGCTTGCGCCTCTCGTTCAGGAACACCATCTGCAGGCTGCCTCTGTCCAGAGCCGCCTTTACAGCCACCGGCGCTCCTTTCTCTCCATATTTCAGAATATTGGAAAAAAGATTGTTGAACATACGCCGGAACAGCATGTGGTTTCCCAGGATTTTTGCCGATTCTTCCACCTGAAACTCCGTCTCCACGCAATACCCTTTCAGCCGCAGGAACTCCTGATGTCCCTCCAGCTCTTCTAACAGTTCTCCCAGATAAATTTCTGACAGCTCTGTCTGTTCATGGGTTTCATATACCAGTGCATATTCAAACATTTTATCTGACAGGGTTCGGATTTCTTCCACCTTTTCAATACATCTGGCAATATATTCTTCCCGTTTCTGCTCCGGGCATTTTTTCTGTCCCATAATCTCCAGATAACCGTATAATGTAGTCATAGGTGTTCTCAAATCATGGGAAACAGAACTTATTAAATCATGATTTGCTTTCTTCCCCTCCTGCTCTCTGCGGATATTGTCATCCAGCGCCAGACGCATTTCATCCAGATTCCTGGCCAGAATGCCAATTTCGTCTTTTCCCTTCACCGTAACAGGGTGCTCCAGGTCTCCTTCTGCCATAACGAGAATCTCATTTTTCAGCCTTCCCACATAGCGCATTCTGTTCCACACATAAATCAGTACAGGACTGAAAAACAGCATACTGATTATCAGGGCAATCAGAAAATAAGGCAGCACAATTTTAGCCTGATGCATGGAATAAATCATTACCTCTCCCGTGATATCCTGAAATTCCAGGGCGCCCATATAGTCCAGTCCACGATAATATCCCACATCGCCATACCAGAACATATCGCTGATAAAAGAGTCCCATACCCCTGGCTCTATGCCGTAGAACTGAAACAGACTCTCCTCGTCATAAAAAGCCATCATGGTATATCCATCGTCATATTTTTCCACATCCAGAAGTTTTTTCAGTTCTTTTTCTCCTGTTTCCTTAAAAGAAATATATTTCGCTTTCTCCTGCAGCTCTGCTGCAATCTCAGCCGGATTAAAGGAAGTCAGTCCCCGTTTTACCAGTTCCGTATACACCCAGGTCTGCATCTGCATCATATACCGAAAGGAAAACAGGCTTAAGACTGCGCAGAGAATCAACAGCAGAAACAGTCTTCCGGTCATTTTCCGGGGAAACTGAAAGATTCTGTCCCGTATGCTCTTTTTCCCATGCTTTTTTCTGGCTGACGTTTTCTTTTTACTCACAGCGGTATCCCTTCCCCCAGACATTTCTGATAATTTTCGGATTATGCGGTTCCTTCTCAATTTTTCCCCGCAGGTTACGGATGTGCACCATTACCGTGTTGGCAGCTCCATAATAATAGTCTTCTTCCCAGATGCTTTCGTACAGCCGCTGCACTGAAAAAATCTGACCCCGGTGCTTTCCTAGCAGGTACAGAATGGAAAATTCAATATCCGTCAGTTCAATCTCTTTGCCTTCCAGCAGGACTTTCTGCTGATCCTCATAAAGTTTGATTCCCGGCAGTGTGATGATATTTTCTGAACCCCGATGCTCTGTTTTCCTGGCCTTTTCCGGGGTTTCTCCTGCTTCCTCTTTGCCCTTGTAAACCTGATATCTGCGAATCAGGGCCTTTACTCTGCTCATAAGCTCCTGATAGGAAAATGGTTTCGGCAGGTAATCGTCTCCTCCGCTGGAAAATCCCAGTGTTTTATCCTCCACCTGGGATTTGGCGCTCAGAAATAAAATGGGTGTGTTGCTGTTTTTACGGATTTCCATGCAGGCCTGATATCCGTTCATATTGGGCATCATCACATCCAGTATCACCAGATCGTAGCCGTTCTGCTGAATTTTTTCCAGCGCCTCTCTTCCGTCTGCGGCTTCCTCTACCTCGTATCCTTCTCCGGACAGCAGAATATTTACCACTTCCCGTATTTCCTGATTGTCGTCCACTACGAGAATGGACGATATGTTGTTTGTGTCCATAATTGATGTCTCCTTCTGCCTGACCCCTGCTCCGGAGCCTGCGGCTCTTTACGCAGATTATATCACACCCCATGTTTCTTTTAGGAATTCTTAAGAATCTTTAAGATTTTCTTTGATGATTTTTTAAGATTTTACTTTTATACTTTTCCTTGCAGTCGGATCTGGTACTGACTCGTTGTAATTTATCGGGAGGATATTATGAACAGAATTAATTACCGTACTTATTTTTATCCCTTTCTTTTACTTATATTTACCCTTGGCTGCGTACTGCTTATTTTGCCGGAAAACGCGCTTTTCGGCTCTGCGGGAGACTGGTTCAGCCAGCACCTGGCTGTAGCGGAACAGTTCCGGACCATTTTCCATGAAACCGGACAGATTCTGCCGAATCTTACCCCGGCCGGCGCCGGCAGCAACATTTACGATTTTTCCTATTATGGCCTGCTTCGGCCGGATGTGCTGATTTCCTTCCTGCTGCCCGATGTTTCCATGGGCCGGATTCTTTCCGGCTACGCAGTTCTGGAACTGATGGCAGGCAGTGTGCTCTGTTATTACTGGCTGAAAAAACATCTGGCCATTCCCTTTTTCGGATTTCTGGGCGGAATTCTTTATTCCTGTGCCACATGTTTTTACCATGCTCATCACCAGATCATGTTTGTAAATTATATGCCTTTTCTGCTCCTTGCCCTGCTGGGTGTGGATCGGCTGGTGGAGCAGGAAAAGCACGGGCTGCTTGTAATTTCTCTGGTCATGGTTTATCTGCACAGTTACTATTTCGCTCCCGCGGTTCTGGCGGTAACAGGCCTCTGGTTTCTGTTCCGGCTGTATACTGAAACAGAGGGAACTCAGAAACCCAGACGGGCAAAATACTGGCTGAGACTGTTTTTTTCCATTGGAATTTCCATTGGAATCGGGGCCCTTCTGCTGCTGCCTACGGGGCTGGATCTGCTTTCCACCAAAAAGGACGCCGGCACTCCCCCTGCCTTATCTGAACTGTGTTCCGTGAATTTTTCCATGGAGTCACTGCTTTACCGCCCCTATGGATGCGGGCTGACCATTCTCTGCCTTTATACGCTGCTGTTAAGCATCCGGCGGAAAAGCACACGGATTATGGCTCTGATACTGCTGGCCTGTCTGACCCTGAATATCTGTCCTTATTTACTGAGCGGCCTGCTGTATATCCGCTATAAGGTGCTGATTCCGCTGGTTCCGCTGCTGCTGCTGCTATGTGCCCGCACACTGGAGCTTCTGTTCACCGGGAAAGAACGCCACAGTCTGATCTGCGGCCTGCTCTGCCTGATACCGGTATCCCTTTTTGAACTTCCTAAGGAGGCTCTGGCAGACGTCATCCTGACAGCCCTGGTCTTTGCTGTAATCCATCTGGCAAAAGGTCTCTGGGGCGGCGGACATCCGAAAAACCACACTCCGGACCGGACAGAAATCATGCTCCCCGTATCATACCGGAAATTACTTCCTTTTCATCTGCTCCTTTGTCTGGTTCCGGCGGCTGTGTCTGTAACAGTGGGACAGAAGGATAAATTTATCTCTCTCTCAGACACCCGGCAGGCTGTTTTTTCACAGGAGGAACTGGAAGAACTTCAGCCTGAGGAAAATTATCGTTTCGACTGTCTCACAGAGCCTTACGCCAATGTAAATGTGCTTCCTCTGCAGGGCATGGGGCGCACCACCATGTATTCCTCTGTAACAGACAGCAATTATGCAGATTTTTATTACAATATTATGAGAAATCCCATCCGGGTCCGCAACCGGGTGGCACTGATGACAGACGCCAATCCCTTTTTCTCTTATCTGATGGGGATTCGGTATATCCAGACTGCGGATTCCCATATCCCCTGGGGATATGAACCCATTGCCCAAAAAGGCCATACCATTATTGCGGAAAACAGTCAGGTACTTCCCCTGGCCTATACCAGCACCTGCCGGATGGCTCAGGAAGAATTTGACAAACTGGAATTTCCTTACACGCTGGAGGCTCTGACCAGATATACCATTGCGGATATTTCTCCGGGAGAAACATCAGGCTCCGTGAATGAGGGCGCTACTGCCGAAAACTTCCGGAAGACTTCCCGGATTACCCCGGTTTCCCTGAACCACCTGACAGAAAAAAAACTGCCGGATTTATTTGAGGATTCGGCTGCCTCCTGGCAGCAGGAAGATGGTTCTGTACTTTCCCTGTCTCTGAAACAGGAAACAAAAATTTCACTCCCTCTGAAAAAACCTTTCAAAGACAGGATTTTAATCTGTTCTTTTGGGGTGGAATCACCTGAAGGCAGGGAAGTAACTGTGGATATCAACGGCATACGGAATAAACTTTCCGGCAAAAACGCTCCTTATCCCAACCAGAACCATGTGTTCACTTATCTGATTTCTTCCAGTCAGACACTGGATTCACTGGATATTACCCTGAGTCCGGGAACGTATCAGCTGTCAGACCTGCAGTTCTGGATTATGGATACTGCCGCCTGGGGCAATCCTGGCATATTGCCTGCCGATTCTGAAAAAACAACAGGAAATTCTCTGTTTCAGGGTACTGCTACCTGTGAGAAAGACGGTTTTTTCGTAACCTCTTTCCCGTTCCGTCAGGGATATAAGGCCTGGGTGGACGGGACACCGGTTTCCCTGCAGTCTGTCAACGAAGGATTTGTAGGATTCCCCCTGACTGCCGGAACCCACGAGATTGTCATTTCCTATGTACCGCCAGGAAAAACGGCCGCCGCTGCCATCAGTCTGATATCGTTGTTTCTGTTTTTTACCGGCATACTGCTGGAATATAAATATAAAAGAAAAGAGGAGTTATGATGAAAAAGTATTTTAGTTTGAAAAGCAACCGCCAGCTGCCTGTCTCTGCCTCCGGAAATTCTCTTTCGGAAATGTTCAGTTATCTGCTGACAGGCGGAGCCACCACCCTGATTAATTATGTGGTCTATCTGACCCTGCTGCATTTTAAAGCAGATTATCTGACCGCCAACACCATTGCATGGATCTTTGCTGTATCCTTTGCCTATGTAACCAACCGGATTTTCGTGTTCCATTCCGAGAATCAGATCGGAAAAGAACTGGTTTCTTTTGTGTCCCTCCGATTTCTGACCCTTCTCACAGAAAATCTGCTGCTGACACTTTTTATCCAACACTGCCAGTTCCACCCCATACTGTCCAAACTTGCGGTGAGTTTTGTCACGGTAATTGCCAACTATGTTATCTGTAAATGCCAGATTTTCCGAAAATCCGCCGGATATCTGAATGCCCGCCCCGTATCACAGAAAGGAGAGGAAATTCATGAATAAGCTGAGTATTATTGTCCCCTGTTACAACGAAGAAGAGGTGGCTGCCCTTTTTTATCAGGAAACACTGAAATGCGTCGTCGCCATTCCAGATCTGGACTATGAATTTATTTTTATTGACGATGGAAGCAAAGATCACACGCTGGATATTCTGCGGCTCCTCTGTTATCGGGATAATCATTGCCACTATTTCTCCTTTTCCCGGAATTTTGGAAAAGAAGCAGCCATGTATGCGGGACTGGAACAGTCCTCCGGCGATTACTGCGTAATCATGGATGCGGATTTACAGCATCCGCCCGCACTCCTGGCTCCCATGTACCAGGCCTTAAGTCAGGAAGGGTATGACTGCTGCGCCGGAAAACGCATGGGCCGGGAAGGAGACGGCGCCATCCGGGGCCTTCTTTCCCGCGGCTTTTACAAAGTCATACAGAAAATGACCCATATGGATATGAGCGACGGAGCCGGAGATTTCCGCATGATGAACCGCACCATGGTGGACGCCATTCTTCAGATGAAAGAATACAACCGCTATACCAAAGGTATTTTCTCCTTTGTGGGATTTGAAACGAAATGGCTGGAATTCCAGAATGTGGAACGGGCGGCCGGAACCTCCAAGTGGAATCTGAAAAGCCTGTTTTCCTATGCTTTTGACGGAATTCTCTCCTTTTCCACCGCGCCTTTGAAGCTGCCCGGCCTCCTTGGAATGGTTCTGTTCCTGATTTCCTGCTGTATGGGGATTCTGGCACTGGTTCAGCAGACAATGTTCCATCACAGCATGGGAAGCCTGTATGGGATCTCACTCCTTGTCATCTTCCTCAGCAGCCTGCAGATGATGATGATATTCATTCTGGGAGAGTATCTTTCCAGAGATTATCTGGAAAATAAAAAGCGTCCCCTTTACCTGGTGCGGGAACGTGACAGACAAAAAGGACCTCTGGCCCAGACCCACGAGGCATATGACCGGAAAGAAAATCCAAAAGGCGCTCCCGAACCAAAGGGAAAAGCCCGCCGGGGACGTCCGGTGCCTCAGTCTTAAAAAAACTGCCGCTTACGATTTTTCATCGTTGAAGCGGCAGCTTTTTTCAATAACACACAATTTCCTTAATATAAAATTCCCGGCCGCTGAGCATATCGCAGTCGCCGCTCTTACACTGGGGACATTCTCCCTCATGTTCCACCAGGGGGAACACCGTGCCGCACTGGTTGCAGCGTCCGTTGGCAGGCATGATTTCCACCCGCAGCCGGCTTCCTTCCAGCATGGTTCCGTCCGCAGCAGCCGGATATACTTCCTCCACATACTTTGGAATCATGGAGGAAAGTTCTCCAATCTGGAGCACCACCGTATCAATTTTTTCCACCTGGTTTTCTCTGGCAAATTTCTCCACCACGTCCACTACCTGCATTACCACGCCCAGTTCATGCACTGTCTTCCACCTGCTTTCTGTTTATTAAAGGATGATTTAATAACTTATTAAAATTTTGAGAACTTCTTAATTTTTTCCTCCGAACAGGCTTTTCACCTTTTTGGCGGCAATCTTACCCTGGCGTTTCACCATCTGTTTTACCACTACCGGTTTCATGTCCAGGAATTTCACTCCTTCACCGTCATAAACACGTTCCAGATGAATGGCGTCAAACTTGCATTTGGTGGTACACTGTCCGCAGCCCACGCACATATATTCATCCACAACGGTGGCGCCGCAGCCAAGGCAGCGTTCTGTTTCCCTGCGCATCTGTTCTTCGGTAAAGGTTCCTCTCAGATCCCGGAAACTCTCCTCTGCTTTCTTCTCAGAACGGATGGTGTTCGGACGCTGACGGGGTGTATTGTCAAAATCTTCAATCACTGCCGCTTCTTTATTCAGTTCTTTATAAATCCGGCGATCCCGGCCATATACAAGGCTCTGGCCATTCTGTACGAAACGGTGAATGGAAATGGCTCCCTGTTTTCCTGCTGCAATGGCGTCAATGGCAAACCTGGGCCCGGTATATGCGTCTCCTCCTGCAAAAATATCTTCCTGCCCGGTCTGATAGGTAAAATCATCTGCAATAATGGCGCCATTTGCCTTTATCTCTGCTTTGGAGCCTTCCAGCAGTCCGCCCCACTGAATGGACTGTCCCACAGAAAGAAGCACATAATCCGCCTCCACGGTCATTACATCATTTTCATCGTATTTTGGGCTGAATCTGTGATTTTCATCAAAAACAGAAATGCATTTCTTAAATTCAACGCCTTTTACTTTTCCGTTTTCCACCAGAATCCGTTTGGGTCCCCAGCCATTCTGAATAACAATATGCTCTTCTTCCGCCTCAATAATTTCTTCTTCGGCTGCAGGCATTTCCTGACGGCTTTCCAGACAGAACTGCTGCACGGTTTCCGCTCCGGCACGCACTGCAGTACGGCTTACGTCAATGGCCACATTTCCGCCGCCTGCTACCACTACTTTTCCGCTGACTCTTCTGGTCTCGTCCTGATTCAGATTTCGCAGAAATTCAATTCCGGACAGCACGCCCTGGGCGTCTTCGCCCTCAATGCCCACTTTTCGGCCGCCCTGGGCACCCGGCGCCAGATAAAATGCCTTGTATCCCTGGCTGCGCAGTTCATCCAGTGTGACGTCTCTGCCCACTTCCACTCCGGTTCTGAATTCCACGCCCATTTCCCGGATAATCTCGATTTCTGCCGCCACCACATCTTTTTCCAGACGGAACGCAGGAATTCCCATGGTGAGCATACCGCCCAGCTTCTGTTCTTTCTCAAAAACTGTGATAGTGTAACCGTCCAGCGCCAGATAATAAGCACAGGATAATCCGGCAGGCCCGGCACCCACGATGGCAATTTTCTTATCGCTGTAATCGTGACGTTTTGTGGGCAGGAACCGCCTGTCTTTATCCAGCTCCTGCTGGGCAATAAATTTTTTAATCTCATCAATGGCAATGGGTTCGTCCACATCTCCGCGGGTACATGCGTCCTCACAGCGGCGGTTGCAGATACGTCCGCAGACTGCCGGCAGAGGATTTTCATGTTTGATCAGCTCAAGGGCCTCTTTATATCTTCCCTGAGAAGCCAGTTTTATGTATCCCTGTACGCCGATATGGGCCGGACAGTTGGTTTTACAGGGCGCTGTTCCGGTATCCACCACGTCTTCCCGGTTAATCCGGTAATCAGGATTCCACTTGTCTTCCGTCCATTTGGTATCCCGCGGTGTTTCTTTGGTGGTAATGTCTTCTGTCACCGGCTGGGAGGAACACAGTTTCTGGCCCAGTTTCAGGGCGTTGACCGGGCAGTTTTCCACGCACTGGCCGCAGGCCACACAATTATCCTTATTCACTCTTGCCACATAATTGGAGCGTACCATATCGTTATTTTTGAACATTTCCGCGGTACGCAGAGAAAGGCAGCCGCAGCCGCAGCAGTTGCAGATGGCATGGGTTTTTCCGGAACCGTCAATATTGGGAATCTGATGCATCAGCCCGTTTTCCTCTGCCTTGCGGATAATCTCAAAGGCTTCCTCTCTGGTAATCTGGCGTCCTCTTCCTGTCTTAATGTAGTATTCTGCCGCATGGCCCATCTGAATACACATATCTTCTTTCAGATGGCCGCAGCCTTCTCCCATCAGCTCCCGGTCTGTCCGGCAGGAACAGTCTGTCACCGTGAAAATATCATTTTCATTCAGATACTTTGACACTTCTTCATAAGAAGCCCGGCGAGTATTTCCCTCGATGGCTGTCTCTATGGGAATCACGCGCATGAGGCCCACCCCTACCGGAAAACTGCCGGAACTTTTGGGCCCTCTCACGCGTCCATAGGCCTCCATGGCATATCCGATAATGGGATATTTCTTACAGTTTTCTGAATTATTTACAATCATTTCCATGGTTCCGGGAATCCAGGTCTCCGCCCAGAACACTTCTTCTCCATCTACTGTATTCCAGAAACAGACTCCGTAAACGGCCAGCTTTTTTAACTGTTCAAAACAGTAATCTTCCGGCTTTTTCACGATGCCGGCAATCTGAGCAACCGAGCGTTTCTCGCTGATTCCAAGGCCCATGCCCACTTCCGCCATATCGTCATCCACGCCGGCTTCCAGGATTACATATTCCGGATCATCCCACTGGTAAGCGCCTTTGGATCCCGGCTTCTTTCTTCCGATATGATTGGCCAGATCCAGCACTTTCTGTTTGTATTCACATTTATACCAGTCCGGAAAATACATCCTTGTCAAATCTTTCATTCTATTCGTTCCTCCATTTCTTTACTTCCGTACGGAGCCAGTCGGCCCATTCTTCTATTCCTTCCCCTGTTCTGGCAGAAACAGGTATGATTTTTATATTTGGATTTAATTTTTTTGCCCGCTCTTTGCATGCTTCCAGGTCAAAGTCGAAATATTCCAGCACATCAATCTTGTTGATTAACAGCACATCACAGATACTGAACATCAGGGGATATTTCAGGGGCTTGTCATCTCCCTCCGGCACGCTTAAGATCATGGCGTTTCTGGAAGCTCCCGTGTCAAACTCCGCCGGGCACACCAGATTGCCCACATTTTCCAGAATGGCCAGGTCTATTTCTTCCGTACCAAGGCCTTTGATGCCCTGACGTGTCATATCTGCGTCCAGATGGCACATGCCTCCTGTATGAAGCTGGATTACTTTGGCTCCTGTCTTTGAAATGGTGTGGGCGTCCACGTCAGAATCAATGTCTGCTTCCATCACGCCAATCTTCATCTCATCTTTAAGAGACTCTATGGTGCGGGTCAGGGTGGTGGTTTTCCCGGCGCCGGGAGACGACATCAGATTCAGCAGAAATGTTTTTTCCCGTTTCAAATCCTGCCGCAGTGCTTCCGCATCCCTGTCATTATCTTCAAAAACGCTCTGCTTAATCTCCAAAACTCTGAATTCACTCATTTACTTCTCCTCCTTCTCCTTCCGGTTTCTGGTTGAACCAGATTTTTTCACTTGCTGCACTTTGATATAATTTTAACATTCCCCACATAATAAGTCAACAAACCCGTAATTTTTCGCCATTTTTCACGAATTTCCCACTTGATTTTAGACAGAACTTACAATATAATAATGTTAATGCATTTATTGGTATATGGTTCTACCAGATTACAGGAGGTGTTTTATGGAATTTCAGAAACTTTGTGCGCCCTCGCTCCACGAACTGTTTGTACAGCAGTTAGAGCATTTGATACTGTCCGGTAAACTGAAAACCGGAGAAAAACTTCCCACAGAACGCCAGCTTGCTCAGTCCATGCAGGTAAGCCGTGCTGTGGTAAACGGCGGCCTTGCAGAACTGGAACGGAAGGGCTTTGTGATTATCAGGCCAAGAGTGGGCGCTTTTGTGGCTGATTACCGCCGGGCCGGAACACTGGAAACTCTGATTTCCATTATGAACTACAACGGAGGGCATCTGCGTGATGAAGAAATCCGCTCCATTCTGGAAATCCGTATCGGCCTGGACTGTTTTGCTGTTCAGCTTTTTCTGAAACACGTGACAGACGAGGATCTGGAACTTCTTCACGAAAAAGTGGAAGCCATAAAAAAAGCCGCTGCTGACAGCGAAGCCGCCAGAGCCGCTTTTGAATTCCAGCACGAACTTGCTTTTTTATCCAAAAATACTCTGATTCCTCTGATTTTCCATTCTTTCCGCATCCCGGTGCTTACCCTCTGGGAACGATTCTGTTCCCTTTATGGAATTGACGCCCTGTATCAGAATAATTACACCCTGTGGTCTTATCTGATGCGCAGGGATCTGGAGGGTGCGGTCAAATGGATTCACGATTCTGTAGGGGAAAGCATCCATGGTTCCCGTGAAATCTATTACAGAAGCTGATCCTCTGTTACAGTTCATCCTCTCCGGTGCTCATAAATCAGCCGAAAGGAACAGCCGGTGTCTGGAAATTACATGATTTCGACAGGAAACCCTCTCTTCCCAGGCATTATGCCAGACCGGCCTGCTCAACATCTCTGCCGAGCAGGCCGGATTTTTACCGGGAAAGTTTTCGCTTCCTCAGTAAGAGCAGCTATGGAGCCCGCCAGAGGGCGGGCCTGGTACAATGAAATTTTACTGACGCTGGCCTTTCAGCATTCCGTTCATATGAAGCAGAGAATACAGAAGGCTTTTTCTTCCGGTCCTGCCGTTGGCATCCAGAAAAGAAAAGATACGGGGGCTGTCTGTTTCACCGTTGGTGTTCAGATAGCTGTAATGTCCCCATTCCTTTTTGCCGTTCATGTCCGTAATGGAGTACGTCGTCTCCGATTTTACGGAACGGCTCCTTTTTTTCTCAGGTTTCATCCTGTTTCCTCCGGTGTAACATTTTTGAAGGGAAAGTTCCGCTTCCTTCATATTATTTCCGGAGCCTGGTCTTTCTATTCCGGTTCTGATCTGATTGAAAAAAACTTTCTGAAACCCTGATTTTAAAATTTAAAGAATTTCATTTCTTCTTCCATCTGGCCGGACAGGCCTTTCAGGCTGTTGGCCGCATCTGCCAGAAGATTAATAGTTGCGTTAAGTTCTTCCATGGAAGCTGTGGTTTCCTGTGCGGAAGCAGCATTTTCCTGAGACAGGGCGGAAAGATTGCTGATTACATCCACCACGGTTTTTCTGGAGGAATCGCACACATGGGTCCGCTTTTCAATCATGGAAGTGTCTTCTCTGGAACTGTTGATACCTGTGGTTACATTTTCAAAATGGTTCTGAGTGGCTTTCAGCTTCTCTCTCTGATCCGTAATAATGGATTCCACCTGTTTCATGATTTCCACCGTCATTTCCGATTCTGTCAGCAGAGCATTGATAACATCCGTGATAGTCTGAGCGGAATTACTGGATTCGTCTGCCAGTTTCTGAATTTCGGAAGCCACCACTGCAAAGCCCTTTCCAAATTCTCCTGCTCTGGCAGCCTCGATGCTTGCATTCAGAGACAGCAAAGAGGTCTGGCTGGCAATGGAGGCTATAATGTCCACTGCCTCCCGGATTTTCTGAGCAGATTCGTTGGTTGCGTAAACCTGAAGGCCGATTTTTCTGATAGCTCCAATGGTCCGTTCTGTGGACGCCGCCAGATGCTGCATAATTTCCGCAGAAGTATCTCCTGCTTCTTTCATGGCACGGGAGGTAACATTGAGCTTGTCCACATCTTCCACAATATTTTCAATTACATGGCCCATATCCATGATCTGACCGGAAGCAGTCTCAATTTCTTCTGCCTGGGAGACTGCGCCCATGGAAATTTCTTCCACTGCTTTCCCAATCTCTGACGCATTGGCATTGACACGTTCTGCCATTTCATCCAGAGAATTGCCGGACTCAAGAAGCTCACTGGAGGACTGCCGAATGTGATTGAGGATGCCGGAAAGGTTGTGGATCAGTTCCTGCAGCGCATTGGCAGTATGTCCCAGTTCATCTTTCCGTCCCAGAAATTTCTCATCCACATGCACATTCAGGTTCCCTTTTGCAAGCTGCTCAATAATCTTTTCTTCTTCTTTGAAAGCTCCCGCAAGTGTACGGGAAAAATATATGATTACCACACTGCTCAGCAGAATAATCACAACCGCTACCGTAATGATCTGCAGTACCTTTTGATTAATGTAATCTTCAATATCGCTGCTGGGCTCTCCGGTAAAAATCATGCCTGCTATGCTTCCGTCATTATTTTCCAGGGGTATGTAACAGCAGAAATACGGCGTTCCATTAATCATAATGTCATTGTCCGTAAAGCCATTTCCTCCCTCCAGCACTGCCTGCACCACATGCTCTGCCGCCTGAGTTCCTGCCATACGTTTTCCGGTGCTCTCATCTATCAGGGTGGTTACGGTACGGGTATCTCCCCAGAACAGTGTAATATCAATATTGGAATTGGCGCTGAAAGAATCCAGCACCTCAAGATCTGCCGAAATATTATGCTCTCCTTTATACAGTTCTCCGCCTTCAGACCTGAAATCCCCCTGGTCCACCGCCCGCAGGGAATGTTTCAGTCCGTCGGCCACATCTTCCAGACGTTTGACAGCCTCGTCTTCCATTCCTTTTTTTAATGTCATTGCAGAAAAAACTGAAGCTATTACCGCAAGCGAAATCAGAGGAACAAATGCAATAGCCAAAATCTTTTCCCTGATTCCAAAGGCTGCTTTTCTTTTTGGTACTGTGTTCTCTTTCACCTGTGCTTCCTCCATACTTTCCAATATTTGTAAATATTTTATAAATATTTTACAGTTCTTTTTGATTATAACTGCTCAGACCACAGGTTTCAAGCAACAAATCCATATAATTGTGCTTTTTTGTATAATTTTGTCCTTTTTTGTCTTTAAATGGCTTCAATCCGCTTCCGCAGCTCCAGCACTTTACTGTCAATCTGCTCTATGGCGTTGGCATATTCTTTCAGTTCACGGCTGATATTTTTCGCCTCCCGGTTTTCTTTTTTATACTGAAGCTGGTAATCAAGCCCCGCCCAGTAGTCCATGGCTCCGGTCCGAAGCTGTACTTCAATCCGAATCCATCGTACCTCTTCCTGAAAGGACACAGGTACCTGAAAGATCAGATGGAGACTGCGGTATCCGCTCTTTTTGGGGTTACGAATGTAATCTTTTTTCTTTAACAGGCGCATATCCCGCTGGGCGCAGAGCATTTCCCCAATCCGGTACAAGTCGTCCGTATAGGTGCAGACCGCCCGTACTCCCACCACGTCGCTGACATGCTGCTCCATGGAACGCACCGTTTCCGGCAGCCCCTTTTTCCGCAGTTTTGCGGCAATGCTGTCATAGGATTTAATCCTGCTGGAATAGCTGTGTATCACTTTTCTGCCGCAGCGCATACTGAGTTCCGCATTTATCATCTGCAGTCTGGCATTCATCAGACTGATGCCCCACTGGCATTTTACAATAAAATCCTCCTGTCGTAAAAAATCTTTTAAGTCCATAGTTTCCTCCAACATATCTTATGTTTCCGTGCCATTTCATATAAAAACTGTTATACCACAGTTCTGCAACGAATTCTGTCGGAGTCTGGCGGAATTTCAGAAAAAGATGCTGTGGTGCAGGCGGGATGTGGATTACTTTAGTGTTTTAAAAGCAGAGACAGAACTTTTGGTCTTGCACCTCTTTCATATCTGAAACCCAGTGCATGTCTTACAATTTCAGGCAAATACAGCTTTTCTCCGTCTCTTGTCAGATATCCCGCCTGAATCATTAATTTTTCCTCCATAGGAGTGAGAAGATTCTCTCCAGGATTTAAAGGCAGAATTTTCTTTTCCTGCGTTAAATTTTTCAGTTTTTCCAATATAGGTTTCAACGTTTCATACTCTGTTTTAATTTCTTCAATTTTTTCTTCTGAACAGATTGACACGCCCTTGCGTATTTCTGCCGGCATCAGTATGCGGTCCTCATAAGACGGATTTCTTACAGCCGACCGCGCTGCATTTTTCAAAAAACGAATCATATCCCTTGCCTGCAGCTGACCATTAAAATCAGACAATGCTGCCAGAATCCACCTTGAAGAATATGCTTCGTTGGAATCATTTTTCCCCAATTTCAATCCCCAGAGTTTTTCCAGATGTCTGTCTATTACATCCCGTGTGGCATTTTCCACTGGAACAGACCCTTCGTAAAAATCACCTGCAGCCTGTCCCACCAGCCATACTGTCAGTTTTAAAGCCTCGTCAGAAGACCATTTCAGTTCCACATCTCCCTGAGATTGTTTAAACTGTTCGTAGTTTACAGTAATTGCATTTTGAGCCATATCGCTGCGTAAAAATATAATAATCCCCATGTTTTTATATTTGACTGACAATAAACTGACAATATCCTGACACAGAACCTGAACTGCCTCCTGTTGTATGGCATCCGAAGAAACATTGCGCAGAATATCTTCCAGACCATCTATCAAAAATACTATTTTTTCTCCCTGTTTTTCAAGTTCTTTATTTATCCGTTCGAAAGAATGGTATCTTTTATTCACAGAACCGGCAATCATCTGTTCCCAGAACGTCAGCCATTCCGTATTATGTCCACTCTGCAATTTGATTTTACCGGAATTATCCACATATAACGATTCCGGCACTTCCGCAAAAGAAAGATTTGTATTAAATTCACGAATACATTCCTGTAATACTTCATTCAATTGTCCGATATTTTTTGATGCCAGTACAGGCAGGATATGTCCTCCTTTTCTTCTGACATTTTTTTCATTAATATTGTCACAAAACGCAAACCACTGTTTTTTTTCTGCCAGCTGTCGATAGAGAAAAGTTTTACCGGAACCTTTGGCACCTCTGATGACCACAGCCGGAATATGAGTCTGATATCTGGTACATAAATTCTTTACAGATTTTGTCAGCAGCATCCCGGCAGCTCCATTCGCCTCCGCAGTAATTTGCCTGTCTGCAAAATGATAAATTTCATCCAGTATTATTTCACGCTGCTTTTCTCCAAAATTATTTTGCTTCGTGCTTTCCACGCCATAATACTGCCGGACAATAGTTTCCATGATACGATACATATCCCTGGGTTTCAGACGTTCCAGAATCTGTGAAAGTTTCGTTAAATGAATCAGTTCACTTGCAAAGGGAAGTTCAATTACCAGATTATCCAACAGCTGCTCATTATGCGTTTCTGTCTTAAAGCAGCTGATAAGCTCACCGATAATTTCCTCCTTCTCCACCGGATTCAGCTCAGGAGGCACCATGTTTAATAAAACTGTCGGCAGGTTTGCAGCTTCTGTTATTTCCAGTCCTTTTGCAAGATACTCAAGGAGCTTTTTTGTACCTGTCACAGACTGATAAGAAGTAGATGTTACAAAATATTTTTTAACCCTCGGATCAAAAAGCAATGGGGCTGAATACTCACTGATTCCGGCTCTCAGGTCAACAAGCACTGCAGAAGCGCAGAGACGACAGGCTATATGGGATATTATTTCTGCCAGAACATATGCTTTGTTCTTTCCTCTTATAACAGACCCTGGAGTAGCATACAAATCAAACAGCTGCTCATCATACCGGAATGTTGGCAAAAATATATGTTCCACTTCCTGCTGGTCTGTTTCAATGGAGACAGTCAGACTTCCCAGTTCCTGTACTGCTGTTTCCACCACACTTTCCATATTATCCATATCCTGAATCAATGTCAGCAAATCCAGATAGCTGAAATCATCTTCGTTTCCTCCTCCCTGTATCCAGGTCAGTCCGGGAGCCTCCAGGTCTGAATCTATAATAAGCAGCCTGTTTTTTTCATCATTTTTATGCACATTTGTCCATGCTCCTGCAAATGCAAGCAGGGAAAGGGTACGTCCAACACCACCCTTATAAGAATGAAATGCCACAACAGGACATGCCAGTTCTTTCAATGCACCGGAAGGATAAGCCGACTCACTGTAAATCACTTTCTCAAATAAAGGTTTCGTCATCTTTTTCCATACGTCATACTCCCTTTCGAAAGAAATATGGAGATATTCTCCCTCTCTGTCAAGGTTTATGATGCTGTCAGCAGAATTAATATTCCCTGGAAAAATATCGCCAAGTATGTCCAAAATCTGACTGTCACTCACATCCTCTTTTGCATATACTATCATTTCATCCGGATAAACTTCTATAGAATCTATGGAGCCTTCCCACTGGTTTCGTTTCTTCAGACAGTAACGTTCAATATCCTTCCATGTAAAAAATCTCATAAAATCAAATCTCCTCTTTCAACCACTCTGCAATAGCTTTCAATATTTTTTCAAATTCATTTAAAGAATCTGTTTCTCCCTTTTTTTGCTCTATGCAATACCTGCAAACCTGATGAAAATTTTCCGCTGTCACAACTTCATTATATTCTGTTTTAAACTCTTTGAACTGATAAACTTTAGCATGTTTTACTGCTTTAAGCAATAATCTGAAATCATGCGTCCCAAGAACTTTCTCCAGGTCTGTATCTGCCTGTGACGTTCTGTAAATATTATTATCCTGCATAATCTTGCATTTTAACCCGCACTCAACACAATAACACAAAAGAAGCCTGCGACTGATATCACTTCCATTTTTCCAGTTATCATAAGTATGGGCATGTTTCTGAAATGCACACTTGTAATTTTTTCTGTCTGCTCGTGTTTTTGCCATTTTATCTCCTGATTTTTGTATAAAATTATTCATTCCATAATCACTTCGTAATAAAATATGGAAACCTGTGCCCTTTTAAGCGGTATAATATCTGTCCACATTATACCATTTCATTAACTTTTCTATCAAGTTATTTACAAATCCTCTTTTGTTCATTATAATATTGGCAATACTGAAAAACTGATTTATAAGAGTTTTAAAACAGCCAGACTGGAGGCTTCCTCATATGCTTACCTATTCTTTTTCTGATATTGGCCCGGACAGCCTGTACGAATATTTGTATAAATGTATTAAAAATGATATTCTGAACGGAGTCCTGGCCCCCAATGACCGTCTCCCCTCAAAACGGAGTTTTGCCGGACATCTGAATGTCAGCACCATCACCATTGAAAATGCTTACGCCCAGCTTCTGGCAGAGGGCTATATTTATTCCATTCCCAAAAAAGGGTATTATGCTGCAGATATTTCTGCGGGCCCGGTTTCCGCACCTCAGCTCCCTGTCCGGGAACCCGTGCCGGAACAGCCGGAAGATGTTTATTTTGCGGATTTTACCAGCAGCCAGACCCATCCGGACACTTTTCCCTTTTCCATATGGGCAAAGCTGCTTCGGGAGGTTATCGGCAGCTTAAGTTCTGAACTGATGAAAAATCCCCCCGGCGGCGGTATTTTTCCTCTGCGGCAGGCCATAGCCGCCCATCTGAAAGATTTTCGCGGCATGTCTGTGCAGCCGGAACAGATTATTGTGGGAGCCGGCACGGAATACCTTTACGGCCTGCTGATTCAGCTGCTGGGCCGTGAAAAAATCTATGGAGTGGAAGAGCCCGGCTATCAGAAAATTTCTGCCATCTACAAAAGCAACCAGGTCACCTGCCGCCACATTCCCATGGACCGCCAGGGAATCTGTATTCACAATCTGGAAGAACTGAGAGCAGATATTGTACATATTTCTCCTTCCCACCATTTTCCCACGGGAATTGTAACCCCTGTGGGCCGCAGATATGAGCTGCTGGGCTGGGCTTCCGGTTCTGACTCCCGGTATATTATTGAAGATGATTATGACTGCGAATTTCGTTTTATGGGAAAGCCCATTCCTTCCCTCCAGAGTATAGATGTGATGGAAAAAGTCATTTATATGAACACCTTTACCAGGGCTCTGGCCTCCACTGTCCGAATCAGCTACATGGTACTGCCCCATCATCTGATGGAGCGTTTCCGCAGAACCATGGGATTTTATTCCTGTACGGTATCTAATTTTGAACAGTACACCCTGACCCGTTTTCTGCAGGACGGACATTTTGAGCGGCACATTAATCGTATGCGGAATTTTTACCACGGTCAGCGGGATTTACTTTTGAAAGGTTTAAAAAACAGCCCCCTCTCCCCCCATATTACCATTACGGAAGAAGACGCAGGGCTGCATTTTCTGATGTATGTCGATACCTCTGTTCCCGATGAAATCATTCTCCAACGGGCAAAATCACTGGGGCTGGGCATGGCTTCTCTGTCCCGGTATTATGCACAGGAATGTCCCTCTGTGGAACACACTTTTATTATGAACTATTCCGCCATTTCCCCGGAACACATGGAAGAAGCCATTTCACGTCTCTGTCAGGTGTTTGGATTCCCAATAGCATGAATGAACAGGCCGCTGCGCAGTTTCGGTTCAAACCAGGTGGATTTGGGGGGCATCAAAAGCCCTGCGTCTGCCACTGCAAACAGCTCCTGAATGGAAGTGGGAAACATGGCAAAAGCTGCCACACAGTCTGTTTTGCACTGCTCTTCCAGCCCTTCCAGTCCACGGATTCCTCCCACAAAGTCAATCCGATTGTCAGTTTTCGGGTCTTTAATCCCAAGAACAGGAGCCAGAAGACGGTTCTGCAGTACCGACACATCCAGCCCTTCCACCGGATCGTCCGGAATATCTTCCGGCTTCATGGCGCACCGATACCAGGCGCCCTTCAGATACATGGAAAATCTGCCCTTCTGCTCTGGCTTTGCTCCTGCCGCATCCGTTTTTTCTACCTGAAAAATTTCTGATACTTTTTCCAGAAATGCTTCTTCTGTCAGCCCGTTCAAATCCTTCACCACACGGTTATAGTCCATAATCATAAGCTGTTCGTCGGGAAACAGCACCGACAGAAAATAGTTGAATTCTTCTTCTCCGGTATAGCCGGGACGCTCTTTTCTACGCATCTGCCCTACACGCACTGCCGAAGCGGCCCGGTGATGTCCGTCCGCAATATAGATTTCTCCGATTCCTGCAAAGGCTTTTTCCACCGTTTCAATCTGGTTCTCCTGGGAAATCACCCATACCTGATGACGGATTCCGTCTTCCGCTGTGAAATCATAGAGTGCCTCTTCTTTTTTTACTTCCTCCACCACTTCATTTATCATTGGACTGGAGCGGTAAGCCAGAAAAATCGGCCCGGTCTGGGCATTGCAGATACTCACATGATTAATTCTGTCCTTTTCCTTTTCCGCTCTGGTATTTTCATGCTTTTTTATCACGCCTTTTTCGTAGTCGTCAATGGAAGCACAGGCTGTAATTCCGGTCTGGCTCCTGCCGTTCATAGTCAGCTCGTATACATAATAACATCTTTTTTCTTCTGTTACAAAGGAACCGTTTTTTACCATCTCCCACAGAGTATCGTGGGCTTTCCGGTATACCTGGGAATCGTAAGTATCTACGGTATCTGCAAGCTGAGTTTCTGCCCGGTCTATTTTCAGAAAACTTTCCGGATGTTTCAACACTTCCTCTTTCGCTTCTCTCCGATTGTACACATCATAGGGAAGTGCCGCTATTTCGGCTGCTTTTTCCCTGGCTGGTCTGATTGCACAAAAAGGTCTGATTACTGCCATCTGTATTTCCTCACTTTCTCTGTTTATACACCATTTCGGGCGCACAGGTCACTGACACAACATGCTTCACAGCGGGGACTGGTCCGCGCAGTACACACATCTCTGCCATGATACACCAGTCTGTGGCAGAAGCCGCTGCCTTCCTCCGGCGGTATCAGCTTCCACAGGGCCATCTCCACTTTTTCAGGTTCTTTGATATTATCCACCAGTCCCATACGGTTTACCAGACGGATACAGTGGGTATCTGTAACAATGGCAGGTTTCCCAAACACGTCTCCCATAATCAGATTGGCGCTTTTTCTTCCCACACCGGGCAGTTTCAGCAGTTCCTGGAAATCATCAGGAACTTTTCCTTCGTAGTTCTCCTGAATCATTTTCATACAGCCGCTGATATCTCTGGCTTTGCTTCGTCCCAGCCCGCAGGGCCTGACAATCGCCTCGATGTCTTCCACCGGCGCTTCTGCCAGCGATGCGATATCCGGATATTTTGCATAAAGATCCTGTACCACCACATTTACTCTGGCATCCGTGCACTGAGCCGCCAGGCGAACGCTGACCAGCAGTTTCCATGCCTGATTATAATCCAGGGTACAACCTGCGTCCGAATACTCCTGCCTCAAACGTTCTATAAATTCAAGCGCCAGTTCTTCTTTTGTCATTTCCCTCTCCTCCTGACAGAAACATTTTCCTTTTGTATACTGTCCTATTCCATCTCATACTCCATTATGGCGCCTGTAGATGCGTTTACCTTACCGCTGTATTCTTTTCCTCCTGCATAAAATTCAATCTCATACTCTGTCACGCCGTCGTCCTGCTCCATCTCGACTTTTGTATAAGTCACCTGCTCCGGGGTGAATCCCCCATGTTTTAACAGGGCCTCTTTTGCTTCTTCCACAGAAATAATTCCCTGTCCCTGGAGATTTTCCGAAAGCTGTTCCACCGGCTCCTGAGAACTGCTAAGTACTGCCCCATCCTCAGCACTGATTTCATATTCGTATCTGATCCCACTGGCCACAAATTCAATTTCGTACTCTGTTACACCATCGTCATAGTCCAGTTCTTCTTTGATAATCACAGCTTCCTCCCCGGTCACCCCGGCATGTTCCAGGGCTGCCTCCCTGGCTTCCTCCTGACTGAGCTTCGGCTGATTTACCGTTCCTGTCTGATTTCCGTTCTGAGCTGTCTGTCCTGCTGTCTGCTGATCTGCCGGCGGCTGGCTGTTGTCTGATGACTGTTTCTCTTTCTGTTTACTTTCTGGCAACTCTTCATTCTTCCGCTGGCTGTCTGATAACTCTCCGTCTTTCTGCTGGCTGTCTGGGGACTGTCCATCCTGCCCCTGCCCGGACGCACTTTCCTGTGAAGGGCTGTCTTTTCGTATATCCTGATTTCCACATCCGGTTACTGCCAGCAGAACCATGGCCAGTATTAAGCAAACTCCGGTTCTGCGGAATATTTTTCTTTTGTGACAAATGATCTTTTTCATATCTCTGTTTCCTTTCTGTGAATTTTACAGATAACGGTTAAAGCCGTATCAGCTGCTCTTCTATTGTACAAAAAAAATCCTGTCTGGTAAAGAGAAATTATTCCGGACAGGATTTTAAATTATTTTTGCCCATATGCAGTTGTCGGAACTTTTTACAATGGAACCCTCCTGCAAAATTTTCTCTGCTTTGAATGGCCGGGTATTAAGGATAAAATTTTTGCATAGAAGCATATTGAAAAACATTTTTGCATATGCTATAATGCCAACAGGCAAAAAGAAATGAAAAGTCCACGTTGACAAAAGAACGAATCCCTAAACTGTATGGCAGTACGGTTTAGGGATTCTTCTTTACTTTTATACTGGCAAAGCACCCAGCAGGCTATTTGTTGCTCCTGTCATCGTCGTCTAACCATTTGATGATGCAGTGGCAAGCTACACCAGCCGCAACAGCGATAAAAAAAGATATGAACATCAATCATTCCAGCACTCGCCACAGAATCCCCCGCAGCAGTTCCCTGGTTTCTCCTTCATTCTCCCCGAAGGCAAAAGGCACTTTCAATATTTCCAGCGGAATGCAGGACGAATCTTTGTCCGTTCCCAGGTGAATATCAAAACGCACCTCCATGGTTTCCGGCTCCTCATCACGATGAAGGGGATAGAGCAGATACAGTTTCCTGGCACCTCGTTTTGCGGCATAGACGGCCATCTGTTTTATATCATTATCGCTCACCTTTAATTTCCGGTTCTCCTTCACCTTCCGGAACCGGTCAATTTCCTTGTATTTTGCATCCAGCACCACAATTCCCCGGTCTGATTCAATCAGAATATCTTCCCGCAGCCGGAATACATCTCCCAGATTTTCCCCGTCCACCACCAGGCTGGCCAGGTACTGATCCCCGGTCTGGATTCTCACCTGCGCCATTCCCTGAAACATTTCCTTTATAAAACCGCTCAGAAATCCTTCAAACAGCAGTTCCGCCGGAAACAGAAAGCAAAAGGTATCTGCCGCCCCAGTCTGGCAGGAAGCAAACTGATTCAGCAGGAACATTTTGCTCATACTCAGAATGATCCGGTAATCGGAGCGAAGAAGATTCAGGTGCACTCCATCGCAGTCACCAGGCCGGCAGACCTGGCTGGTCACATCCCCCAGTTTCATAAGAATATTCTGCAGAATCTGTTTCGTCCCGTCCTGACCGGTCAGATTCAGCAGGAGCTGGCAGGTACACTTTACAATCCGGTTCATCTGATTATCAAATACAAATCCGGAATATGTATAATTCAGATGATGAGGCTGTCCGGCAGCATAATTCCCGGCATAATTATTAAAATTAATTCTTCCTTTTATAAATGTTCCGGTTTCTGCAATTTCCTCATACTGGTAATACCGCTGCCGGTCCACTGCCGCCTTTACATAGTGGACATAAACGGTGATAAACAGTTCCAGAAGATTTTCCGTATGTGACAGCTGACTCTTTACAGAGATAAAAGGAAAATGCAGTCTGTCACAGTAGCCAAGCCAGTAAACCAGATTCTTTATCAAATCGTCCGGCATCAGCCTGTCCCCATCAGAATCGTCCTCATCTTCTTTAAAGATTTTAGGAAAAATATTGAGCTGCCCGCCTCGAAATAAAATGGTTCCGATATAATTCTGAAGTTTAATTCCGTCTTTTTTATCAAAATCAATAAACTGCTGCCGGCTGGTCACCTGCCCATCCCTGTAAAAGACAGCCCGCTGCCGCCAGTTTTCCTGCAGAAACTGCTCCAGCTCTGCCAGCGCCCCTGGTTCCTGCCAGGCTTTTGGCAGGCGCTCTGTTTTCAGTTTCATAAATTCAAAACCATTTGTCATTAGCTGCCCTTCTCTTTTACCCGAACCCTCCGGTTTCCTGTACCATCCGTTTCAAAATTGCTGTCTGAAATACATTCCAGCGCCTTTTTTACCTTTGCTTCCTCATCATAAAAATACTCATACAGCAGAGGGATTATATTCCGGTTCATAATATTTCCCAGATCTTTTTCCCGTTTTCCGATAAAAAAGGAATGTCCCACCAGCAAATCCGTACTCCGCAGTTCCCGCCGCAGATACCTGTTCAGTCTGACCATCACATCCCTGAGCACGGCATCTCCAATCAGTTCCGGCCTGGGAGCCAGTTCCACAAAATCAAATCTTCTGCGCAATGCGGCGTCAATCAGCGAAATGGATTTATCTGCCGAATTCATGGTGCCAATCACATACAGATTGTTCGGAATGGCAAATAACTCTCCCAGCGGCAGCGTAACTGCAAGCTGGTTCTGTTCTCCCCAGCGTTTATCTTCTTCCAGCAGTGTAATCAGTTCTCCGAAAATTCTGGAAATATTTCCTCTGTTAATCTCATCAATAACAATCACATAACTGTTCTCCATATCTTTCCGGGCAGCATCGGCCATCTTCTTGAAAATACCGTCTGCTACCTGAAATGATACTGTCTCCCCGGAAGTCCCAGGGCGGATACCCTGAATAAATTCCTCATATCCGTAGCTCTGATGAAACGTAGTAAAAACGATCTGACCGGAAGCCCTGTATGATTCCCAGGTTTCCATTTGGACAGTCCGTTCATGATTCGTAAGCGGCGCTTCCGAAACAGCTCTGTTTTCCAGAATGGCAAGGGCATATTCCACCGCACTGTAGGTTTTGCCCGTTCCCGGCGCCCCGTAAAGAATCTGGTTCAGAGGATGCAGCGTCTGCTGCCTGGGTTTCCGGGCTGGCAGCCCGCCGGAAGCCAGTTCTGGCATAACCGCTCTTTCTTCGGATTTCTGTTGAGGGCTGTGTGCAGCCCCTTCATACAGATTCCTTTCTTCCATAATCTTCCTCAGTCTGGCGTCAATCCGGGCATCAATCATTTTTTCCGCTTCCTGGGACACATGCTCACCTCTCATCTGTAATTTTATCTGCAAGTTCCTGAAGTTCTCCGTTTAATGTAAGTTTCAAATTCAGGTTCTTCCCTTCTTCCCGGAGAAATCCCGCATATGCAAAGTTACCGGATACATAAATATGGGACAGCTTATTTGCCACCACATCTCCGTCCTGGAAAGATAACTTTCCCGCCCGATATTCATCTATCAGACGGAAAAGCTCTGTCTCCTGCTGCAGGTCGTCATCTCTGCGGATAATGGTATTGAGCAGATACCATTCCCAGTAATCCAGATATCCATACGCTTTCAATGCTTTCAGCGTGGCTTTTAACGGATGCAGCATTCCTTTTTCACAGGTATAGGAAATCAGCTCTTTCTGATAATACAGGCGGTAAATCTCCCGCAGCTCCTGAATCTGCTCCAGATGAGCCTCCGTGGGCTTCTGCCCCATAAGCTGTTCCGTTTCCAGCAATCCCAGCAGCATCCGCCCGTTCTTCGTGTAAATCTGCTCTCTGTCCGGAATTTCAGAAGATTTGAGAACCCCCTTTTTCAGAATACCGAATTCCTCCATCATCCGCTTGATGGTTCTTATCTGGCCCGGCTTTGTTCCCAGTTCTTCTGCCATATACCGCTGCAAAGACCCCCAGCTTCTTCTGCCGGACTGCTCTGAATCATTCAGAATCCCGGTAATTTCCAGAATCTGCTGATGGAGTTTTTCTGATATTTTTCTCCCCTCATAGTTCCATCCCATCAGTTTCATGGATTTTCCGCCCCTCCTGCCAGACTGTCTTTATGTATCTGTCTGTTATCATACTCCCGAAACAAAAGATATCCGGCTATTCCTTTTCTTCCATAACGCTCATGTAGGCAGGACGGATAATCTTATTCATTCCAATCAGTTCTTCCATGCGATGAGCACTCCAGCCCACGATTCGGGCAATGGCAAAAATAGCCGTATACAGCTCTTTGGGAATCCCCAGCATCTCATATACAAACCCGCTGTAAAAATCCACATTCGGGCTTACTCCCTTGAAAATATGACGTTTCTTTGCAATCAGTCTTGGGGCCAGTTCCTCAATGCTGTTATAAAGCAGCATATCTTCCTCCCGTGCCTTTGCTGCAGCCAGCTTCTCCACATATTTCTTAAATACCTGTTCTCTTGGGTCGGACAGGGAATACACCGCATGTCCCATTCCATAAATCAGACCCTTGCCGTCAAAGGCCTCTCCTTCCAGAATTTTACTTAAATATGCTTCAATTTCATCCATGTCATGCACATCATGAATATGACCCCGGATATTTTCCATCATTTCCATTACTTTTATGTTGGCCCCGCCATGTTTGGGCCCCTTCAGGGACGACATGGCCGCCGCAATGGAAGAATAAGTGTCTGAACCGGAAGAAGTCACTACCCTTGTGGTAAAAGTAGAGTTGTTTCCGCCTCCATGTTCCATATGCAAAAGAAGCGCCACATCCAGTACCTTGGCTTCCAGCCTGCTGTACTGTTTATCGGGACGCAGCATCAACAGCAGATTTTCCGCTGTGGAAAGCTCCGGCTCCGGCCGGTGTATGTACATGCTGTCGTCATTTTCGTAATGGTTGTAGGCATGATAGCCATATACAGCCAGCATGGGAAAAATACTGATAAGCTCAATGCACTGGCGCAGACTGTTGCTTATCACTTCCGGAGAATCCATCTGGCTGTCATAAGACGCCAGCGTCAGAATACTCCTGGTCATGGAATTCATAATATCCTTGGTGGGAGCTTTCATGATGACGTCTCTGGTAAAGTTGGTGGGAAGGGTTCTGCACCGGGCCATAATCCCGCAAAATTCTCTCAGTTCTTCCTCTCCCGGCATTTCACCAAACAACAGCAGGTAAGCTGTTTTTTCAAAGCCAAACCCGTCGTCTCCCATTCGTTTCACAAGATTCTGCACATTATAGCCACGGTACCACAGCTGTCCGTCACAGGGTTCCTTCTTTCCGTTCACATCCTGAAAAGATACGATTTTGGAAATGGTGGTAAGCCCCGTGAGCACACCCTTTCCATTCATGTCACGCAGTCCCCGGTTTACCCCGTACTCCTCAAATAATTTATCTGAAATACTGTCATTTTTCCTGCAGACTGTTTCCTGTTTTATGGCATAATCCATCAGTTCGTTTTCGTTTCTCATATTGTACCTCCTTCGATTGCACAGGGCATCCTTCATATTCTGATTCACTTTCCCGGACACCTGAAGCAGCACTTTCTTTTCCTCCTCCGTCACTCCGTTCAGTATAATGTTATACATCTGCATACGCAGCTCTGATACCTGAGCCACCAGTCCGGCTGCCTGTTCTGTCAGCATCAGGTGCCTGCACCGGCGGTCTGACCGGTCCGGCACCGCATAGATTAACTGCTGCTTTACCATACGGTCCACAGACTGTGAAATATGCCCTTTGTTAAATAAATTGAGACTGCTGATATCTTTCGATGTGTTGCGTTCCCCGGACTTATAGAGAAAATACAGAATGTCAATATCAATTTTCCGCAGATGATATTCTGCGCGCAATGCTTCGATTTTCCGGTTATATAATGTCTGAAACTGAGTCCCCTGCAGAAGACCCTCAAGCATCCAGTCCATCTCTCTTACCTCATAGTTTAATTTTAAACTAAATATACCACTTCTTCCGGCAGAAATCAAGCAAAAATTATTTCCGTTCCTTTTACAGAGGTTAATTGTAAACTTTTCAAATATTTTAGTTGACATTTTGCGCGTCAGCTTTTATAATCATACGCATAGATAAAATTCAGGAGGATATTATGAAAAAATCACCTTTAAACACAAAAGACTCTTTCTCTTCTCCCGCTTTTTTTTCCATTCGCCAGATTGCTGTTATCGGTCTGATGACTGGCATTACCTGCATTCTGGCCCCCTGTTCCCTTCCCATTGGACCGGTGCCGATTTCTCTGACAAATCTTGTCATTTATTTTTCTCTGTATCTTCTGGGCACCAGAGATGCATCCATCAGTTATCTGGTCTATCTGTTAATCGGGCTGGCCGGTATGCCTGTCTTTTCCGGGTTCACCAGCGGACCGGAAAAACTTTTCGGTCCTACCGGAGGTTATCTGGCAGGTTTTCTTCCCATGGCCGTTATTGCCGGAATTTTCATTGAAAAATTTTCTTCCAGCCGTATCCTCTGTCTGATTGGAATGATTCTGGGTACCATCGTCTGCTATGTACTGGGTACCTCATGGCTGGCGTTTCAGGCTAATCTTGATTTTAAGTCCGCACTTTTTGCCGGGGTTATCCCTTTTCTTCCCGGAGATCTCATAAAAATGGTTCTGGCAATGACCCTTGGGCCGCAAATCCGCAGCCAGTTAATCCGCTCCGGCCTGGATTCCTGAAAAGAATCATGAAAAGAAAATCAAAACTTGAGTTTCCGCAAACTGTAATTGAAAAATGGATATGTCCACCCAAAGCGCCAA
>OFHM01000310.1_pt1 | contig 43999 bp, 48 predicted proteins | sample 1521311 | NCBI WGS metagenome assembly OFHM01 (sample SAMEA3504083, study PRJEB24116) | mouse gut metagenome | biome: mouse gut; feature: mouse-associated habitat; material: faeces | place: Denmark | collected 2011 | reverse complement strand
ATACTTTTTTTCACTTTTATATCATATTCGTTTTTTAAATCTATTTCGGTATATTTGATTTTTTCTATATTATTTTTTATATTAAATTTATGAATATATATAAAATCTATTATTATAAATATTATTCCTAAGATAAATAAGAATATAAAATTGTGTTTAAAGTATATGATAGATTGTATCAAGTACACAGTACCAATTATTCCCAAAATAACTGATATATTAATAAATTTTTTTAATTTTTTATACGATTTATCTTTTTTCATTATTAATAATATTCCTTTTCAATAAATTATTTTTTCACTAAACATTATATCATTTCACTTAAATTTATGTAGCATTATTGGTGGAGATGTTTATATCATTCATACTATGTTATTAGTGTCTAATAATTCTGGTGATAATAAAAAACTACTTGAAAGTAGTTTTTTGTTAGACTATAACTTATGTTTTATTATCAGTGTATTTAATAGTTCGCTACAACCTTGATAAATGTCAGAATATGTCTTATCGAAATTACCAGTATACCATGGATCGGCTATATCTTGAGGGTGATTGGTAAAATCTAATAAACGGGATACCTTATTTTGGGGATCGCTTTTAATAATATTAAATATTCCAGTTATATTAGAAGTATCCATTGCAATAATATAATCATACTTATCATAATCATCTTTTGTGAGTTGAACAGATGTTTTGCCACATGTATAAATATTATATTGAGCAAGTTTATTTCTTGTACCTAGGTGAACAGGATTTCCATATTCCTCACTACTAGTAGCTGATGATTGAATGTAAAATAATTTTTCTAAATTTTGTTTTTCTACTAGATTTTTTAATATAAATTCAGCCATTGGAGAACGGCAAATATTTCCTAAGCATACAAACATAATTTTTATCATTACAAAATACCCCTTATCTATTAAAAAAGATGAACATATGTTCATCATAATTATCAAATGGTGACCCGCAGGCGATTCGAACGCCTGACCCTCTGATTAAAAGTCAGATGCTCTACCGGCTGAGCTAGCGGGTCATATACACTTAATAGTGCTATATAAAAATATCACACTTTTAGTAGAATGTAAAGTAATTTGAAAAAAATGATAATAAATTTTGCCAATTATGGTAAATGTTGTTATAATTATATATAAATGGAGGGATTAAAATGAAAAAATTATTAAAATTATTGACGGTGTGTGTTATGCTGTTAGCATTGACAGGGTGTATGAAAGTCCGTTATCAAATTAACATTACTGATAAAGATAAAGCTGATGTTAATTTAACAATGTTGTATTCTAAAGAAATGATGGATACTTATAACATGACTCAAGAAAGTATTAAAGAACAGTTAAAAGCTGATGATACTTATGCTAAGTGGGATTTGAAGAGTGTTAATGAAAAGATTGATGGTGAACAATATGTAGGGTTTAAAGCTACTGCACCTGAGGATGTAACAAAAGAAATTTTGGATAGTTTAACAGTTAAAGGTAACAAGTATACTTTAAAACTTAAAGGTGATGATGTTAGTGGTGATTTTAATACTAGCGAGTTTGAGCAGCTTGGGTATTCAATGGATCAATTGGAAAAAATGGGATTAGAAGTTAGTATAAAAATTGCAATGCCTGGGGAAATTAAAAGTTCAACAGTTGGGAAAATTGAAAATGGTGTTGTTACTTTAGGGTTAACTGATTTAGATAAATTAACATCTGATGTTACAATTGTTTCTGAAAAATCTGGTTCTTCTAGTTCATTTGGTAGCACTGGTTTAATTATTGGGGGAATTGCATTAGTAGCAATAGTTGCTGGTGGTGGTTTTTATTTTTATAAGAAAAAAAATGAAAATAATTAAAATATAAAAATTGTAAAGGGATTCAAACTTGAATCCCTTTAATATATATTATTTGATAGAATAAGTTATTGTTTTGGATATGTTGGAGTGTCAATGTTATATTGTTTTTTTATTTGATTGATCATTGAATAAAGATTTTTTTTATAAAGATTAAATTCTTCTTTTTGGTAGTAAAGTGAAGATATTTTTTTGTATAGATGATAATCATATTTTTTTATAGCATTGAAAAAATATGCCCTGGTTGGACCACGTAAATATAAGATGCCAGGTAAAACATAGTCAGCATTTACTTTTTTTGCCATTTTGTATAAACCATTTATATTTCCAGGGTGATCTGTTAAATAGGGAATTATGGGCATAATGTGTATTCCTGTGGATGCATTAGTATGTTTTTTTATTTGATCAATAACTCTAAAACGATTTATTAAAGATGAACTGCCAGGTTCAATAATAGACCGTAGTTTATCATCAACTGTAATAATTGTACATGCAATATTAACATATGTAATTTTTGATAATTCATTAATTAGATCAAGATCACGTAATATTAAAGATGATTTGGTAGAGATTATTATAGGGGTCTTATATTTTATCATCAGTTTTAAAATTTCGGGCATTAGCTGTAGTTTTTCTTCTAATGGCTGGTAACTGTCACAAACACCTCCAATATTGATAATCTCATGTTTCCATGTAGGAGAAGAAAGTTTTTTTTCTAAACAGGAAAGAATATTTTTTTTATAATAAATTGTTTCAAAATAGTCATAATCATTTAAATATTTATGGCTATAGATGGCATAACAGTATATGCAGCCATGCTCGCATCCACGATAGATATTTAAATCCCATTTGAATGGGAATCGTCCTTTTACTTTATTTAAAGCGCTTTTAGCTTCTAGTTCTTGATATTTCATTGTTATCACTTCCTAAATAAATAATAACATAAATCATAAAGTTTATTTAATGTTATTTTTTTACATATTTTTGACAGTGACAGTGTTTTAATAAAATAAAAAGGGTGTTTGAGATTATGAAAAATAGATGGATTGGATTATTAGCTGGATTAATAGTATTTACAGGATGTAATGAGCAAGATATTGAAAAACCTGTTACAGCATTGAATATTGATATTTCTAAATTAAATCAGCAAAGAACAGTTATTAAGAATATGGTAGAGTTTAAAGATAATGATCAAGGTAAACATGATTTATTGATGTTGATGATTAATAGTGTTGATTATTATAATTTAATAAGTGGAAAAATGAAAGTGACTTCTACTTATTTAGATAATATGTCAAATTTAGAATATGAATTTCAAATAAATATTCCAGAATATAAATCATATGTTTATCAGATATCTTCAAATGATTATAGTGAACAGGTAATGATTAGAGATAGTGAGAAGATGTATATTTTTACTGGTGATAAAAAGGATTTAGAAAATTTTACTTTAAATGAATTAATAGAAAAAAAGCAGTTTAGTGTTGAGGAAATAAGTAGGGAGAATAACTTATTTAAGTTTATGGATTGGTCACTAACAAATAGAGTGGAAGATGTTAATATAACTAGAGTTGCTAATGATTTATATGGGGATGTAGCACCTTACTTATTTCCAGAGGATATTGCATTAAGACAGTTAGGGGTTGATTATTCTAGTTTTACAATTAAGGGTAAAACAGAGTTTTTAGAAAGAGATGTTTTTAAGGTTGAAGGTATTATAAATAATGATTTATATACTGAGGGAGGAACGATTTCAATGTTGATTGATCAGCAAACAGGAATTGTTTTAGAGTATACTCGAAATAGTATGAATAGTAAGGTTGAAATGAAAATGGAAAGTATTTCAATAGATGAAGGTGGTGAGATAGATTTGTATAGTAAATATATAAAGTAAGGATATGTAATAATTAAGGAAGTAAAAAGATAATTGTTTTTTATATAATTGAAAAGAAGGTAATAAATTGTTTGGTAAAAATAGAAGTAAATAGGATAAATGTATTATTTAAAATATATTAATATGATGTGATTTAAGTGAAAAGGCGATATATTATTGTTTATTTAATAAAAATTGAAAAAAATGTAAAAAACTATTGCATATATATATTATAAATGATATTATATTAGGGCACCAAGTTGCTTGAATAGCTCAGTTGGTAGAGCAATCGGCTGTTAACCGATCGGTCGTAGGTTCGAGTCCTACTTCAAGCGCCATGGCCTGTTGGAGAAACGGTTAACTCACATGCCTTTCACGCATGCATTCACGGGTTCGAATCCCGTACAGGTCACCATTTTAAACTGATCCAGGAATAATTCCTGGTTTTTTTGTGTTATAAAAATGTTACTAACAATTTTTTGTTAGTAACATTTGGGTAACTCCAATACAGTGGTTATTTAGGTTTCCTGCAATGTAATTTAGTAATTTTGTTTCTTTTTCAGAATAAGTTTTCTTATATCCGTTGATATGAAACATTCGATAAGAATTTTCTATATAATTTAATATCCAAAGTAGTGATTCTTTAAAATTACCATGGAAAACTGGTTTTTGGAGTAAAGGGTAAAAACTAGTATTATTTATTTCTTGATAAAAATGATCAAGAAAAGTAGCATTGTTTTTACAATCAGCTGAAAAATTATGCAATCTAGTTTTAATGTCTTTATTTGGAGCAATGGAAATTATTAAGTCATAATTAGCTGCAAGGAATAGTTGATTATACATTAAGTTTTCTATAATTGAAGTATTCATTTTATCACCTGTTACAGTCTATGCACATTTATTAAAAAAATGAAAACTATTATTTTTTACTATTTGTATGTTTAATTTTTTGGGAAAGTTTAAATGTTGTTAAATTTCAAAAATGATTGCTTTTATAGGGGATTTGTTAAAATCCTTGATTAGAAATATTAGTTGTAAATATTTTATTACAGTTATATTGATATAGTGAATTTTAGGAGTGTGACTTTTTTTGGGATTTCTTTAATATTATTGCTTACAATAGTAGTAAGATACACTTTGATTGGAAATGGTTTTAATAAACATATTATTAACTTTAGTGGTAGATTCTAATAATTTTTAGAATCCGCTTATAGATAATAACTAATTGTTTTCAAGGTTCAAAAATGATGAGGTTTATTAGTGATATTTGGGATTAATTAAGGTGGGTTAATTATTTAACTGGTATGCTTTAAATAATATCTTGTTAGAACGTTTTTGAAGTGATTGGTATATATCCTAAAACAATTTTAGATGTTTTTTAATTAGCTTTGAGCAAGGAGGAATATTTGCTTTTGTGTAAATGTTTTTGTTATGATATAACTATGATATACTATGTCTGAGGTTAGGTGATAATATGAATGATAAATTAAAGGGGTTTTGTGTTTTATCAGGGAGAATGTTTGTAATAATGAAAATGATGATAGAGGTGAATCTTTATGTCTTATCAAATTATTAAGACTTTTGTGTATGTGGTTTCAGTGATGCTTTCAATGTGGGGATTAAGTTGTTTTAATTTTGATAATATAATTAGAAAGGCTAAAGTAAGAGAATTTTATTTATTTTTTTTAATAGTGTCATTATCTTTAGGATATTTGTTGGGATCGTTTATTTTAGAATTTGCTACAATACATTTTTAACATATTTTAAATTATATCTCATATAATTATGTGAGGTAATTGTATATGAAAGAGATAAGTGTAAAATTAGGAATTGTTATATTAGTTGGGGCTATTTTTTTATCAATGAATTATTATCAAACTAAAGATGAAACAATTCAAGGTAAAAAGGAGATTAAAGAAGAGCCAGTTAAAGTTGCAGTGACAATTGATAATAATGTTAATTATGTTGATTTAGATGATTATCTTTTAGGTGTAGTTGCTGGGGAGATGCCAGCTAATTTTGAAACCGAAGCTTTAAAAGCACAAGTAGTAGCTAGTCGAACATTTGTTTATAATCGTAATTTAAGTGTAGATAATACTACTAATAGTCAAGTGTATTTAAGTGAAGATAAGATGAAAGAGAATTGGGGTAACAAATACGATGAATATTATCAAAAAATTAGTACTGCTATTAAAGAAACAAAAAATGAAGTAATGAAATATCAAGGAGATTATATTTCTGCATTGTTTTTTTCATCTAGTAATGGATATACTGAAAATGTAGAAGATTATTTTGAATCAAGTCCTTTACCATATTTAAGAAGTGTTGATAGTCATTGGGATTTAACAATAGATCCAAAAAATACTCGACAAGTATCTTTTACCAAACAAGAGTTAAAAGAAAAATTTAATTGTCAAGATATAAATTTTAATATTATTGCGTATAAAAAAAGTGGTCGAGTAGCGACTTTGAGTGTTGGTGGTAAAAACTATAGTGGTCGTCAAGTTAGAGAAAAATTAGGTTTATCTTCGAGTTGTTTTACTGTTGAATATGTAAATAATAAGTATGTATTTACAACCAAAGGTAGTGGTCATGGTGTTGGAATGAGTCAGTATGGAGCACAAGGAATGGCTTTAGAAGGTTCTAATTATAAGGAAATCTTGAATCACTATTATACTAATATTGAAATTGTAAATAATTAGTATAAACCTTGTTTTAGTGGAAACACTACAAATGAGGTGAAACAATGAAATTATTTATGAAGCGTAATAGACGTGTTTTAGTTTTTGGTATGGTAGTAATGTTATTTTTAATTGGAGTTGGTGTGATCCAATTAGTTTTAAATCAATATCAGCCATTTAAAGATACCGCTGTTGTCAAAGTGGAAGATAATAAAGAAGATAAGATTAAAGAGGAAAAACCAACTGTAACGACTGAGAAATTATTAAAGCCTGTTAGTGATGATGTAAAAATTGTAAAAAAATTCTATGATGCATCTTTAAGTGATGCTGAATTGGAAAAAGCATTAGTATATTTTGAAGGGGTTTATCGACCAAATTTAGGTGTGGATTTTTCAAAAGATGGAAAAGCTTTTGAAGTTAAAGCGGCATGTTCAGGTACGGTAACTAAAAAAGATAATGATGCTTTACTTGGTTGGGTTGTAACTATAACTAATGAAAATGGCTTTAGTACTACATATCAGTCATTAAATGAAGTTAGTGTAGAAAAAGATGCAGTTATTAAACAAGGTGATAAGATTGGAATTAGTGGAGAAAATGTTTATGAATCTGAATTAAAATGTCATTTACATTTTGTTTTAGAAAAGGATAATCAGGCGTTAAATCCAGAATCTTATTTTGACCAAGATGTTACAAAAATAGCGGTATAATCAACCAAATGGCAATAATAGAAAAAATTATTGCTATTTGGTTTTATTTCGCTTTTAACCTTGTAAATATCAAAAATCATGGTACAATAGTTAAGAAAAAATAAGGAGGACTAATGATGGCATTATCAAAAGAAATTGGTATCGATTTAGGTACAGCAAATATTTTAATTTATGTCAAAGGTGAAGGCATTGTTGTAAATGAACCTTCTGTAGTAGCGATAGATGATGAAAATAAAAAACCTTTAGCTGTTGGCCAAGAAGCTAAAGATATGTTAGGAAAGACACCAGGAAGAGTAAAAGCAATTCGTCCTTTAAAAGATGGAGTTATTGCAGATTTTAGAATAACAGAAATCTTAATTACTCATTTTATTAATAAATTAAATTTAAAAGGAATTTTTTCTAGACCAACAATTTTAATTTGTTGTCCATCAAATATTACATCAATTGAAAAAAGTGCAATTAAAGATGTAGCTGAAAGATGTGGTGCTAAGCGAGTATTTATTGAAGAAGAACCTAAAGTAGCAGCAGTTGGTGCTGGGCTTGAAATTTCAAAACCAACTGGTAATATGGTAATTGATATTGGTGGTGGAACTACTGATATTGCAGTATTGTCTTTAGGTGATATAGTTACAAGTAGTTCACTTAAAATTGCTGGTGATGTAATGGATGAAGATATTATTAAATTTGTTAAAGATAAATATAAGTTATTGATTGGAGACCGTACTGCAGAACAAATAAAAATGCAAATTGGTACTGCAATTAAAGGGATCAGTGAAGAAATTTTTGAAGTAAGAGGTCGTGATTTAGTAACAGGATTACCACATACGATTACAATTACTGCAGATGAAACTGAACTAGCTTTAAGAGAAACTTGTCAAACAATTGTAAGAGAAACAAAACATGTATTAGAACAAACGCCTCCAGAATTAGCTGCTGATATTGTGTCAAGAGGAATTTTCTTAACAGGTGGAGGAGCGTTATTAAGCGGACTTGATCGCTTGTTGGAAAATGAATTAGGAGTACCAGTATTTGTTGCAGATGATGCTTTAAATTGTGTTGCTAATGGTTGTGGTGTAATGTTAGAAAATACACATTATGTTAAGTAACATGAGAGTTAATAGTCAATGTTATTAAGTTAAGACGACTAAAATTTAACCAGAAGTTATATCAAAATGATATTTTCTTCTGGTTTTTCATTTTTTGTAGCTAATAAAGTGTAATTGATAAGTTGGGTATATAATTAAATTATTTAAAAATAAAATTGTAGGAATAAGAGCTGTAATAGTAAATGTTACAACAATGTTGAAAGAACTTAGTGATATTGTAATTCATAGTAATAGTTTTGAAAAAAGTATTGGTTGGATTATTTGGATAAAAAGTCTTTAATTTTAGTTTGATTATTTTATTCTTAATATTATTATTATAAAACTAAATAACTTATTTATCTTGTATTTTATTCAAAAATAATTAATAATATACAAGAGATAGGAAGTGAGAAGATGAATCCTAGTTTAATAATGTCGTTTGTTGTCACAATGATGATTACAGCTTTATTGATTCCTGTAGTTATCAGGTTAGGAAAAAGTTTAGGAATTGTGGCACATAAAAATAAACGTACGGTTCATAAAATTGAGGTTCCTCGAATAGGTGGATATGCAATTTACATAAGTTCATTAATGGGAGCGGTGATTTTTCTAAAGACTGATCCCCAAATAAATGCAATTTTAATTGCTGGTTTTTTTGTTTTTTTTATAGGTTTATATGATGATGTTCATGATCTATCGCCTAAAACAAAACTAATAGTAGAATTAGTAGCAGCTTTAATTGTAATTGGTTATGGTGATATATATCTAAAAGGTTTTGATTTTATGCCTAGTAATTGGCCACCAATTATTCCAGCAATCATCACTGTACTATGGATAGTAGGAATAACAAATGCAATAAATTTAATTGATGGTCTTGATGGGTTATCATCAGGTATTTCAATAATAGTTTTATTTACTATATCAATGACTTCTTTAACTAGTGGAAGAACTGATATTGCTTCTTTATCACTGGTTTTAGCAGGAGCGATTATGGGATTTTTATTTTATAATTTTCATCCAGCAAAAGTTTTTTTAGGCGATTGTGGAGCTTTATATATAGGTTTTATGATTTCAGTAATTTCTTTATTAGGATTTGGTTATAATGTCTCTACCTTTTTTACTTTAGGTGCTCCAATTGTTGTTTTAATGGTTCCGATCATGGATACCCTGATAGCGATCATACGTAGAAAAGTTCATCATAAAAAGTTTAGTGAAGCAGATAGGGCGCATTTACATCACAATTTGATGTTTAAATTAAAGCTTGGACATCGAAAGAGTGTAATTGTACTTTATGGTATAACGTTTTTGTTTTCATTAACTTCTTATGTATATTTATATGATTCTATATTAGGAACAATAATGTTTATTATTTTAATGTTATTTTTTGAATTATTTGTGGAGTTAACAGGTATGGTTAGTCGAAAATATAAGCCATTACTTACAATAGTTAATATTTTTATTCATAGTGATCATTTACCTAAAATTAAGATTTTAGAAAGATATCGTAACAAAAGAACTAAAAAAAGAGTTATTATTGATAGATTTATTATTTTAGGTTGTCTTTTATTAGTTATAGGTTTCAGTGGAACATATATGCATTTAAATCAGGAGAAACCAGTTATTAAAGAAAAACAGACTACTCCATATATTAAAACATCATCTAATGAATTATTAGATGAGATTTATACTCGATTAGATAAGGCTTATCAAAATAGGCAATTAAATGAAGAGTGTCAATTAGTTGCATCATATTTTGCTGTTGATTATTTTACTTTAAAAGACAAAGAGGAAAATCAAATAGGAGGATTAGATTATATTTATCCTGATTTACAAAGTGCATTTAGTTCTTTTGCATTAAAATCATTTTATGTTAATAAAGAAGAATATCCAGAATTAGAAGTAGAGGATTATGAAATTATTTCTTTTTCTCCTTCTAAAGTAGTTATAGAAGGGTTAGAGAATAATGAATATTATAATGTGCTTATTTCTTTAAGATATAAGCAAAAAGTTGAATCTTTACCAAATAGTGCAAATATAGTTTTGGTTTTAAATAATGATCGTTTTTATGTGGTGGGTGTTGATAATGCTTAAATATAGAAGAATTTATGAATTAGATGATGAATTATATGATTTTCATTTGCGACAAAAACAATATTATCTATTAGAGGGAACTGTTCCTACAAAAGAATATCTTATTGAGCAGATGGATAATCCTGAAGGTTTTGATGAAAAGGACCATTATATAAAGAAGATATATTATAATGAAAAAATGGTTGCTTTGATTGATTATCAGATAGGTTATCGTTTTTCGATGAAACATGATAATAGTTGTCTTTGGATTGGTTTATTTTTAGTGGATGAATCTTGGCAGCGAAAGGGAATTGGTAAAGAAATAATGGAGTTTATGATTGATGAGTATAAAGAAACTTGTAGTACTATTCAGTTAGCTTGTATTAAAGAGAATTTAAAAGGTTTGTGTTTTTGGGGAAAATTAGGTTTTAAGGAAATTGATGTTAAAAGGTGTGGGAATTTAGAAGTTAGGGTACTAGAAAAGAGAATTTAAAGATATATTTGATGACTATTCGTCAAAGTATTGATTAAATCATTGAAATTTTAAAAATATTATGTTATTATGTTTTAGCGATGTATCAAAGTATCAATTAGGAGGTATATTATGTTTGGCACTATTTTAAATGTCTTATTAATGATAATATCAATAGCACTTATTATATTATGTCTATTACAAAGTGGTAAATCTGATGGGATTGTTAATGCTTTAACTGGTCAAAATTCAAACTTATTTGCTCAACAAAAAGAACGTGGAGCAGATTTAGTTATGACAAGAATAACAGCTGGTTTAGCAATAGCGTTCTTCATTATTGCCATCATTATTAGAATGTCATAATTAATAGGACTATTGGTCCTATTTTTATTTTGGAATAAAGGGTGGTGAGTAAGTGAAAGAAGAAATTTTAACATTATTGAGTGATGAAAATTATATAGAGCGTTCAATTGATTTAATAGCTAAAAAGATAAATTGTACAAGTAGTGATAAATTTATTAAGTTAGTTAAATTAATGAATGAATTAGAAGAAACAGGTGTAGTAGTAAGAAATAAATATAATCATTATTATTTGCCTAATCAGTTTGGTATGGTCTTGGGAACTCTTACTATTAATAAAAAGGGTTTTGGTTTTGTTGCAGTTGAAGACCAAGAAAAAGATATATTTATTGCTCCTGATTCTTTAAAGGATGCTTTTAATAAGGATATTGTATTAGTTGAAATAAATAAATATAGTGAAGTTGAAAGACCTGAGGGTAAAATAATTCGAGTAATAAAGCGTGGTCAAACTAAATTGGTTGGTGAGATTAAAAAAGGTAAACGTGATTATTATGTTGATGTTGATGATCCTAAATTTGATAAGCGAGTTTATGTTGATCATGCTCATTTGCATGGTGCTATGCCAGGTCATAAAGTATTGGTTGAAATTAAGGTATATAAACCTATATTAAAAGGGGATATCATAAAGATATTGGGACACAAAAATGATCCAGGAATTGATATTTTATCAATTGTTTATGAACATGGAGCATCAGTTGAATTTCCAAAAGCTGTATATGAACAAATTGAAGAAATTCCTGATACATTAGATGGTATTGATATAGGTGATCGAGTTGATTTGCGTAATGAAGTAGTTGTTACAATTGATGGTGACGATGCTAAAGATTTGGATGATGGTATTTCATTAAAAAGATTAGCTAATGGTAATTATCGTTTAGGAGTTCATATTGCTGATGTATCTTATTATGTAAAGGAAGGTTCGCCATTAGATAAAGAAGCTTTTACAAGAGGAACATCTATTTATTTGGCAGATCGAGTTATACCAATGTTACCTCATAAATTATCAAATGGTATTTGTTCTTTGAATCCTCATGTTGATCGTTTTACAGTTTCATGTTTTATGGAAGTTGATCAAAATGGGGATGTTATTGAACATGAAATCATACCTGCAATTATTAATTCAACAGAAAGAATGACTTATACTAATGTTAATAAGATATTAGATGGTGACCAAATGTTACAATTACAGTATAGTCATATTAAGGAATTATTTTTCTTAATGCAGGAGTTAGCTTTGATTTTACAAAAAAAGAAAGCTAGGCGTGGAGCAATTGATTTTGATGTTAAAGAAGCAAAGGTCATTGTTAATAACAAAGGTGAAACAACTGATGTAGTTTTAAGAGAGCGTGGAGCTAGTGATCGTATTATTGAAGAATTTATGTTGCTAGCTAATGAAACTGTTGCTGAACACTTTAAGTGGCTTGAACTACCTTTTATTTATCGTGTTCATGAACAACCAAAAACAAAGAAATTAATGCAGTTTTGTTCAATTGCTAAAATTATGGGGTATACTATTAAAGGATCATTAGAAAATATATATCCTAATGAATTAAGCAGTATTATAGAAGCAAGTAAAGATACTCCAGAACATACAATTATATCAACTTTATTATTACGTTGTATGCAAAAAGCACGTTATGATGAACAGTGTTTGGGGCATTTTGGGTTAGCTGATGAATTTTATACGCATTTTACTTCGCCGATTAGGCGTTATCCTGATTTAATTGTTCATCGTATGATTAGAAGATATCTGTTTGAAAAAAGGTTAGATAATCGAACAATTAAACATTATCAAGAGATAATGCCAGAGATTGCTCTTCAAAGTTCTAATCAAGAACGTGAAGCAATTGATATTGAGCGTGAAGTTGATGATATGAAAATTGCTGAATATATGGAAAAACATATAGGTGAAGAATTTGAAGGAATTATAAGTTCTATTACCAATTTTGGTTTTTTTGTTGAACTTGATAACACAATAGATGGCTTAGTTCATGTTAGTGATTTAACAGATGATTTTTATTTTTTTGATGAAAAAAATCTTCGCTATATAGGTCAAAGAACAGGTAAAGTGTTTAAAATGTCTGATTGTGTTAAGGTGAGAGTTGCTAGTGCATCAAAAATAGATAAATCAGTAGATTTTGAAATTGTTGGCATGAAATCCAACAAAAAGACACAAAAAACTGTTATAATAAATTCGCGTAAAGATGATAAAAGAAAAAAAGGTCATTCTAAGCGTAGACGAAAACATGATTTTTCACGTTCTAATAAACGAGAAAGAAATGGTAAAGTAAGACATCGAAAAAGTAAATATTAATAATTAAAAGGGGGAATGTGTATGAAGATTATTTCAAACAACAAAAAGGCGTATCATGATTATTTTATTTTAAATACTTATGAGGCTGGTGTTGAGTTAAAAGGGACAGAAATAAAATCAGTTCGTTTAGGAAATGTTAATCTAAAAGATGCTTTTGTTAGAATCAAAGATAATGAAGCATTTATAGAAAATATGCACATTTCTCCTTATAGTCATGGTAATCGTTTTAATCATGAACCATTAAGAACAAGAAAACTCCTTTTACATAAAAAAGAAATATTAAAAATTTCTAATAAATTAAAAGAAGGAGGCTTGACAGTTGTACCAACTAAGTTATACTTTAATACAGGTAGTAAAGTTAAATTAGAAATTGGTCTTGCTCGTGGTAAAAAACTTTATGATAAACGTCAAGATTTAAAAGAAAGGGATTCTAAAAGAGAAATTCAAAAAGCTCTTAAAAATTATTAAACTGGGGGTGTCCTGGGTTCGACAGGTATATGTCTGACCTTAGCTGCAGTCGAAGGCATTCGTTAAATGCACAAATAAATAACTGGAAACAGACAAACTAATTACGCTTTCGCTTAGTCGACATAGACATGAAAGCTGCCACTATTTAGTGTGCCTATAACTAGATAACTGGTATCATAAATTTATAGGATAAGAGTATCTAAAGCTTAGGTAGGTATTACGAAAATTTTATAAGCTCGTTAGGTGGAAAATTGCTCATTGATTGTAGCCTAATTAAATTAGTTCAATGAGATAAACTGTAGACGCTTTGGAGGGATTATGCTTGGACAGGGGTTCGATTCCCCTCACCTCCACCAATAAAACCAATTGACCGAATAGATTGGATATCTATTCGTTTTTTTATATAGAAAGGGTGTGTTTTTCATGAATTATATTTTAAAACAATTTGATAATGATTTATTGTATTTTTCATTGGATTATACAAATGATGGATTACAAGTTCATATCAATTCAGTTAATGAGAATATGAAAAATCAAATCCCTTTAGATTTAGAGGTTGATGATAACTCACTAAAACGATGGTTGGAGAAAAGAACTATTCCAAGAAATAGAGCATATGCATCAAACTTTTTATCAAGACTAGGTTTAAACGAAAAAGATACAAAAGGAATTATTGAAATATGTCAAGGATTATCACTTAATGATAGTTATTGGGTCGTTAAAGAAGATTGTACTGATATATTTAGTGATAAAAATCTATATACAAATTCATTTAATACAAATATAGCTTCTATTGCATTTACTGGGTATGGAAGCTATACTAGATCTTCCTTTCGCTCATCACCTGAGTTTACAACCAATGGTATGCTTGCAAAATCATGGCGAAGAATAAAAGGCAAAGTGATGCTTTACAAGTCAGGAACAGAAGGTTTTGCAAATAGTGGATTAGAACCCTATTCGGAATTCTATGCTAGTCAAGTGGCAAGAACAATGGAATTAAATCACATTGATTATAATTTATCTAAATGGAAAGGAAAGCTATGTTCAACTTGTGAGTTATTTACAAGTCAAGATATTTCATTTATTCCTATTGGTAGATTAGTAAAAACTGGAGGGATTGCAGCGGTTATAGAATATTATAAAAATTTAGGAGATAACTATTATCAAGAACTTATAGATATGCTAGTTTTTGATGCTGTTATCTTAAATGAGGATCGACATTTTGGTAATTTTGGATTATTAGTTGATAGTAATATTAATCAAATAATTGCGCCAGCACCAATCTTTGATAATGGATTATCTTTGTTATGCTATGCGATGGACAGTGATTTTAAAGAAATAAACGCTTATGTATCTACACGTCTTCCAGCAGCCTATCAAGATTTTATAGGATTTGTTAAACCATTAATGTCAAATAGGCAAAAAGATAAACTTAGAAAATTAATAAATTTTAAGTTTGATAGAAAAACAAGATATAAATTATCAAATAAACGTTTAAAACAATTAGAAAAAATAATTCAAGAAAGAGTGATATTATTATTAGATTAATAATATCACTCATTTTTTAATGGGATAACTTGTATCCTAGTGACATCCAAACTGAGCGTTAAATCCAAATTGAAGAAGTGAAATGGATAGTGTCGGAAAAACACCGATAAAATCAAATATTTTTTGAATAAATTAAATATCACTAAAAATTCCTATTTTGATGGATATCACATAAGTAGCACTGATGAGTGAAAATTTTTTAATATATTTTTTATAAAAGATTGATAAACATGATGAAAACTACTAGAAAAGATAAATATAAGAGATAAGCTGGTTTAAATGTGTTTGTTGATATGATTATTTTTTGGAATGTTTAATAAAATATTTAGTCCCTATTATCTTAGCTATATTAAATATAATCAGAGGATTATTGTTATGGAGATGTTTTTGGCATGTTATCTGAAAAGTATATGTGATATGATGCATAACTTAAAGATGATGATGTTATTAATAATTTATCCTTATAATCAATAACAAAATGGAAATATTTCATTATAATTTCGAATTCTTTTACATTTTGCTACACATCTTTGAATAAAATGTTTTGTTTAGATCAGATACACTTTATATTTTAGTGAAAAACAAAAAGATTGTCTTTAAAAACAATCTATATTTTACATTGATTATGAATTGAATTCAATGTCATGTTCTTGTATATAATCAACTGTTTCTTTCAAAAAAGCTAACTTTTCATCCAATAGATTTTGGCAATGTTCGAATATTTTTAAAAGTTCAGTATAATCTTTTTTGTTTGTGCTACATAAAGTGATTCCTTGTAATTCTTAGAATAATAATCATCAATCAAAATAAGATCTATATTATTCTCTATACATTGTTTAAGCATAATGAATCTTCCTATACGACCATTTCCATCATACAATACCACATTGGGACTCACAAAGAAATCTATAATTGATTTCCACTTTTTGAGTACGTTCTTTGCCAGTTTCCTCTGCTTGATACACATAAATAATGTCAATCAGTTCAACCAGCATAGAACGGTTTAACTCTGTTACATTTTCATACTTGCGTATGGTTTCTAAAAATTGGTTGGTATTTTTTGTCTTGTAATCCTCGGCTTCGATTTTTTCTTTTAATGCCTTACGCCGTTATTAAAAAGATATCTGGAATATCTGCCATGATTATGGAAAAAACCAACAGCACCGCATTTAGGACATTTAATAGTGGCGTAATTTAAGAATCTGATATCACAGTCATAGGAATCCTGATTATATTTAGTATCAGTATTGAAAGAGCAGCTTAGAGATGTTATCATAATAATGGTTTTGGAGAATATCAAACGGCTTGCCAAAGTGGTATGATATTCTCTATTCCTTTCTATAAAGTGGTTAAAATAATGTGATTATACAATCATCATATTATTTTACATAAAAAGAATCAACTGATTAATCTAATTTGATTAATATACAGCTGATTCTTTTAATTTAATTTAGTAATTAACAATTTAGTTATAAATGTTTGTCCGTATTCCTTGCACCATACATCAAGCGGCGAACTTCCATGACATCATCAATCACTACATAATAAACCACATAGTTTCTTATATAGATTCGATAGTATGGATAGTCACGCTTTTTCGCAGAATGGTACGGTTCAAAAGCAACAGGATTGTTCAGCCTTTCCAAAATAGCGGCTTCGACATCATCAATCAATCGTAGTGCTGCGTCCTCATTTTTTAAAACATTGGTAATGTAATTCGCTGTGCTGATTAAATCCTGCTCAAAAAGTGGCAAATACCTAAGCTGATAGGATTTATTTTCCATGTATCGAACTCCTTACATTACTGAAAACTGTTTCGTGGGAAAGCCTTTCTTCTGTTGTTGCCGCCTGTCTGTCAGCTTCATCAAGTTTCATTTCGATACTGTCTGTCAGGCTTGCGTATTCTTCCAGACTTAATACGACCATTGCGCCATATCCGTTTTTGGTAAGATATACAGGTTTTCCACTGTTCACAATGGTCTCAATCTCTGGAAATTTATTTCTAAGGTCAGAAACAGGTCGAATCTGTATCATGTTTATGTACTCCTTTCATATCGATTATTCTATCTTAATTTTATCAGAATATTATCATAAAGGCAATGCTTTTTCATTGTTTCTCAATTTCTATCCTTATTTCTTATGTTGTGAATTGTTTGGGGCATGGTTATTTCCTGCTGGCTGACCGTTCTTATTCTTCAAGACAATATCATCTGCCTTGATATACCAGTCAACGTCTGCACCTTGAAATGTAGCGGTTGCCACCGTATCAGCTATAGGATTGATGATTTCCACCTCTGCGTTGTAATCAAATTCCTTTAACGGAACAGTGGCAGGAATACTTACCTGTATCATGCGTCCTTTCTCTTTACACTTCAAATCGTAGGTACGTTCCTTGATTTCTTCAGAAACTGTACCGTCCTCATTCTGGATATGTACCTCACGACGCAACGCCGAGAACTTCAATACTCCAAATGTTTTTTCTTTGTCAATGATGATTCCGTTTGCTAATCTCATAACCTTCAATAATATTTTGTTGTAAATATTTTTCCAGGTTTTCTTTTGTAAAAGTACTTCCCTCAAGTTTATTTGAATGATATAGAAATTCTGTCTTGATACTTTCGTATGCAGAATTAGGTGTGTCTTTCAAATACATTATAATTTTGGAACTGATAATCATATTTTTTCATCACTTTTCGTTTATTGTTATATCATTAAAATTCTATTTGTTTCAATTTATAAAATAGATCTTTATTTTCTATTTATTTCTTTTTTAGTTAATTTTAGGTTGATATCTTGTTTTTACATTTCTTTAATAAAATTTCTAACCTTAGGTCCTACACTTTTCTTATACACATATGATAACGTATTAAATATTTTAGCTTTCAATGTTGTATTTTTTTGCTAGAATAGAATGTAACACTCTTATCTTTGACTATTGATATTTTGATTTAACTTTGTATGACTTTCTCCTCTTTTGAATATCAAGTTTTATGTATAATTTTTCAAAATTTTCATTAAACAAGAAATAACTGTCAGTTTTTTAGAGGCATAGATAATTAGAAAATTAGGAAAAAATGTAGTAAATATAAAAGGCAGAAATTAGTGATTATATTATCACAATATTTCTACCTTTATTTGATAACTAAATCTCTAGAGATTTAAAGTAAAATCAATTTTTATCCCAATTTTTTATAAATACTAAGAAGTGTGTTTATTACATTTGATTAATGACTATCTGATTAATCACTCATTTTTGTATCATCAATGTAAAAATATTCTTATGATTTTTTACTAGTTTATGCTTTTTTCATTTTTGCAAATCCAACAAAAGATAAAATCATTTGAATTATTATGAACATAAAATAAGGAATAAACATAACTATAGCTACAGCATATAGAATTGCACCAGTAAGAGCAAATCCACGTTTATTCATAAATAAACCTAAACCATTAAATATGACAGCTAAGACCGTACATATCATATGAGGTGTAACTAATGCAGTTGCAATAGCAGCACCAGCTTGTTCAGCCCCCTCAGAGCCACCTACAGCTCCACCAAAGTATGCAATTATGTAGATAGCATAGATAACGCCTAATACAAATGAAACTAAAAGACATTTGTTTAAATCTTTCATATTCCCTCTCCTTTCTTATTTTTATATCAATATTTCATTTTGTAGAACACAACAATGTATTGTGTCCATTTTTATAATAACATAAAATCTCATGAGAACAAAATAAAAAGAAGTGAATTTATGTTTTATTTTGTAAAAAAATGGTTGAGGGGGATATGAGATTAGTTGATAAAATAATGTAAATAGTTTTTTTAGATATAAAGAAGATATGATATAGGTATGCATGTAGTAGTTATAAAATAAAGACTGTTTTTAAAAATAGTCTTATATTTTTTTATAAAATTTAAAATAGTACTATTTTATAAAAAGAATTTTGACATTTAGCTTATAGTAATTAAAAATAAATATAAGCATAAAATATAATTAGGGGGAACATATTATGTATGATAAATATGAAACAGGAAAAGTAATTATAGCTGTAAATGAAAAAATTTCTTTTGATGAAATTGAGTTTTATATTAGCGCTGCTTTAGAAAGTATTGAATATGAAAAAATAGAGATTATTTTTAGTTCTAGTATGGTAATGGCAAAAAATGATGCTGAGAATATTATTCTGATTTATTTAAAAGATAAGAATCCAACAACTGTAATTAAAGCAATTGAAAAACTTTCATTGAGTCCATATATAAATTATGCAGAGCCTGATTATTTAGAAGAAATGCATCTAGTATCTAACGATCCACTGTACAAATATCTTTGGGGAATTCAGAAAATCAATGCACCTTTGGCATGGAATTATACAACTGGAAGTAGTGAGGTTGTTGTAGGAGTTATAGATACTGGAATTGATTATAATCATCAAGATATAGCACAGAATATGTGGGTTTCACCAAATGCAAATTTATTTCATGGCTGGAATTTTGCTGATAATGATGATAACTCTATTGATACGGATGGACATGGGAGCCATGTAGCAGGAACAATAGGAGCGGTTGGTAATAATGGTATTGGTATTACAGGAGTATGCTGGAATGTTAGAGTGGCATCTTTAAAATTTGGTCTTGATATTGCATCAGCTATTGCAGCGATTGATTTTGCAAATAATTTTAATATTCAAATTCTTAATGCTAGTTGGGGTGGGCGAGCATATTCTTATTCTTTAGAATATGCTATAGAAAATTATAATGGATTATTTATTGCTTCTGCAGGAAATAATGGGACAAATAATGATATTGAACCTATTTATCCTGCTTCTTATGATAGTGATAATATTATATCGGTTGCAGCGACAGATCCATATGATGCATTGGCTCGTTTTTCAAATTATGGAGTAGATAGTGTTGATATAGCTGCTCCAGGAACGGATATATTAAGTCTTGATTTATATGGAGGGTATAGTCCGTTAAATGGTACTTCTATGGCAGCTCCACATGTAGCTGGCGCAGCAGCTTTATTGAAATCATATATGCCTAATATTTCTACTTTAAGTCTAAAAAATATTATTTTATCTAGTGTGGATAAAAATTCAAATTTAAATGGTAAAATATCAACAGGTGGTCTACTAAACATAGATGCAATGTTTAGTTTAGCAAAGTATTGGTAATAAAAAGCTGTTTACACTTAATTGATTGTTGCTGGAAAAGAAATTAAGGCTAATAAATTAAAATATTATGGATAACTAGATTAGTAATAGTAAAAAAGTATGTACATTAAGTTATACATACTTTTTGTTTGGTTTAAGAATACATTTTATAATTTTGAAAATGCTAAAAAAATTAATATTAAACCACTTAACCAAGATAAGTTGAATGATGTTTTTTTAGCAACCCTAATACCGATATAACTTCCTAAAAAAATAGCAATCATATCTGAAAATAACGAAAAGAATATTACTAAAATATGATTGATATTAGTTAATCCTGCACCAAAACCAATAGACAATCCATCTATAGCGAGAGTTAGTGCTAACAAGGTGGCTTCTTTGTTGGAAAGGTATTTAGAAGTATCAATATCTGCTTTTTCTGGATTAGAGTAAATGTTTATAAAAGTAGTTATTTTTGAATGTTTGAAAAATCTTATTTGTTTAAGATGATTAAAAAAATTTTTTATTTTTTTGTTAAAAAGTTTGATAATACCTAAAGAAAATAATAGAAGAAAAGAAATGAATTTAATTAAATGATTTGATACATATGGTTCAAAAAACTCTCCAAGTAATATAGATATTGCTAAAAAAACACTACAAATTATATTGATGATCATTGCAGATGAAAAGGGAATTTTGATTTTATTAGTTCCATATGCAAGACTAGATATAAATGTATCAATCGACAGTGCCATAACTAATAATAAAGCTTCAATAACAGTATAAACAGTTAACAATATAATCAACCTCCTACATAATAAGATATTCATTTTTTTTAATTGTGTAGATAATATAAAGTAATTATTTCATTTAAAGATTTTTTAATACAATGAATATAGATAAAAGAGGGAACTATAATGCTATTATTATTTTGTAATGATGGAAAAGAAATGATTATTGTAATAAAGATAATTATTATTAAGGATATTTTGAGGCATGTAACTATTGTAGTAATCAGTAAGAGTCTAAAAAATAATAAAGTATAGTATAAGTAAATAGTTATTGTAATTTTTTCTTATTAATTGACGGATAGATTGATTTCCTTTACAATTAAGATATTGTTTAAATAAGGAGACAATTTATGAGTAGAGAAAACTTATCTTCACGCTTAGGATTTATCTTATTATCTGCAGGTTGTGCTATTGGTTTGGGCAATATTTGGCGGTTTCCATATATGGTAGGGAAATATGGTGGTGGAGCATTTGTATTAGTGTATTTATTTTTTCTGATTATTTTAGGATTACCAATCATTGTTATGGAATATTCAGTAGGTCGTGCTTCAAAAAAAAGCGTTGCACAAAGCTTTCATGTTTTAGAAAAAAAGGGGCAAAAATGGCATTGGTTTTCATATGTAGCAATGGCTGGGAATTATTTATTAGTAATGTTTTATACCACGATTGCGGGTTGGATGTTAGCTTATTTTGTAAAAATGTTAAATGGTGATTTTATAGGATTAACACCAAAAGAAGTAGGTGATGTTTTTTCATCATTGCAAATTAATCCACAAGCAAGTGTATTTTGGATGGTTTTAATTGTTGTTATTGGTTGTGGTATTTGTGCAGTTGGTTTACAACGAGGGGTAGAAAAGGTTACTAAAGTAATGATGGGTTTATTGCTGGCAGTAATGCTTTTATTAGTAGTGAAGTCATTGAGTTTAGATGGAGCGATGAAAGGTGTTGAATTTTATCTTATTCCTGATTTTAATGCTTTAATGGAAAATGGGATTTTTAATGCCATTTATGGTGCTATGGGTCAAGCATTTTTCACTTTAAGTATTGGAATGGGTGGAATGGCTATTTTTGGTAGTTATATTGGTAGAGAACGTTCTTTAACTGGTGAAGGTTTTAGAGTTTTAGCATTAGATACTTTTGTAGCAACAATGGCAGGATTTCCACCACCATACAAAGGGAAACAAAATTGTTCCTCGGCGCTGACAATGAAGAAACAGCCGAATTAACCGTACCAATGTATGACTTTGGCGATTGGGCTTTAAAAATGAAAGCCTATCGCAAGAAAAACCATATCACACAACAGGAGCTTGCACAGCTTATGGGCGTAAAGCATTTTACACTTCGTAGCTGGGAACAAAAACAAGCAAAGCCACCTTACAATGTATGGCGGCTTCACAAACACTTATTTGATGATTCCATCAAGCTCACGTGATTTTAGGTTATCCAGTATTTTATCAATAATGGCTATCTTTTCATCCGTAGTTAGATTAGAACTGTTTAGCCTGCGTTCCACCACCTCTAAATGAAACTCGTTGATTTTATCGGAAAGGGCGTGAAAATCCATATTTTCTGGAACATGGATAATAACATTCTGAATACAATTTCTTTTCATTCACGCCCTCCTTTCGATAAATACCAGACACTTTATGTTATGAAAATGTCTGTATGTCCTATTCCATCTTATGAAGCTGTATGATTCTGGTGCAGTTTCATTTTATGTCATAAGCAAATCGAACAGCTCTGGCATAGCTCACGGGAATCCCACCCCTGCATGGTTCTCATGCAGCCGTACCCTTTGCCTGCGACGGTTCATTTACGCTCGGACTGTGGCTGTACGGGAGTATCATTATCACGATAGGGAGGTCATGGCGGCAGCTCTGCCAAAAGCTGCATACGGAACGCTGACTTGAATCGCTCGCTAATTCATCCCTCCTTTCGGGGTCATGGCGTGTCAGCCCGTCGGCTCTTTCCCTATCGAAACGTATTCGATTGCTTTATTCAGTTTTCAAGGAACAACGGCTTGTCAGCCTGTCAAAGCATACTGACGGCAATATGCTTTGATAGAGTGGCAAACTTCCCTGTTCGGGAAGCGTGTAGCATATCGGCACGCTTCCACGAAAGGGAAAATGTTTTATTCTTCTCCGATTTCAAAGGATAAAATCTTCGCAATCAGTCTGGTTTCCATCCTGCGCCGTAAGGTTTCATCCACGACCATGTGCTGATTCCCGTATTCGTCTTTCATGGGGCGTAAGGAACGTTTTGCGATAAAGCCGCTGTAATGCTTTACAATCTGGTTGATAGCTTCTGTATCGCCGTCCGTCGCCGCCACAATGACAGGAAAAGGAATCATGGGATATGTAGTCTTCATTCTTCGTTTTCCTCCATAAATTCTTTGATAAAGGCAAGTCCGCTGGTTCTGTGACGGTAAACCGTGGAACGGTTCAGTTTTAGCAGGTCTGCAATTTCTGTGTCGTTCATATCCATAAAATAATACAGCAGGATGATTTCACGCTTCTTGTCCGTCAGATTCCGTAATGCTTCGCTTAATAAATCGCTTTCCACTCCGACTGTGGAATCATTCAGCGTGAAGATATGAAAATCAGATGGGTAGCTGTCCACAGTTGCAAACTGACTGACGAGGTAATCGCCCATATCGGAAAACAGCGTTTCCCGTTTGGACTGTCTGGACAGGGCTTTCATATAGTCCTTGTGCTCGTCGTCCATAGCTCGCTTGCAGATATAATCAAACTGATTCTCAATGGTTGTCTGAAAAGAAGATGGCTTCATAGTATCTCACCCCCTTTCTTGCCATGAAAGGGAGTGAATCGAACTCCTTTGCCCCCTTTCGCACTAAGTCCCGACACGAAAGGGCTGCCAGTTGCATTGCTGGCAAAAAAACTTTAAGAAAAGTTTCCAGCAACCAAAAAAGCACACAAACAGACTTTACAATCTGCTTATGTGCTTCATTAGTACCTGCTATGTATTGTGAAAAACCATATAGGTAGGCATTTTTATCTAGTGTAGGAGAATGGCTTTTTTTAATGACGTACCATTTGTAGAATTATGCCGAACGATTGTGTCGTGCATGGCGGCTACCTCCTTACGAGCCGCCGAGCTTTCATAGCTGATTTCAACACATCCTCCGTGGATTTCATTTAACAATCAAAAAGACGACGGCTTTCTTCAAACCGTCGTCTGGATTTAAAACTGATTTTGACGCAAGAAAATCATGCTGCCAGAAAACGGTTTTTTTTATTTGCCGTCTGGCAGTATATTTTTTTGTATAAATCGCATAATAGGAACTATAAAACCTTATAATACGTTTTTCTATACCTGTCACTTATTGAACAGGAACAGTAAAATGTAAATAGGTGGTTTATTATGCGTAAAAAAGAAGATAAGTACGATTTTAAAGCGTTTGGGCTTGCGATAAAAGAAGCCCGTAAAAAGCGAGGTTTAACCCGTGAACAGGTGGGAGCATTGATTGAGATTGACCCACGCTATTTAACCAATATTGAGAACAAGGGGCAGCACCCCAGCTTACAGGTGTTCTATGACCTTGTATCCTTGTTAAATGTGTCCGTTGATGAATTTTTCTTACCTGCTGCTGATCTGGTGAAAAGCACCAGACGCAGACATATAGAAAAACAGATGGACAGCTTTACAGATAAAGAGCTAATCCTTATGGAAGCCCTAGCCAAAGGTATTACAGATTCTAAGGAGATAGATGATTTATAATTCTAACTCCAATGAAAAGAGCCGATAAACTGAGATTTCATAACCTCAGTTTATCGGCTCTGCGTCTTAGCGTCTGGCTCTTTTATGATTGTGACTTTAAATGATTTAACATTTATTAAATTTTCTTGTCGGCATTTTGGACAATACAGAGGAAATTTGCTTATTTCAGTGTCATTTCTTATTTTTAATCTTGTTTTATTACCACATACAGGGCATAAAATCCATTTATTTTCCATATTTATTTTACCCCACTTTAGATTACGTATTTCAATTAAACGTTCTATATATTTTGATATAGCATTGTATAAGATATGTAGAAACATCTACATTAAACAAAATGCGGTTAATACTTCATTGATTTCTGTACAATTCAACCATTCAGTATTTGTTGGTTTGCTAAATGGTGAGATTCCTCCACATTTAATAATTTTCGCATGGTTTATTAATCTATTCGGAATACTATTCCGAATGGTTTTTTGTATCGTTTCTGGATAAAAATTGCAAAGAAATATGATGGTTTTTTTTGCTATCAAGGTTTCTATATTGTCATTTAATACCTGTTTTGCAGGTTTGTAAATTTTACCCATACGAACACCAGAGCCAATCAATAGTACGTCAAAATCTGATAGACAAGGGATTTCTCTATCCAAATCAAACAGAGAGCAGTCTTGTAATTTTGAAGCAATATATTCTGCACATAGCTGTGTACTGCCTGTTTTAGAAATATACATAACGGCAATTTTCATTATTTCTTCCGCTCCTTTCTGTTTTGGATAAGTATTAGTATCATAGTTATGAAGAACAAACATATAGAGGTAACTCCACAGTTCATATGGAAACTAATATTATTAGCAGTTACCATTGGTACTGACTTCATCCATAAACCACATATCAAGGTTGATATTAGTAGAATGGCAGTAATAGTAGCGCTGATAGATATTAATAATTTCATTTAACATGCACCTCCCATTTCTAAAGATAGATTTTTAAATATAATGTCAATAAGTTTTTCCTGCTCGACCATTACATTTTTAATATCACATTGAAGATATTTTTGGTAAGCAGAAGCATTTAAAAAAATGACTTGTACAGGCAAAAGTATTTGTGCAGCGAGTATTTTTATCTCGTATTCGTCCTTACTTTGCTTAAATATCTCTTTTAATACTGGCTGTATCATTTTATTTGTAATGATTCCACCTCCATTCAATTCATTTGCAACTGTAATTTTTGCTAGTGGATAATGATTATATCCTAGACATACAATTTCTTTAATCATGCTTTCCAGTCGAAGTAATGGGTCAATTTCTTTAGATGTTTTTTGTATAATATTCTCAAATAAATTACCCATGCAAATATTAACTGCCTCTATTAATAGATTGTCTTTTGACTTAAAATAGTAGTTTATTAACGCACTATTCACGCCAGCTTTTTCTGCAATCTGTCTATTAGTCAATTTACCAATATCCTGATTTTCCTGCATGGCTGAAACTACGGTTTCTAAAATTCTTTTTTTTGCTTCTGTATTGTCCACTTCTATATCCTCCCAACTATTTATTTAACTGTGATTTAATCATGATTAAATCACAGTTAAATAATACCACGTTGTTTGAAATCTGTCAATAAGTTTAATTGGTTTTTTCTTTTTAATTTTTATTAATGGGCTATCTATCCATAAAAAAATATGAGGAGATAGCCCACATGTTATTTAATTATCTTCCAGTTATTCCCGTTCTTTTCCAGCACTAAGTCAAACTGTGATACCTGCGTTGCCTTTGTCTGCTGGTCTAGGTACTTCACAGCCACGGAAACAGTCACTTGACTGTTGCTACGGTTGTAGATGGGATTTACCAGTTCCGAGAATACATAATCTTTCCCAATAGGCTTTAACACGCCCCCATTCACATAATAGGACAGCTCTTTAGCGGTTGCGGTTGGGTAGAGCTTAAAGAATGTCGTCAGAAATTCGTTGATTTCATCCGTCGTCACAGCGTCCACCGTTCCGTCGCTTTCCTTTGCCTTTGGCGTATAGCCGGATTTCACGGGTGTGCTGGTAATGGTCGGATTCTTCGTGAGAACCATGTTTCCAGAGCCATCCACATAAACCGTGACTTCATAAGCGGAACGTACCGTTTTCGTGCTTCCGTTCTCCGTGATTAACTGTTCCACAGTGAAGATCACGGAGAACTGGTTTTCATCCACCTGTGTAACAGACCATATCTGCACCCCATTGACCGCCGAGGACACGGGAATATCCTTACGGATGGTGTCGGTATTTAATGCCTGCAAATCTCCTGTCATATAATTCTTGATGGCGTTCTCCCTGTTGTCAATGGAAGCCGCCGTCTGTTCCCATGAATAATAGACCTTTGCAAAGTTCGTCACAAAGTTCTCTATCTTATGGGTATCGACGATTTTTTCCTCAATGACCTTTGTTTCATGGATGGTATGAACGTCAATCGCCGTGAAATTCTTATAGACTGCAAAGCAGAAGCTGACCGCCAGCAGCACCCAAAGGGCAATTACAATCCGCTTGTGGGTATTCGCCTTATAGATACGGGGCTTCTTTTCTTTTGGCTGTTTCTGGTTTTCCTTTTTTCTTATTTGAATCATAGTTTTCATCCTTTCTATTTTGGGATTCTTCCTGCACTGGCTAAATGCTGCTGCCAGTAGGAACTTGTCAAATCGGCATAGCCGATAGGGTCGCCTGCATGAAACATACGGTTATTTCCTTGATATATCCCAACGTGCGTAATATAAGTGCCTGCATTATAGGTAGAGTGGAAAAAGACCAAATCCCCAGCCTTTGCTTCGGACAAGGGGATATGCTGTGTCACGTTGTACTGTTCCTGCGCCGTCCGTGGCATGGAGATTCCAGCCTTGCCGAAACACCACTGGACAAGACCGGAACAGTCAAAGGAGGTAGTAGGGGAAGCTCCGCCGAACACGTACCTCCAGCCCTCATATTTTAAGGCTTCATCCATGATAGCCTGTACCGTTTCGTCGTCAAACTGTGCTACTGTTAGATATTGTGACACCACCAGCACGTAGAACATATTTCCGTAGTTATACCGCCATCCGCCGTTTTTCTCCACAGCGATAGGGTTTGTGTAAGTCACTTTTGTTCCGCCGGATTTATCCCTTGCGAAACTTTCCGCCAGTTCAAAGGTGTATTTCTTCCCACGGTTCGACACATAGTCAAGAAAGCCGCCGCCATAGTTATAGGACTGAATGACGGCGTTTAGGTCACAGCCCTTTGCTTCGGCGGAAGCCACCAGTTCCGAGAAATACTTGCAGCCCTGCTTGATAGAATCCTCTGTGCTTAGTGAGTTTGGCGGCAATCCCAGCGATTCCGAGGACTGCATAACATCTTCCAGCGTGCCGCCGGATTCCACCTGTATAATTGCAAGCAGAACATTGATGTATTCCTCAATCCCGTATTCTCTTGCGTACTTTTCCAGCAGGGGCTTATGTGCCAGTACCTCCGCTGACACATTCACGCCGCCATACTGGATATGAGAACCGCCGCCGTCTTCTTCGTCCGAGAACAAGACGACCACAAACAGGAGCAGGGAGAAAATCAGCACGAACATCCCAGAGCTTGCAATGATGATATGCTTCAGCTTCATTTTTTCTCCCCTTTCTTAACTTCGGCGGCAGTTCTGGACTTCTCCTTTCTGGTTGATTCACGCTTAATGGTGGAGCTGCGTTCCTTGATGGAATGTCGCTGCGGCTCTTGCTCTGCTGTGGTAGGGGCAGCCGCCTTTGGCTGCGGTCTTTCTGAATGGGAAGCCGTCTGCACAATCTGACGTTCCGTCCTCTCTGGCGGTATATCCGCTTTTTCTTTCACGGATGATACCACAGGTCTTTCCGTAGGCTTGCCAGCACTTCCAGCCTGCACCGTGGCTCTGGCCGTCTGTGTGTGGCTTCGCTCCACAGGCTCATGTGATTCTGTCTGCGGTGTGGTGGCAGGTCGTCCATGAACAGGGGAAGCGGTTTTCTGCGGTTCTGCGTCAGAAGATTTCTTTTCTTTTGCCTGTTCCATTTCCGCTCTGCGCTCTGCAATGGTCTTCCTGCGCTGTTCCTCTTTTTCCTTGCGCCCCTCCGCTCTGGCAGTTCTGGTCTGCGTCATGCTGGATGTAAAGTCACGCACACCCTCCGATACCTGCGTTTTCCCGTGGTAAAGGGCGTATTTTGCATTGACAGGCAAATCCTTTGCCTGTTCTTTCAGCCCTGCGGCGGTGTCTACAATCTTGCCTTTGGTGTCCATGACCGCACCTGCCGCCTGTCCAGCCCGTTTGCCCATAGAAGCCTTTTCCTCTTTGCCAGTCTGTCCATCCGGTCGGGTATGGTCTGCCTGTGTGGTTCTGGAAGCTCCCGAACCGGAAGCCGCCCTCGATTGCTTAGAAGCCTTAGAAACGGCTGCACCAGCTCCAAGAGCCGCCACGGAACGCCCCAGCTTATGTTGTAATCGGTGCATATGGGCGTGCATGAGCATACGGGGTCTTCGCATAATACGGCTTCCCACGCTTTGGGAATCGCCGCTCTGCAAGGAGAACATACTCATTAAATCCCCCAGTTTGAAGTAGATTCCGGCAAAGGTCACAATCTGCAAGAACGCAATGAGGAAGAACGGATAACCTGCGGAAAGCGTATAGAGCATGGTGGAAATACTAAATGCTATTGTAATAATCAGCGTGATTCCTGCCCTCGTCAAAATGGTATTGAACAGCTTTGTAATGGCACGCTTTGACATTCCGTCAAAGGTGGGAACCATGCTTAAAATGAAGCTTACAGGCAGGAACATAGCGTAAATGATGAATAGCACCTGCGAGAAAATCATAATGCCTGTCAGCAGGAACACGAACACGGAAATACCGATATTGAAAACAAAGAGAAAAAACACCATCCCCAAGCGGTTAATGGTTTTCGTGACAGTAAGGTTCGTGTTCTCCCTGTCCTCGATTTCCTCCACAACGATTTCTTCCCTGTCTTCTCCATTGTTGGTGTCGGGGCTGGTGGATAGTAAACTCTCCACCCGATCCGCACCAACACTCTCCATATCCGAGTTGCCGTATTGAAGCAGAAGCCACGGCTGTTTTACTTGAATGGAAAAAAGACTGTCACGGATAAGGTCTACACTGTCTTTCCCCTGGCTTTCCGAGTTTGGCATGACAATCTTTGTACCGAGTGAAAGGCTGGCATTGCTGATGTCTGCGGAAAAGTCATTGATTTTCCCGATATAGTCGGGCGCATAGGCAATAAACGCCGCTGACAGTACGAATACCGCAACAAAATTTACAACGGCATGAATGGCTTTCGTGGTTTCCCGTTTAATAAGCCCCGTATAGGCAACGTAGATTCCCACAACAAGAATCAGAATCAACAGGAATCCGATATAGAATCCCTCTGAGGAAAGTCCGTTAGGGGTAACGCCTGCAAGGGTCTGCATATTCTTTCCGATAGAATCCGCCGTTGCCGATATGAAGTCCAGTGAGTAGGCTTCCTGTATCAGATAGCCCGTTGCGTTGGAAAGATACAGGCTGATTGTCCAGATAAAATTTGTGATGGCATACAGCCCGTACATGACCTGTTTCCCGATACCGTCCAGCCAGTTCCACGGCAGCCAATCCCAGCCCGTGTCCACATAAAAATCAAGCTGGTAATTGTCCAGTGGGTACTTGCTATATTCGTTGGCGGCATTGACGGTATCATCCACCAGCCCTGCGGCATGGGCTACCGTTCCCAGCGTCGCTAACAGAAAAATGGCACTCACGAATACCAAAAGTACCGTAACTGCCACTTTTCCAAGCCGCTGCATATTCCATTTTCGTTTCCGTTCCGGCTTGCCGCCTGCCGCCGGATTCCGGTGCAGCAGATTTTTTATTTTCATTCCTCCACCTCTTTTCTGACGGGCGGTCTGGTATCAAAGGCGTGCAGCAGGTCTTCAAATATGGGATGGAACTGTATCACGCCGACACGTCCGTATAGGTCACTGATAAGGCACTGTCCATTTTCAAGGTCACGCAACCGCTTCTGGTTGTTCTCGTCCTCTGCGTCTACACCGAAGAAAGCTAGGGTCTTCTTAATCTCGTTTATGTCCGTAGAGCGGAACGCAAATTTCAAGCCGAGGTTGTTTTTCAATTTTTCATCCAGCAAATCGTCTGTGTTCTGTGTCACGAAATATACCCCTGCGTTCATGGCACGCCCAGCCCTCACTAATTTCATGGACAGGGTTTTTCCCTGCGCCACCTGTAAGAAGCTCCATGCTTCGTCAAGGTCTACAATCTTAAAAATGCTGCGGTCTGTGTGGATGAAATCAAGGGCAAAGGTACTGATAACGATTAGCATAGCCACGGATAAAAGCTCCATTGTGGTATATTCCTCAAAGCTGGTTTCCTTATCCGGCAGCACCAAATCCGCCACCTGTATGATGTTCAACTGCTTTTCAAGGCTGATGGACTGCTCCACATCCCCGTGTGAGAAAAGCAGGTGTGCAAAATCGTAATCTGTGAAAGATTCGATATGGTCGGCAATGCTTACGCTGATGGGCGTTCCCTCCACACGCAATTCCTCAATGACTTTCAGTAAGCCCCGTTCCTCACTGTTGGTTACGGCACGAATGGCTTTTCTAAGGACAGGGAACTTTTCGCCGTCACGGGAGGAAATGCCTGTAAGGAATGTGAGGATGTCGATTGCCAGCGATTCCGAATCTTTCGGATTCTCCATAATCACGTAGGGGTCAAGCAGCCCCTTGTTTTTCTCGTCCGAGGTCAGGTTGACAATGTTAATCTCGTCGGCAATTTCCGGCAGCGTTTCTTTCCAGTTCCCACGTTCTGCCTTTGGGTCTACAATAACAGCCTGTGCGCCGAACAGGACGGAGTAATAGACAATCATATTATTGGAGAATGATTTTCCGCCGCCCAGCGAGCCGACAAAAGCGGCAGCGAGGGCATTTGTCACAGAGCCTTTTACCCCCTGACTGGCGAGGGCAGGCTTCAGATACACGTTTCTTCCCGTGTCAAGGCTGTACCCCACATAGATTCCCTCATTCTCCCCCAACATCTGCGTTGCCCCGAATCCCAATCCGGCGAGGAAATCGCTTGTCACATACTGGATGTAATCATTCATATACCGTTTGCTGGCAGGCAGAAATTCCCCATGCAAGCCCAGCATATCCCCAAATGGACGCACCAGCTTCACGCTCAAATCGTCGTAGAAGTCCTTGACTTCATTACAGCGGCGTTTTAGCTCGTCAAGGTCGGGAGCTGTGACACGCACCACATAGGACAGCTTATACATGGATTCCTTGCTTTGGTCTAAGGTGGTTTCCAGCTCGTTCACACTGTCCAGTGCTTCCGCCACGTTGGAGCTGGTTTCATTGTCGCTCTGCCATGCGTGGTTATCCAAGTCTTTCAGTTCTTTCTTCTTGTTGCGGACAGTAGACAGGGCTTTTCGGTTTGCCACGATTTCCACATTCATACTGGTATCAATGGGAAAGGTAAACTGCTGTTGCTGATAGTAGAAAATTTCAGACGACGGGAAGTCCAGTTCGCCCACAATGGAATTGATGGTAAAGTAAGCGACATATGCCGTGGATTCCTCCTGCTCGATTTTCAAATACCGCTGTTTTTCTTCAATCAGACAGCGTGTCGGCTTGATAAGGTCGTAATATTTTACCAGCGTTTCCTTATCCAGTTTTTTCTTCGGCAAAAAGTATTCGTAGTCTTCGTATGCCGTTCCTGTCTGCCCGTAAAGGTGTTCTATGAGATAGCCAAAATCGTCCTTGTCCAGACGGCGGATTTTAAAGCGGCGGGAGATTTTATTTTCCAATAGTTTTTCCATCTTAGAGAAACGCCAGATTTCATCATTGTTCATGGTAACAAAATCTCCCATGAGCTTATGGTTCACATCATGGATGAAGTCAGAAAAGGCGTTTGCAGCTTCTTTTCCCACACTTTTTAAGGTGACTTCCTGCTCATTCAGAATCAGCTTAAAGCCGATAAAAAAGCGGTAGTCCACTTGATTTTCCCCAATCATGGAAATAAGGGCTTCGGTCTGTGCGTTGATTTTTTCATAGGCAATTTCTTTCAGCCTGCCGGACACTTCCTTTTTAGAGCGTTCCTGCGCCGCCCGTATGCTGGATTCTGTGCTAATCTGCAAGGCGTGGATTCTTCCGTCACGGTTCTGTGCGATTAACTGCCGAAAGGAATCATGCACTTGATATTTCTGTTCTGGACTAAGGAACGAATAATTGTAGGGAAGCAGTTCATAGTAAGCAAAACATTCCCCGTCGTTGTTCCACACCAGATTGTTTTCGATATATTTAATCGGATATGCCATAAATTTCACTCCTAACTGCCATGATGGATTCTGCCGGATAGTCTTTCCCCAGATTCACGGTCTTTCCTGCATAGGTCAGTTTCGGGCGCACCAGATAGGCGATAATGGATTTCAGAAAGCCGTAAGGTTTCTTCCCATCAAAGGTTTTCTGGCACATGAACCATGTAAGCGCAAGGGGAATCCCAAAGTATTTGAGGAAAGCCCCGTCTATCATGGACAGCGGTGGCACATTCCCAAGCAGCATGACAGCAAACAGCGATACCACAAACCACGTCATTTGCGTAAACGTGATGGGGAACGGCAGCTTGAAATCATTGATGGAATAAAGTACCTTTTCCACCGACCAGATACTTGTATAGCTTCGGATTTTCTTCATGTAATCAGTCCTTTCATATATTAGTGTGGGGCAGCATGGACGCCGCCCCGAAAAACAAAGAATCTGCCAGAACAGCCCTGTCGGGTTGTGATCTGCCAGATTCTTAACGAGTGACTTCAAATACGCCGTGGTTCGTGACTACAAAACTGCCGCTGATTTCAAGGTCACGCCCGTAGGCTTCATAGTCAATGTAGTTTTGCAGGTTTGCCGGAACTTCGCCCAAAGCCCCTGTTTCTTCAATGAAATAACGTGCCACATCCGCCATGTCCTCACAGTCGGGATAATGGATAATGTCGTCTTCATGCTCACACAATTCTTCGATACCACCGAAATAGGATTGCAGTTCGTGAAGCTCTGCCTGTATATCCTCCGGTAAGTCCTCCACCATTTCACATAAGCGGTTTACTTCCTCAATAGGCGTGTACTCGTCGATTTCAAAGGGCAGTTCATAGTCATGGATAGCGTATTCTTCGTATTCATCATTCAAACCGATACGCTCTTTCACTTCGTCAAAATCAATGGGCGGTGTGAACCATGCCCCGACCAATTCACCCTCGTTGTATTTGCCTAAGTTGGCAATATAGATTCTCATTTCTTCGATAGTGCGTCACATCCTTTCTTTTGAAATAAAAAAGCAACTGACTGTAAAAGCCAGTTGCCTTATAACAATTACTTAAAAGCATTTAGATTATTCATCACTTCGATTCCTTTTTTGGTTAGTTCAATAACCTCTTCATTATTTTTGTTAACTGTTGTTGCTATCAAGCCTAGTTGTGTATACTGATTTTTAACCGCTAATGCCTGTTGGCTATCTACATAATACCCACTCACAAAAGCACTTACAGCGTCTACAAAATCTTTAGAGCTATGTCTTGCAGTTAAACGAAGAGAGATAAATTTAAATAATTCATCAAGCGTTGTTTCTACATCTTTTTCATGAATTACAGTACTAGATGTAAATATTAAGCAACGTTCAGTATAATGAAGTTTGATTTTATAATCATAAAATGGTAATTCTTTACTTTCGGAATCGACAGTTATTTTATATTCTTCTAACTGTCTTTGCAATGTTTCATTCTGCTTTTGCAATTCTACTATCTGTTTAAGAAGTTCAGTTTGATTATAATCGCCTCCCCGTGTCCAACCTGGTCTGCTGATTTCTTGTTTAGCTCTCATGATAGAGATTGCAGCTTTTCCAGATAAGTCCCCAGTATCTTTCCATACACTGGCTAACCTATTGCTCATAGCACGTCTTTTTAATTCGGCTAGTTTTCCTTGCTTAATTACATCATCTTCTTTTTTATTATCTGCAAGTTCAACAGAATCATCTAGTGCAAACACCAATACAGGAATATTTTGAGATAAAGCATAATCATACTCCATTTCTGTGTAACTCTTACCTGTTTTTTCGTTGATGGAGCCATATCTTCCGCCTATAACCAAAATATAGTAATCGCATAAATCAATTACTTTCTTGATAACATTAAATTGCTCATCATCCGTTGCAACAAATGCTTCCATTCCTGCCGGTATACAATCTGCCATTAAAAGTAAATTTAGGATAGTCTTTCTTTCCTCAACTAAATCATTGTAAGTAGAACTAATAAATACTTGATATTTTTTATCCATGTTTTTCTATCCTCCTCCGATAATATTAATATAATTATACCAGAAAAACATAGATTTGCCGAAATTATTTTATATAATTAAGCTCCGATAATCTTGTTGAACAGCTCTAACAGGATGTCTTTCACGCCAGCGGCATTGAAGACCAGACCAACGGCAATCAGCGAGATAATCAGAAAGCCAATCAGCTTGCTAAATTCACGTTTGAATCCGAGGTAAAGCCCAATCACGACGATTGCCAGCAGTACCAGAGATTGTGCGTTTGATAAAAACCAGTTATATAAGTTCTGTCCGAAATTCATAAAATCGCTCCTTTCTTTGCTTGAATGTCAACAGGGAATAAAAAGCAGTTAGATAACCACCTCCTTTGCAGTGGCGGCTTGCTGCTTTAAAATCTTTTCATGCCGTTCCGTCAGCTTCGCACTGGCTATAATATCCTTTACGACCTGCGTATGGTTGATTTCATCCAGCTTCATAGCCACTTTCAAGGTTGGGGCTACTTGATGGGAAAGCCAGTTCAAGGTACGCTGGAATGAATACGGTTCGGGCTTCGTTGTCAGCTTCATACTTTCCCGATTCTCCCCGATAAACCACGCCCATTCCTCACTTATCCGCCATTCAGAACGGGGCTTCGTATCGTCCTTATCCACGAACCGCACATATCGGTTGATAATCTTAAAAGCGGTTTGTTCTGGATTGTCATACGCCAGCAGGTCACGGAGGGCGTAATAGGCACGCTCATTTTTCAGCCGGATTTCAAAGCGGTTCTTAACTTCGGCTTCCTCTATGGGAATGTCATTTTTCCTGTACTGTTCAAAATCCTTTTCATAAATGCAGAAGTACACTTCACTCTGTAAAGAGCCGATATACAGCGTGTTTCCCATGCACTCCTTTTCATCCCTCCGCACCAGCTCGCCGCTGCGGTAGCTCTTAAAGCTGCGGAACACGGAAACACACTCCTCATTCCGGCATTTCTCCGTCAGACGGGGGATGTCTAGAATCCCTGTCTTGTCGTTGATGGCAAGGTCAAGCCGCTTCATCACGCCGCCCTCCACCAGACAGTCCATGAAAAACTCGTACCAGCTCCGTTCCTGTGCAAGCAGGTAGCTTTCAAACTGGCGGCAGCCACGCCCTTTCAGTTCCAGCAGCACGCCTTTTTCTTCTTCGGGCGATACCAGCACGAATATGTCGCCCAGACAGTAATGTTCAGCGTAAGAATAAAAGCCGTAGTCTTCATGGAGCATATAGGACAGCTTTAACCTCAAAATATCCTCAACGACGTGCTTCACATCCAGAGTAGGGAAGCGAATCCGCACATAGTCAAAGAGCATTTCAAGGGGAGCGTCTGGGTTGAACCGTTCCAGTGCTTCCGTGATAGCCGCTTTCCGTTCGGCGGATGGAAGTACCTTGCCCGTTTCAATGTCGCTTAGATACTGGCGTGTCATGCCAGCAGCTACCGCAAGTCTGCTCTGCGAGATTCCATAGCCGGAGCGTTTTTCCTTTAATTCCTGTACCCAAATATCGTGATTCAGTGAATATCCCTCCAATCAAAAAAGCGTATGTCAACTTTCGGTACTTCGCTGACACACGCCGGATTTTAAGGAATCCCATGTAACCAGTAGGATTCCGCTCTATTTTCAGACTGTTTCCAGTCGATTTGTACCCCCCTGTTAGATACGGGGGGTTAGGTGCTGGCGTGCCTTGCGGCACACCAGCCAGCAGGTCAGTCCACCCCTGCGGCTTCCGCCTCGCACGCCGCCTGTGTGTCCTGCCTGCCGTTTGCAAGTAGTTTGATTTCCTTTAGGAAGTCGTGTCCTTTTGGAACAAGGGGTGTGTAAAATTCTGATATGACGCTTGTTCCTACATCCACATAGCCACGACCTTTTATCTGCTTCAAGAAAAAATCCTTGTCTGTTTCCCCGAACATCATCCCATAGCCCATTTCAGACATACGCCCAAGAGCTACACGGAAATTGAACTGGTCACGGATTCCGTCACCCAGATATTTTGCGTCCGGACGCTGGCAGGCAAGAATCAGAAAGAATCCGGCCTGCCGCCCCAGCATGACAATCTGCTTCAATTTGTTAAGGACGGAAGCGTTCTCTTTAGTTCCCAGCATTTCCATGAACGCCACGTATTCGTCAAAAATAAGGAAGTTCGCTGGCAATCCCAAGTAGGCGTAGTTTTCCCCTGTCTTGTAGCCCTCCATCTGCTTCATATCCTCGCTGCGTTTCATCATTTCATCATAGAAGCGGTCAAGGCAGGCGGTCATATCATCCTTTTTATAGTAGACATTCGGCATGACGGCTTCCAAGTCCGCAAGGTCAGCGTTCTTTGGGTCTAAGACGTAGAGGACGGCGTTTGTGTGGAGCAGGGCTTCTATGAGCGTCAGAATAAAATAGGTTTTACCGCCGCCCGTTCCTCCAGCAATCAGCATATGGGGCAGCTTGTCATACTCCCACCAGATATTTTTCATCAGTCGGAGCTTGCCATCCTTTGCCTGCACATCTTCAATGGAAATACGGTTTGCGATAGTGTCATAGAGCAGGGTATATTCCACGTAGGAATCCTTTAACTCCTTGTCGGTCAGCTCGCAATACAAGCCGCTTTCCAGCTTCTTTTCCAAGTGCAAAAGCTGGTCTTGATATTTTCCCAGCGTAATTTCCACCCGAATATGAATCAGACCGTTTTTTAGTTGGTAGTAGATTTTAGGGAAATAGCTGATTTTCTCTTTGGAACGGCTGGAAGACAGGTCTTTGAAGAAACCGTCTGACTGCATCTGTTCCGCTTCATACCACTTGTTTTCCAGAACCATCTTCGCCAGCTTTTGGCGGTGGTAGAGCTGTTTTACATAGTCACGGCGGTAGTGTTGGAATACCAGAACCGCCGCCAGACAGAAAAGCCCTGCCGCCCCTATGCTGATAAGCAGGTAGGGAATATGGATGGATTCCCCAATCTGCGATAGGGAAACACCTTGCCAGTCTGTCTGCATGATTGATCTGCCATGAAACAGCAGGACAATCAGCAGAAAGACTGGAAGCAGAGCGGCAATGGCGGTATGAAAAACTAAATCCTTATCCGTGGGGCGAATCCGCTTCCCACGGGAACGTAACTGTTTCATGCTCGATTCACTCCTTTTCGTTTATTGTTTGTGGGATAACTTTATTTCCCAGCCGAATTATCTTTCTTTGGTGGCTGCGGATTTCCGGCAGGGGCGGCACCTTTCTTCAAGACAATATCATCCGCCTTGATGTACCAGTCCACCTCCGCCCCTTGAAACGTGGCGGTTGCGACGGTATCGGCAACAGGATTGATGATTTCCACCTCTGCGTTGTAGTCAAATTCTTTCAGCGGCACGCTGGCAGGAATGGACACTTGAATCATGCGCCCCTGTCCTCTGGACTTCAAATCGTAAGTGCGCTCCTTGATTTCATCCGATACCGTACCGTCCTCGTTCTGAATCCGTACTTCACGGCGGAGGGCGGAAAACTTCAATGCCCCGAAAGTTGCTTCCTTATCAATGACGATTCCATTTGCTAATCTCATAAATTGATACCTCTCTTTCCTTATGCTTTTACCATGTCGTCTGCATGGAGGATGTAGTTTGTGAAGCCACGAGTGCCGATTTTATAGCCCTCTGCGGTAATACGGGGATTTACCAGCTTTACCCGTTCTTCAAAGTCAAAGTGCTTTTCGCCAGCTTCGGCAGGCAGAATCACGAGAATATCATCCGCCCTCTGTACGTTTGAATAGAGATTAAAGCTGCGTGTGAGTACGGTCATGCGCCCGTTGATTCTGCGCTGTTCGGTCTTATCTTCTCCGGCAAACTCCAAGCTGCCGAATGTCTTTTCCATGTTTGGGATAACAAATTTAAGTTCCATATGTTTTTACCTTTCCTTTCTGATGATTGATGGTTGATGGATTCTGATAGTTCCTCATTCAGCTTCGTGGAGAATACCTGTCTGCCTGTGATTTATCAAGGGCTGGCGTTGTGCTTCGCACCCTTGACAAATCCCATTCTGACAGGTAAAGGGTAGTCAAGCCGAATAAGGGAGATTTTTGCCAGCCCATGACTGGCGGAATCTCTACATGATGTTATGCGGAGGGGAACGCTCCTGCGGTTCTTGCCGTGGCATGGGTATCACATCCTTTCTGAATTTAGGGCAAGAAAAAAGACGCTCATTGATGAACGTCTTGACAAAAGTGTTACACTGTGATACACTGTATATAAGGAGGTGGATAGTTTGGCTGTTTCTGAAAATAACGTGAGAGTACCTATAACAATTCCAAAGGAATTAAAGCAGCAGTTAGATAATCTGGCAAAAGAGGACAAGCGTACCTTTTCCAACTTATGCGCTAAGATTTTATCTGACTATGTGCAGCAGAAAAAGGATGGTGAGTAACCTTTGAAAATCTATATATACAGCCGTAAATCGGTATATACGGGCAAAGGGGAAAGCGTTGAAAACCAGATTGAAATGTGCAGGGAGTATATTTCAACCAAAATCCCCGAATCGGATAATGCGGAAATCGTCGTCTATGAAGACGAGGGCTTTTCCGCAAAGAACACGGACAGACCGCAATTTCAGCAAATGCTCCGTGATATAAGGCTGAACAAACCGGAATATGTTGTTTGTTACCGTCTTGACCGTATCAGCCGTAATGTCAGCGACTTTTCTTCTCTGATTGAAGACTTGAACAGCTACAATATTTCTTTTATCTGTATCAAGGAAGAATTTGACACCTCAAAGCCTATGGGAAAAGCCATGATGTACATAGCTTCGGTTTTCGCCCAACTGGAAAGAGAAACGATTGCAGAGCGTGTCCGTGACAATATGCTAATGCTGGCAAGGACTGGACGCTGGCTGGGCGGCACTACCCCAACAGGATTTACTTCTGAAAAGATACAGGAAATCATTATTGACGGCAAAATCAAGACTTCCTGCAAGCTAAAGGACAATCCAGAAGAATTAAAAACCATAGACGCAATTCTGGAAAAGTTCTTAGAGCTTCGGAGCATATCCGGCGTAAGCAAATACTTAATCAAGCAGGGAATCAAATCACGAACAGGAAAGATTTTCTCTACCATCGGTATTAAGGAAATACTGCAAAATCCGGTTTACTGTATCGCTGATGAAGACGCATGGGAATACTTCACGGAACATCATTCAGACGTTTGTTTCGAGAAAACCGATTGTTCCAATAAATACGGTCTGCTGGCATACAATAAGCGTGATTACCGAAAGAAAAGTGCCCCAAGACAGGATATGGATAAATGGATTGTCGCAATCGGTAAGCACAAGGGGCGTATTTCCGGTAAAAAGTGGGTAGCAATTCAAAATATCTTGAAAGACAATATCCCCACAGGGAAGAAGCCTGCTATCATGCACAATGACTATTCCCTGCTGTCCGGCTTAATCTTCTGTGACAAATGCCAGAGCCGGATGTTCGCAAAGCAGAGGAGCGGCAAAGGCGGCAACCGTGAGCTTTACGATTATATATGTAACAACAAACTGCGTGGCGGCTTAGATTTATGCGACTGTCAAAATCTCAATGGACAGCAGGCAGATGATATTGTTTGTGAATATCTCATGCAGTACACGGACGAAAACTCCGGTATCTACAAGCTGCTGGAAAAGCTGAAACGTGATTTACAAGGACAGACACAAAAAAGCCCCGTAGCGGTCATTGATGATAAAATCAAAAAATGCAACAGTGAGATTGACAACCTTATCAACACACTGTCACACGGAAACTTAGGAGCTGCGTTCATTGAACGTGTAAATGCCAGAATCACAGAGCTGGACAAAGAGCTTGCTTCCATGAAAGAAGAAAAAGCCCGTCTGCAAAAGGATGTAAACATCATAGCGGACAGGGAAATCCAAGTGGATATGCTGTCCACGGCGTTATCCAGCTTCAAAGACAATTTCCATACGCTGAGGATTGAAGAAAAGCGTACCTTAATCAAACTGATGGTTAAGAAAATTGTCTGGGATGGCAAAGACCTCCATATTTTTATCGACGGCGAGTAGGGAACTGTCAGCCATCTACTCGTCGTATGGAGCAAAGTTGCCGTTTGGATGGTGGCGCATTGATTATTTTTCCAGCATGTATGTCATTTGGAGTTGATGCTGGTAGTGGACCAGGATTAGTTTTTGTAACTTTACCAAATATTTTTAATGTTATGGATAATGGACAAATGTGGGGTACTTTATTTTTTATTTTTATGAATTTTGCAGCTTTATCAACAATTATTGCAGTATTTGAAAATATAGTTTCTTTTTCAATTGATTTATTTCAATGGTCAAGGAAAAAAAGTGTAATCTTAAATTTTATAATTATTGTTATTGGTAGTATTCCTTGTGCAATTGGCTTTAGTATCTTATCTGGTTTTCAGCCTTTAGGTGCTGGAAGTGCAGTATTAGATTTACTTGATTTTCTAGTTTCTAATGTTATAATGCCACTTGGTTCATTAGTATTTTTGTTTTTCTGTACACGTAAAATTGGCTGGGGATGGAAAAGTTTTATGTCTGAAGCTAATGCTGGTAAAGGATTGAGTTTTCCTGAAAAAGCCAAGTTTTATGTAAGCTGGATTTTACCTTTAATCGTAATATTCATTTTCTTGTTTGGTTTATGGGAAAAGTTATTTATGTAATTTAGAGTTTAATAAATAAAGGGGCTGTAACGACTAAGTAATTTTTATTAATTATTTAGAGCGTTCAGCTCTTTTTCTTTTGTTAATCCCTTTCATATAAAAAAATCCATAGGTGTTGTTTCATTGTGAATAACTTTTATGGATTTTTGATGCACTTAAAAAGAACTTGTTCTTTTTCAAAAAAAATTGGCTCTTTAATTTAATACTGACAATAACTTTTCTGCCTTTTTCCTGTTTTCTATTTTCCTGCGGTGATATTTTCTAATATTTTGTCCTATTGCTATCATATATATTTCCAGTTTCACACCGGATTCTCCTCTTCGGCGTAATCTGTTGTATCCCTGGTTTTGTTTTAAATCACCGAATGTCCCTTCTGCTTCATTGCTTCTTTGATACATCAGTTTTATCCCTTTTTCACTTTGTACATTCCTTTTGACTTCTTCATGAAATGCTTCCAGTTCTTCACAACAGGTAATTGTTCTCCCTTTCGCTGATCTTGTACACTTTGATTTCATCGGGCATCCCTGACAGTGATGATTTACTAATTTTTTATTGACTTTTGGGTATAAGCTTCTTTTATCTATTGTTTCTTTTTCCAGTTCGAACATATGTCCAGCTGGACATATATAATTATTATTTTCATCTTTTTTAAGGTGTCTTGTTTGAAACTTGTTCTTCTCTGTTGTTTTTTCTTTTTCCTTATAATATCCTGAATACTTCATATAAAGCTCTATATTGTTTTCTTTACAGTATTTATAGTTATCATAACTTCCATATCCTGCATCAGCTGGTGTTTTTGTTGGTAAAACTCCATATGCCTGTTTATATTTTTCCATAAACGTAATATATGTTTTTAGATCATTACTGTCACTGCTTACGTATATATTTCTTATAAATCCGTCACTTACTCCTATCTGGATGTTATAGCCTGGCTTAAATACATTGGTATGATTATAGTAATCATATTTCATATGCATAAAAGTTGCATCAACATCTGTTTTAGAACAGCTGTTTCTATTGCCAAGCATATCTAAATGAATAGAATATTCCCATAGTTTCATTGCATTTTCCTTTAATTCATCATACAGTTTTTGTATTTCGCTTTTTCTTTTTCCTTTTCCATGGACAAATTCTATATGATTGTCTTTCATATATTCTTCTAATCTGTCACTGATGTTTAAAAGATAATCAATGCTGGGTTCTTTTAATAATGAGTATCTTAAACTCACATTCTCTCTTTCAAGGAATTTATTGATTTTATTAATGTTACAGATTGATTTTTTCCATCTTTTCATTCTGTTTCTTAGTGTGTTTTTTCGCCAAATAAAGGTATTCTTATTAGCGTTAGCTTCATATTTAGTACCATCAATACATAATACATCAGTATTAACAGTAATCATTGAATCAATATATTTATTTACTTCATAGAATAAATCTTCAACAGGCATAGTTAAATCATTACTGATAAATCTTTCAAAAGCCATATGTGAAGGACGCTGATTTTCAGCAATAAACATAAATCTGATATCAGTTTTGCACAAATCAGCTAATCTTCTAGTAGAACAGTAACCAAAAAGTGATTTGGCAAGAATAAGGATTTTAAACATCATAACCCCATCATACCCATAAGAATTTCTGTTAGAGAAATCGACATACTTAGCAACATTGATCCCTTCCGCAACTTCAATAACAGTTCTACAAATATCATCATGAGCAATATCTTTTTCGAAAGATAATGAAAAATCCAGTAGCATATTCGGTTGATATGCGTTATAATTTTTTGTGTGTAGTGTTGTATTCATAACTAACATTATACCAAAAAACACGGTTACCCGTGCAATGGCATGAACTTAAGAATAATTATATTTCTTAGGTTTATGCCTTTTTCATTA
>OFHM01000309.1_pt1 | contig 44019 bp, 42 predicted proteins | sample 1521311 | NCBI WGS metagenome assembly OFHM01 (sample SAMEA3504083, study PRJEB24116) | mouse gut metagenome | biome: mouse gut; feature: mouse-associated habitat; material: faeces | place: Denmark | collected 2011 | reverse complement strand
CCATATATTGATGTGCAAATACATTTGCAATAGCAATATATGGTATGAGCGTAGCGCCAAAGGTGCTTTTGACACCCTAATCATATTAGGAAAATTTGCTTATTTTGGGGAAAGATGGTATACTTACGAAGGGATCCCTGGAACATCTTTTCAAAAAATGGTAAGGCCATGTTTGCCCGAATTGTTTATAGAAGAACTGGGGACACTGTTAGGGAAGGAAGTAGGTTTGAAAAGATATTGCTGTGGACATAGAGAAAAATTGTTTTTTATTTGACAATTTGCTTCCAGAGATTATAATAGAAGAAATCCCATAAGGGACATGCAGGGTTTACATGTCCTATGGAATCAGCATGCTGGAAGAAAGTACGGCAAAGCTGCTGATGGGGAAAGGACTACTGCTGAAAGAAAAGCTGGATACCAAAGGACGGATGAAGAAAAAGGTGCGCAGGCTGCTGGGCAGGCAGCAGTAAGGCCTGTGCCCGGAGCAGAGGTTAGGGTATGAGGAAAAGAGAACAGTATAAGCATTTATTGAATCTGACTGCAAATTATATGATGCTGGCAATGGAAGCGGCTATGTTTGCCTATACCTGGTATATCATATATTATCCTATGCTGGAGAAAGCGAACCGCCCATGGAACCGGGGGAACTGGGCTGTAATTGGCATTTACGCGCTGATTATGTACTTTTTTACAAGGACTTTTGGGGGTTACCGGATTGGCTATCTGCGGATTACAGACATCTGCCTGTCCCAGATCCTTTCGATATTATGCGCCAACGCCATTGGATACCTGCAGGTCTGCCTTGTGGCAAACGATTATATGCCAGCCCACCCTATGGCTGTGCTGACTGGGGCGGAATTTATCGTGATACTTCCGGGGGTATACCTGGTGCGTTTTGTATACACAAGGCTGTACCCGCCGAAAAAAATGATCGTTATTTATGGAAAGCGTTCCCCAGACGACTTAATCGGGAAAATCAATTCCCGGAAGGATAAATACAATGTCTGCGCAACAGCCAGCGTTTATCTGGGGTATGAGGAACTGTACACAAGGATACTGGAATACGAGGCGGTGGTGCTCTGTGATTTGCCCACCAGTATGCGGAACCCTATTTTAAAGTTCTGCTTCGACCAGAATAAAAGGACGTATATTACCCCTAAGATTTCAGATATTATCCTGATGGGGACGGAACATATCCATCTGTTTGATTCTCCGCTGATGCTGTCCCGGAACCGGGGGCTTACCATCGAGCAGCGGTTTGTGAAACGGATGATGGACATTGTATTTTCTATACTGGCGATTGTAATTTCCTCCCCAATCTTGCTTTTGATTGGGGCCTGTATCAAGATTTATGACAAAGGGCCGGTGTTTTATACCCAGGAACGGCTGACCAGGGATGGCGAAACGTTCCAGATTATAAAGTTCCGCAGCATGAGGATGGATTCCGAACGGGACGGCGCCCAGCTTGCAAAGAAGGACGACGACCGCATTACCCCGGTGGGCAGGATTATCCGCCGCACCCATTTTGATGAGCTTCCCCAGATTTTCAATATCCTAAAAGGGGAAATGTCCTTTGTGGGGCCAAGGCCGGAACGGGAAAGCATAGCCAAGGAATACGAGGCGATTATACCAGAGTTCAGCTTCCGCCTGAAAGTCAAGGCGGGCCTTACCGGCTATGCCCAGGTGTATGGGAAATATAATACTACGCCGTATGATAAGCTGAAACTGGATTTGACGTATATAGAGAATTATTCGGCCTGGCAGGATTTGAAGCTGATGCTGATGACCTTTAAGATTATCTTCCAGAAGGAGAATACGGAAGGGATTGAGAAGGGGCAGGTGACGGCAGTCCGGAAATAAAGGTAATTTTATGGAAAACAAAGAAGTATTAATTAGCATAGTAGTCCCAGTGTATAATTCAGAAAAATATATTCAGGAAACCATACAATGCATTTTGGATCAAACATATCAAAATTGGGAGATTATTTTTGTGGATGACTGTTCTAAAGATAAAAGTGTGCAGATTATTGAACGTTACCATGATAAAAGAATGCGCTTGTACCAGAACAAAAAAAACAGGGGACCAGCATATTCCAGGAATAAAGGGATTTCCAAAGCACAGGGAAGATATTTGGCCTATATGGATGCAGATGATTTGTGCGACCGGGACAAGCTGGAAAAACAGCTTCGGTTTATGCAGGATCTGGGATGTGCATTTTCATTTACTGGTTATGAGTTTGCAGGGGCAGATGGGACACGGAATGGGAAAGTAGTGCATGTACCTGCGGAAGTGGATTATGAATATGCATTAAAACATACTACTATTTCTACAATAACTGTTATGTTTGACCGGGAACAGATACCAAATGATGTGCTGTCAATGCCCTTGGATGCCCGTGGTGAGGATACTGCTACATGGTGGAAGATATTAAGGCATGGGTATACGGCTTATGGCTTGGATGAACCGCTTTCCGTCTACCGGCGTCATGGTGGCAGCCGTTCGGCAAATAAATTGGACGCCGTATATGGGACTTGGAAAATGTACCGGAATTGTGAGGGATTGCCATTCTGGAAAAGTGCATATTATTTTTCCCATTATATTTTCCATGCAGTAAAAAGAAGGATTTAACCTCAAATTGATATCACATTTTGCCATTAAAATAAAAGTATTGCATATTTGAAATCGGGCATGTATAATGTGGAAAGGAGAAAAATGGAACAAAGTTTATGGCAGAAACTCCAAAGAGTCAAAGGGAAGGATTTGTGGCACATCATATTGTTTTTGTGTGCCCTGCCAGTTTCAATGGTGTTTCGAAGTTTTCACAAAGGTATGTGGCTGATTTGTGATGCAGAAAATGAAGCAAGGGATAATGGCTATTGGCTGTTTCGGTACATTGTCGAGAACCATCCAGAACAGGAAGCAGTATATGCCATCAATAAGCGTTCCCCAGATTTTGATAGGGTAAAAGGATTGGGGAAGGTGATCCAGTTTGGAAGTTTTCAGCACTGGCTTTATTATCTTTCTGCTGAAAAGAATATTAGTTCCCAAAAAAGCGGGAAGCCTAATGCAGCAGTATGCTATTTTTTGGAAGTATATGGGCTATATAAAAATACCAGAGTCTTTCTGCAGCATGGGATTACGAAAGATGATATGGAATTCCTCTATTATAAACATACGAAAATGCGTCTTTTCGTATGTGCAGTAGAAGACGAATATGAGTATGTGAAAAGTAGGTTTGGCTATCCCGAAGGATGGGTGCAGAATTTAGGGTTTTGCAGGTTTGATAACTTATTTGATACTAGTTCTGGTGGAAGACAGATTTTGGTTATGCCTACTTGGCGTAATTGGATTGGGATTACTACATCTAAATCTTATCAATATGAGAATGTAGATGATTTTACTAGTACAGAATATTATAAGAACTGGTATGGATTTTTAAAAAGCCCCCAATTGTACAGGCTGCTTGAAGAACATAATGCACAGTTGGTTTTTTACCTTCATAGGGAAATGCAAAAGTATGCAGGACATTTTTCCATAGGGCATCCTTCTGTTACAATTGCGAAATGGCCAGAGCATGATGTACAGGAATTATTAAAAAGCTCCAGTTTTCTAATTACAGATTATTCCAGTATTGCTATGGATTTTGCGTACATGAAGAAACCCTTGGCCTATTTTCAGTTTGACTATGGGATGTACCGGAAAGGCCATTATCCAGAAGGGTATTTTTGTTATGAGGAGGATGGTTTTGGTAAAGTGTGCAAGACGCTGGATGTCCTGTTAGATGAACTGGAGAGTGTGCTGGACAGGGGCTTTACCATGGAAACCAGTTACAGGAAACGGGCAGAAAAGTTTTACCAGAGATTTGACAAGAAGAATTGTGAAAGGAATTTTTTGGCGATCCAAAGGATACCATGCCATAGGCGGTGAGCAAATATGGGGAATAAACGACAGAGGTAGGATATGAAAAGATTTATTAATGATTTTAAGAAACATTACAAGTATAGTATTTACTCTGCAAAATCAGAATTAAAGTCAGAAATAGCAAACTCCCATTTAAGCTGGTTATGGTGGATTTTGGATCCACTGCTTTTTATGCTGGTATACACATTTATTTCGGTGATTGTGTTCCGTACATCAGAGCCTTACTTTCCCGTTTTTGTGTTTATTGGCCTTTCCAGCTGGAAATTTTTTGAAAAAACAGTGAAACAGAGTGTAAAGCTGGTAAGTGCAAATAGCGCTATTGTTTCCAAGGTGTACCTCCCAAAGCATATTCTTATTTTTGTGAAGATGTATGCAAATGGGTTTAAAATGGCGGTTTCCTATGTGCTGGTAGCAATAATGATGGCCATATACAGGGTTCCGCTTAGTTTAAATATTGTTTATATTATACCTATATTTGTAACTTTGATCATGTTTACATTTGGCGTGAGTACCATTATGCTTCATTTTGGCGTGTTTGTGGAGGATTTGTCAAATGTAATTAATGTTCTGCTTAAGCTTGTATTTTATATGTCTGGGATATTTTATTCCATCAGCAATAGGGTAAAAGAGCCATATGGTTCGATTTTACTGAATTTTAATCCAGTTGCGCTGTTCTTAAATGATTTAAGGCTGTCTATGATATACTGTGAAGCGCCTCACCGTAAACTTCTTTTGATGTGGTTCTTAGTGAGCTGTGCAATGTCAGCAATTGGGATCAGGATTATATATAAATATGAGAACAGTTATGTAAAAGTTATGTAAAGGTGAGCTGATTATGGAAAATAATATAGTAATTGATGTAAAAGATTTGAAAATCAGGTATAGAAGCCTGAACAAAATTTCTGTACGGAAAAGCCTGCTGAGCCTTAGAAAAAGCAAAATTGATATTTATGAAGCTGTACGTGGGATAACATTCCAGGTTCCCAAAGGAGAGATAATGGGGATTGTGGGGAAAAATGGCAGCGGGAAATCCACACTTTTACGTGCGATTGCAGGGGTATTTTCCCCAGATGAAGGAGAAATTAATTTACATGGAAATTCAGTATCCTTATTGTCGATTGGCGTTGGGTTCCAAAAGAGGCTGACAGGCAGGGAGAATATTTATTTGTCAGGCATGCTGCTGGGTTTTTCAGAGGAGGCGATTAACCAGAAGCTGGATGAAATTATTGAGTTCTCGGAACTGGGCAATTTTATTGATAAGCCAGTGAGGACATATTCTAGCGGGATGTATTCTAAACTGGCGTTTTCCATAACAGCAATATTGGAAACTGAAATAATACTGATCGATGAAGTGCTAAGCGTTGGGGATTCTAAGTTTAAGAAGAAAAGTTATAAGAAGATGCAGCAATTAATTACAAATGAAGATAGGACAGTTATTATTGTGTCACATAATAATGACACTTTGAATAAGTTATGCAATAGTATCTTATGGCTCCATGAGGGGAAAATAAAGATGCAGGGGAAACCGAAAGAAGTGTTGGAGGCTTATGAAGAATTTATGTCATGACTAGTACGCTGGACAGAATGTATTTTTAATCACGAAAGGAAAATGTAAAAAACGGAAAAGTGGAGGATGGAACAAATGAAAGAGAAATTATTGGAAATTTTAAAAGATTTAAGGGCAGAAGTAGAGTTCGAAAAGGAAACAAAATTGATTGATGACGGGATTTTAGATTCTTTCGATATTGTTACGCTGGTAGCTGAACTGAATGCAGAATTTGATATTGAAATCAATGTAATGGATTTAGAGCCAGATAATTTTAATACCGTAAACGCGATGCTTGAATTAATTGAAAAGCTTCAAGAAGAAGGTTAAAGAAAGGGAAGTAATAGATCTATGGATTTTATTTCAGTTTCATTTCTTATATTTGTAATAATTTTAGTATGTGCTTATTTTCTTATGCCAGATAAATATAAATGGGCAGTGTTATTGGTGGGGAGTTATGTATTTTATGGGTTCTCTGGCATAAAATTAGTGGTTTTCCTTGTTTTTACTACTGGCGTGACATTTTTCAGCGGTTTATTGCTGGGCAATATTAACGAGGATTCAGCACGGCACTTAAAACTTCACAAGGCAGATTTGACGCGGGAAGAAAAGAAGGAATATAAGAACAAAGTAAGCTCCAGAAAAAAGCGCGTTGTAGCTTGTGCAGTTGTAGTGAACCTTGGGATTTTGATTTTCTTAAAGTATTTTAACTTTATTGCCAAAAATATTAATCTTGTGTTAGTAAAAGTGGGTTTTGCAGGGAACATCCCACTCTTAAAATTGTTGCTGCCACTAGGTATTTCGTTTTATACGTTACAGTCTATTGCTTATATCGTAGATTTGTACCGGGGAAAGTACAAACCAGACAGGAATTTTTTTAAATTTTCTTTATTTATGGTTTATTTTCCGCAGATTATCCAAGGGCCGATTGCCCGGTATGACCAATTAGCCCATCAACTGTATGTGCCGCATAAGTTTGAATATACTAGGGTTACCCAAGGGATGCAGTTAATCCTTTGGGGGTATATGAAGAAATTAATTTTAGCAGACAGGATTGCCATTCCTGTGAATTTTATTTTTGATAACCCTGCACCGCATGAAGGCTTCGTGCTGTTTCTTGCAGCAGCCGGATATGGGCTGCAGGTATATGCGGATTTCTCGGGAGGCATGGATATTGCACGGGGCGTTTCACAGATACTGGGGATTGAACTGGTGCTGAATTTTGAGCGCCCATATTTTGCAGGATCCATCAGTGAATTTTGGCGCAGATGGCATATTACACTGGGCTCATGGATGCGGGATTATGTGTTTTATCCGTTATCCTTGTCAAAAGCCTTTGCAACGCTTGGGAAACGAACCAGAAAAGTATTTGGCAACTATATTGGAAAAAAATTGCCGACTTTTTTGTCCATGTTTATTGTCTTCCTCTTAGTAGGGGTATGGCATGGCTCAAGTTGGAAATATGTGGCATATGGCTTATGGAATGGAATTATTATTGTATCCAGCATATTATTAGAGCCTGTTTATGAGAAAATAATAGAAAAGCTCAAAATTAATACGGAATGCTTTAGCTGGCGCTTTTTTCAGATGGCAAGGACATTTATCCTCTGCAGTTTTGGGCGTTTTTTCTCAAGGGGGAAAACCTGCTTAACTGCAATTGATATGTTTAAGCGCGCCTTAGCTTATCCAAATCCATGGGTATTTTTCAATGGGACTTTTCTGAACCTAGGCCTGTCTTATAAGGACTACTATGTTATTTTTATTTCTATTTTGGTATTTTTAGTAGTAGGGATTATGCAGGAAAAGGGAATTCATATCAGGGAGAAGATAGCAGAGCAGAATTTATATTTCCGCTGGATGATTTATATTGGCGCGGTGGTTGCTGTATTAATATATGGAAGCTATGGGAGCGGATATTCGGCAAGTGAATTTATTTACCAGCAGTTTTAAGGAGAATATGGTATGACAAAGAAACAGGGAATAAGGTCGGTATTGTTTATACTTGCCCTTTCAATGGTATTGTGCCTTATCGTTAATGTATTTACGATCCCTGCAGAAGGGGATACCCTAAGCGTAAAGAAACGTTATAATGATTTTTATGATGAGCCTGAAAATACGTGGGATTGTGTTTTAGTTGGGACAAGCTGTGTAGACCGGGAGTGGATTGCGCCGCTGGCATGGAAAGATTATGGAATGGCAGTTTATGCTATGAATACAGACGTACAGCCTATGTATTTAACAACAAATGTTTTAAAGGAAGTGCGCAAAAAACAAGATGTAAAGCTGGCAGTAGTAGATATCCGGGGAATTAAGATGAAATCTTTACGGCCGGATGAAATAAGGATCCGCCGGGTTACAGACAGTATGAAATATTCAAAAAACAGGTGGGAAACAGTTGCAAAAGGCATTCAGTTCTATAAAGATTACTATAGCCATGAAGATGTGCTTGCAAAGTTAGAAAAAGATGGTGATGAAGTACCAGAAGATTTAGATGAAATGTCTATGTATTTTTCCTTCCTGAAGTACCATTCCAGATGGGAATCCGGCATGAGGAAAGCAGATTTTGTCCCTCCAGTCAGTACCATGAAGGGCGTTTATGATTTTGAGGAAATGCCTTTTACTGTGGAAGAAGTAAAGCCTACAAAGGTAGTTTCGGATAGGGAAGAATTGAATGACATGCAAATAGCAATTTTGGATGAGATTTTGGAATATGGTAAAGAAACGGGGCTGGAACTTTTATTTATATCTTCCCCTTCGCAGTTAAGCAAGTATGAACAGCCGGAAGTCAATGCTGCATTTGACTATCTGGAAGAACAGGGCGCAAAAACCATTAATTTCAACACAGAAGAAAAATATGAGGAAATAGGCATAAACTTTTCGGAAGATTTGTATAATGACCACCATCTAAATTCCAAAGGTGCAGTAAAATTTACAAAATATTTTTCGAAGTACTTAAGTGAAAACTATCATTTTGAAGATAAGCGGGGACAGGAAGCTTATCATGAATGGGATGAAGCCTATGACTTGTTTGTGGCATTTTATGAGAATGGTTGGAAGAACCTGTATACCAAAGTAGGAGGTTCCAATGAAAATGAGGAAGACAGTGAAGAAACCGAAGATTGATTTTGTTCTGATTTGGGTAGACGGCAATGATCCAGAGTGGCAGAAAGAGAAGAATAAATACGATGAAAACAACGACAGGGGAGATAGCACAATTATCCGTTACCGGAGCTGGGATAATTTGCAATACTGGTTCCGGGGAGTGGAGAAATTTGCTCCTTGGGTGAATAAAATCCATTTTGTGACTTGGGGGCATCTTCCTCCCTGGCTGAACGTAAATCACCCTAAACTTCATATTGTGAACCATAAGGATTATATACCCGAAGAATACCTGCCAACTTTTAATGCGAATACGATAGAAATGAACCTGCATAGGATTGAGGGGCTGGCAGAACAGTTTGTATATTTTAATGATGACATGTTCATTACAAACTATGTAAAACCAGATGATTTTTTTAAAAATGGGGTTCCGCGGGATGTGTTTGGGCTGAACTGTATTTATTTTGGCAAGAAGAGTGCCGGTTTTTTTAATGGGAATGACGTAGAATTAATAAACATTCATTTTGACAAGAAACAGTGTTTTAAGAAAGATTTTAGAAAGTGGTATCACCCGATTAATGGCTGGAAAAGCCTGGTAAGGACCACCATGCTGATGATATGGCCATGGTTCCCTGGCTTTTACTATAGCCATCTCCCCAGTAATTTCCTGAAAAGCACATTTAAAGAGGTGTGGAAATTGGAGGAGGAAACTTTGAAGGCTACCTGTAGGGATAAGTTTAGGACAAAGTCAAATGTAAACCAATGGCTGATAAAATACTGGCAGCTGGCAAGCGGAAATTTTATCCCGCGCTCCCGGAACATTGGGCGTTGCTTCCACATTAAAGAAAGGAATTATGGATTAGCTTTAAATTCTGTCCGTGAGGGAAGGTATAAGATGATTTGTATCAACGATACGATCTATACAGAAAATTTTGAAAAAAAGAAGCGGGAAGTACAAGAAGCATTCCAGAAGCTTTTACCGGAAAAATCAGGTTTTGAACGATAGGGAGAAATGTTTTGAGTAAAATTTGTGTAGAATTCCAAGAGAATTTATTAAAGATATGCTGTGTCCGTTCTAGGATGGTACCGGAGGACACAGTGATAATTGATGTCCAAACCCTTGATTTTGGGAAAAAGTATAAAACAAGCATACCAGTCCGTAAGAAGTCCCAGAAAAATAGGGTATTTTATATGGAAACACAGCATATTGAAGTCGATAAGTTTCCGCAAGATGCCGTGGACAGGCACATGAATGAAACACAAAATGTTCCCGTGTTAGTGGTATGGTCAAATGAAAAAAGCATTTATTATTCCTACCAATTCAAAAGCAGCTTTTACAAAGAATTGATAAAGTTCTCTTACAAGGTATTGTATCTGGGCCTGAACAAGAAAGTACTGTCTCTTTACATGCTTGGGTATTTCAGGAATGAATGGGAGCTTCCTGTGGAAGGGCAGAGGTTTTATATTGATGAAAAGAATTATCAGCAATCGTCAATAAAAATAGGCGTTATGCCAATTCCTAAATGGAGATTGCTTCTGCAGGGCGATATCCATCGCTTTAAAATTCCTGTGGAATCATTGCTGTCAGATGATACACAAATCAATAATACATTGAACATCATGTTAAAAGTGGATGGCATAGAGTTAGATTACCGGATTGGAAAAAAATTTAGGAAAAAAAATGCAAATATCCGGCATTATTACGCACCATACAAAGGCTGCTACCTGAAAAATTTTGCTGTCCATGTACGGCGGACAGACCGTGGGAATTTTTCCATTGTGAAAAGGCCGAAAGAAGAAATTGAGGAGCATTTATGGTTCAAGCTTATGGAGAGTAAATGTGTTTCATGGCTTTTTTATCATTTAGGAAAATGGAAGTCAAAACATGGTAAAAATGTGAATTTGTATTATGAGAAATTTGCTGGAAAAGCGGAAGAAGGGGCATATGATTTATTCCTTTTGGCAAAGGACAGCAGGAATTCAAAGAATTATTTCGTCATAGATGAACTGTCAGATGATTACCAGGCAATTAAAGGGGAAAAAAATGTTGTTCGGAAATATTCCCTTAAGTATTATTGGCTGCTATACCGGGTGAACTATTATATTTCCACAGAAGCGCCTGCCCATTTGAATATTGTGCGGTCTAATAACAAATATTTTAGGAAGAGTACATGTGAGCATCCTTTTATTTTTTTACAGCATGGGGTAACATATCTCAAGTGCCAGGGGCCTGCGTCTACTTTTGTAGTGGGGAAGGAAGGCGAGCCAGAGTATATTGTGGTAGGAAGTGGGAAAGAGAAGGATGTGGTAGGCGATATGCTTAAATTGCCAGAAGATAGGATATGGAATACTGGGTTACCTATTTTCAGCAAGATAGAGTATAACCATATTGGGCAAGATTCTGCAGATAAAGCAGTGATTATGCTGACATGGAAGACATACGAAGAACATTTACAGGATTTTGAGCAGTCGGAATATTATAAAAATGTAGTTAGTATTTATAAAATTTTAAATAAGTATCTGGAAGCTTCTAAAATTATCATTGTACCCCACCCAAAGGTAATGGATTTGCTGGCAAGCACAGATATGAAAGATTCTATATGGAAAGAGCCAATTTCTAAGGTTTTGGATATGACAAAACTTTTAGTGACAGATTATTCTTCTGTATGTTATAATGTCTTTTATCAGGGAGCTGGGGTAGTTTTTTATCAGCCAGATTTGGAGTTATATGAGGCTGAAAGCGGCAAACTGATTCCGTCAGAAGAAGAATACATTGGGGAGCGGGTCTTTGACATGGATTCTTTGGAAGAAGTTTTGCAGAAAATCATTATAGATGGAAAGATTATTCTGGAAAAAGCGAGGAGCCCAAAAGTAGAAGAATGTTACAGGAGCATCAATGAATTCTGTGACGGAAAGAATATTACCCGCATTTATCAGAAACTGGTAGAAAAAGAAATACTATAATGAAAGGAGAAACAGTTATGAAAAAGCGTGTATTGGTTGCATTGTTATGCATAAGTATGGGAATTTCCAGCCAAATAGGAGTTCCTGTGGCAGCGGCAGCCCCTATGGAAGCAGGACAGTTACAAGAAGAGGTATTCTTAGACGAAAAAGGGGCAAAAGCATCTGAGATTAAACTGAGTGTAAAGTCTGGGTCAGATATTTCAGTGAAATTAAAGGAAGCCATTAAAGAGGCAGAGGGAAATTCGGGGACAACAACGATTACTATCCCGAGCGGAAGCTATAGGCTAGGGGAACAAATCCGTTTGAAATCAAATATAAACATTGTAGCAACAGGAGCAACAATTACAGCGTCTGGAAGCATTGATTCCATGGTAAGGGCAGGGGAAACAGATAGGATAAAAAATGCATCCATCGAAGGGGGAACCTGGAACTGCAATAAGAAAACAAAATTTGGCTTTGTATTTGGTGCAGCTAAGAATATAACAGTGAAAGACTGTAAAGTGATGAATAGCAATGGACATGGGCTGCGTGTTGCAGGCAAGTCTTCGGGTGTTTCTGTAGACGGCTGTACTTTCAGCGGATGCGGGCAGAGCGGTATTTATGTAGATGCATCTGCTGTATCCAGTATTAGCAAAACGGTTATCAGCGGAAATAAAACCACAGGCATTACTGTAACAGGAGGCTCCACCCTTTCCAGCCTGACTTCCACTAAAATTCATTCCAATGAATCCCATGGGCTGGCATCTTATAAGAAGAGTAAAGTTTCCAATGTCAGTGGCTGCACGATTGAGGCCAATAAAGAGCATGGGATTACGGTATCAGAAGCAGCATTGGAGATGAATGATTCAAAGGGTGATAATACCGTCAAGGATAATAACTGGAATGGTGTTTCTATTACAGGGAAAACCTCTAAGGTTACAATTAAAGGTGGGAATTTTAGCCATAATGGCCGGAAGCCAAAGGTATCTTCGGAAGGGGAATCTGGGCATGGCGTCGGCGTATTTTCTGGGGCGTCTTTGGAATTAACAGATGCCACAATGGAAAATAATTCTGTTTGCGGTGTGTCACCTTTTGGGGCAGGGACTTCTGCAACTATCCAGAACTGCGTTATCCAGAACAATGGACGGCATGGGATTGGAGGAAGGAAATCTGTAACACTTAGGATCAAGGGGAATTTGATCAAAAATAATAAAAACCATGGCATTATGGTAAATGACCGCTGCGATGCAAAATATATTGAAAATAATACAATAAGCGGCAGCCAGCAATGCGGAATCAGCGTAGGCGTGAATTCAAAGGCAGTGATAAAGAATAATAAAATTCTGAAATCAAAGCAGCAAGGAATTTACGTTTATGAGAAATCACAGGCAACAATTTCAGGTGGAAGTATCCAGACAAGCAAGGATTGCGGGATTGTTACTTATGAAAATGCAAATGTTACTATAAAGAAAGTAACCATAAGCAAGTGCAGCAATTATGGGATGAACATTAAGGGCGGTAAGGCAAATATCCAGTCCTGCAATGTAAATAATAATAAAAATTCTGGGATTCAGGTAAAATTAGGGGCAAAATCCGTAGTATTGTCAAATAATAAGATTAATAAAAATGGCAATTATGGGATATACTGTAATGGTAGCGCCATCAGTAAGCTCCAGAAAAATACAGTAACAAACCATAACAAATATGGGATTGTATTATATGATAATACAACCTGCAATGGGATTAAAAATAATACTTTAAGCAACCCAGCTGGTGTAAAAGAAATTTCTGTCCAGAATTCTAAGGCAAATGTAGGTGATGCGAATCCGCTGGAAATCAGCTCTGCGAAGAAAAACAGCAGTAAGATTACAGGGAAAGCAGCTCCAAAGTCAAAAGTTTCTGTAAAAATAGGCGGGAAGACTTACAGTGCGACTGCTAATGCTAGTGGGAATTACACAATTAATACATCAAAATTAAAAAAAGGTACAAAGTTAAAAGTACAGGCAGATATTGGCAGCGGGAATAAAATTTATATTGAAAAAGTGATATAAAATGTACTTTTTCTGCCATGGAATTTCGGCAGGATAGCAATTTGTAAAAAACAGGGGATCTTCTTTTCTTTTGGCTGGAATGGTAAAATTGTTTGCCACGGGGAAAGGGATTCCTTGTTGCATTCGTATCAAAAACAGTGGTTATTCTTGAAAAAATTGGATAGGAAGGAGGGATTTTCGTGATGGAAACACCAAAAGAATGGGATTATAAGTTTACAGTTGTTACGCCCGTTTACCAAGTAGAAGAATATTTAAAGGATACCATTGAGTCAGTCATAAACCAGACGGTGGGGTTTCAGGAAAATATCCAGCTAATTTTAGTGAATGATGGGAGCCTAGATAATAGTGAGGAAATCTGCCTGAAATATCAAGAACAATACCCAGATAACATCCTTTATTTGAAGAAAGAAAATGGCGGGGTAAGTTCTGCACGGAATGAAGCCTTCCCTTATATCCGGGGAAAATACGTTAATTTTTTGGATTCTGATGATATGTGGGCACTGGATGCTTTTGAAATAATCTACCATTTTTTTGAGGAACATTATAAAAAGATAGATGTAGTAGGGGGCAGAAAGCGTTTTTTTGAAGCAAGGGATGATTTTCATTACCTTGACTATAAATTTGATACGACCAAAGTGATATACCTGCAGTTACAGTATGATTATGTCCAGTTGGATGTAACCTCTGCATTTATTAAAACAGAAGCTTTAGGGGATCATAGGTTCTCTACCCATTTAAAGTATGGGGAAGACGGGGCATTTATTAATGAGGTCCTGTTGGATAAATGTACTTTGGGAGTGGTCCGTGAGGCATTGCACCTATATAGGAAACGCCTGAACGCCACATCTGCGCTGCAGAATGAAATGAAGTCTGAAAGTTATTATGTGGATTCACCCAAATACTTCCATCAAGCATTGTTTGATAAGTCCATAGAACGTTATGGGAGAGTGCTGGAGTTTATCCAATACGCCGTTATGAATGACCTGGGATGGAGGATCCGGAAAAATGTCCATGCATGGATCGGCGCTGTACAGGCAGAACAATATAAAAGAGCATTGCAAGGTGTTTTGCAAAAAATTGAAGAACGTGTAATTATGAACCAGAAAATGATGTATAAAGAATATAAAGTTTATGCATTGTCTTTAAAATATGGCAGGGATATCAGGAAAGAACTGATTTATGATATGGGAAAGCTGCTGTTTCATAATATTGCGCTTTTGGATATACTGCAAATTCGCAATATGGTTATGGTTACAGTTTTAGATATAGGAAAAAAGAAATTGCATCTGGAAGGAAGGGTTAATACGTGGCTTCCAGAAGAAGATTACCAAATATATATGGAAACACAGGCAAAACGGAAACGTCTTTCTTGTTACCGTTTGGAAGAACATGACAAAAAGGGGCTGGATGGAATTTGTTATCAAGGGAAAGGGTTTCGTCTGGATATCCCTTTGGAGGAAGATGCCTATGAGATTACATTTAGCATTTGGTATAAGGACATTTACAGGAAAAAAATAAAGTTTACTTTGGAAAAAAATGTACCTTTAAATGAAGAAAGTGCAGGATATTATTTCCGAAACCATTATATAACCCAAAAGGAAAAAAAGAAGCTGCTGTGTAAGCGCATTTCTGGGGAAGAACGAAGCGTATATGAAAAAAAGTACCAGATGGAATTGATCCAGAATGGGCTGAAACAACTGGCTTCCTGCAGAAAATGGTATTTTGTGTTTAAGAAACTGAAAAAGAAAGAGATTTGGCTTATACCAGAAGAACTTAGTGAGGTGCAGGACAGGGGTGAGCAGGTTCTGGGATACCTAAGGGAAAATAAACCAGGAAATGCCAAAGCCTATTTTGTTTCTGGGCAGAGGAAAACAGGAATTCAGAAGGTGAAAAAATATGGGAGAGTAATAAAGTATGGTTCTTTTTGGCATAAACTGCTGTTTCTTTTGAGCGATAAAATAATAGTGCCCCAGAAAGGCAAAAAGGATTTTGATGTTTTTGGGGATGACAGGTATTATATGAAGGATTTATACCAATTTAAGTCCGTATTTTTGGAGTGAGAGATGGGAAGGACTGTAAAATGGAGCATAAAAACCAGCATGTGCTTTCTGTTTGGGTTGATTTCGTGTGTGATCCTTACAGTGATGTATCTTGCCCAAAGTATCAATATTGAGTGTTTTTATGATGTTGGGGATATCTATAATGTAAGGAAATTAGCTTATGCGTATGCTGGGAATAATTGGCTTTGCGATAGTACTACAGAAGAAATAAATATTACCGAGGATATTGCTAATAAAATGTTTGCCGTGGAGGTACAGAAGAAAAATTGGAATTACTTGTACCTTGATTTGGAAAATCTGCCGAAGGAAACAGTCTGGGAGGTACAGGTATTAAATCAGGCATTTGAAGCAGCAGGCACCATTCAACAGGAAATGAGGAATGGGATTAATATTCTTGAACTGCCAGAACAAGAGGTTTATGGGATTAATTTTGTGGTTTCAGGAGAGAAAGGATTGACATTCTCTTTAAAAAAGATACAATTCCGTGAACGGATCAAAATGTTTGGGCTGGAGGAATTTTTTCCTGCGTTTGCTGTTATTTCTTTCCTGTTTTTGCTGGGGTGCTTTTTTGTACGGGGCATATGGAGAAAACGGAGAATTTCCAGAGGGACACGGGCAGGGCAGTGGATAGGGGACGTACAGAAGTTTTATGCATATCTGTTGGAGAAAGGAAGTAAGGTACAGAATCTGTTTGCGCCATATTCAATACCAAAGGCGCGGACATGTTTATTCTTTCTGTGTTTTCTTTTGATATACTTGATGGTAGCTTATAGATGGAGATGGAAATTTGCAGCCCAAAACCAGATGGTTTTGTTAATAGGCATTTGTATTCTCCTGATTGGGTTCTTATCTTGGGAAGGCAAAAAGCCATTTGCTTACTGGAAAAAGCCATTAGTGGCTGCATGGTTTGCCCTTTGGCTTTTCTGTATGGTATCAGAGTTTTTTGTGGAAAAGACATTTCGCAATATAGGGATTTTTATGTTACTGTCTGTAACGCCATTTTATTTTTCATGGAACCAGATGGAAAATCCAACGGAACTGATCCGTGACTTGAAACGCGCATTGGGATGGTTTTATTGGGCAAGCTGTATATTCTGTATTGTTTGCCGCCCGCTTACGGCAGGAGTCCGTTATATGGGAAGTTTTAACAATCCAAATACATTTGCAGGCTTTCTTGCAACAGCAAACTTAGTGTTCCTGGATAATTTAGGGCAGGGCTTTCAGAAGTCCCCAAAAGGGAAAAAGAAAAAAAAATTGCAGCTTATAAATGGAACAGCAGGGGTTGCTAGTATCTTTTTCTTTCTTCAGCTGACCCAAAGCGTTACAGGGATTGGCGTGTTTGTTTTAGAATGTATGATTTTTCTTTTACGGCTATTCCTTAACCGGAAACAGGGAGGGCATGGAAAACGTTTGCTGAAGCTTGTTGGGGCAGCGCTGCTTAGTAGTGTGCTGATATTTACACTAGGCAGGTGGTGTCTGGTGAATGTGGCAAATTTGCTGCATACGGTAGTTCATTTACCAGGTGATTTTTATCAGATTGCCAGCAATAAGGGATTCTTTACCTTTGCAGCTTATGCCGCCAATGATGAGCTCCCTGTATTGAACCGGATTGTGCAGAAGCTCTCCGGCAATAATTACACTGTCCTGTTAAGCGGCAGGGATGTTGTGTGGGATGTTTACGTACGCCAGCTAAATTTACTGGGGCATGAAAAGTGGATGGAGATTTGGGAGGGAAGGATGCATGCCCACAATAATTTGCTGCAGATGATGTACGATTATGGGGTGTTTGTTGCACTTCCCTATTTGGCAACAGTATATTATAGTTTAAGGTATAGTTTAGAAAATTTTTTCCAGAATCAGGAATTCAGCCTATTTGTCTTTGGGGCAGTGGTAAATTACCATGTGGCAGGTATTGCAGAAGATGTGAGTTCCCCCTATGCTTTTGCAAGCTGGTTAGTATATTATTTAGTAATAGGCAGTTTGTTTATAAAACAAGCAGATAAGAAAATGTAAGAAGGTGGATATCAGTGAAAGGAGAAAAAAAATTCTGTTTTTGTATAGTCCTCTTTACTGGGATTCTGATAAGTGTTATGGCGTCAATGATGCGGCTGGGAGGGAGGATTAATTTTAAGGAATTTATGTCAGCGGGCAAAGTATATGATTTTTCTTCTGCTGTTTTAAAGAAAAGTTCTGCTGGATGGCTTTATCAGCCAGAAGAAAGGGAATATCTCTTGATGGCAAATAAAGCAACCAAACGGTATAAGCTGAATGGGAAGGAACAGGCATGGGAATTCCTTTATCTCACTGTGGATAAGATGAGTGCCCCTTCTATGGAAGGTGTAATCCGGTATTACGGGAAAAATAAGGAGAAAAGATTTGAACATCCAGTTCAGATCTCAGAAGGGGAGAACTTAATTCTTCTAAATCCAGAGATACCTATGACCCATATGGCTGTCCAGATATTAAATGCAAAAGGGGAAAGCCTGTCTATTTCTTCTATGCAGATACGCACTACGCCATCTTGGTATACCAGGGAGCATTTTATAAAATTATTTGTTGCAGGGTTTTGTGCTGTTTCAATGCTATTTTTTCTATTTAGTATGCTGAAAAGAAAATTTTTTCGGAAGGCCAAGAAATGTTGGGATTGGTATTGTTTAGTCGATATTTTACAGTATGGCTTCCAACTTTTCGGTGATTATTTTGGCAGCTGGATAGGTGGGAAGCTTTCCAATGTACAGAAAAGGTATGCCCGTAAGTTTTTATATAGCCTGCTTTTTGCCTGGATGGTGATTGGGAATGTATTAAATTGGACGGGGCAAGCAGAGAGTTTTCGGTATTATTTAGCAGTATGTGCCATACTGTTTCTGTTGGCCGCATTTGTTTCTTGGGAAAAAGAACTGGACAAGGTATGCTGGAAAAATCCTCTGGCTCAAAGCTGGTTGCTTTTGTGGCTTGGAACAATGGTTTCGGATTTTTTTGTGCCAAAAGAAATGGGCCTGGCAGGAAGTATGCTGTTTTTCATAGGTACTTTTTTTATGTTTTCCTGGCAGAATATGGAATATCCTTACAGAATGTTCAGGGATATCATTGATTCCTTAGAAATTATATTTTTTGCAGGGATAATTTATTGTATGCTGTTCCGCACAAAAATGCCAGCTATTGATTATAATGGTTTATTCCGGAACCCAGAAGATTTTTCTATGTATGCAGTTTTAATGCTGTGCATGTTTCTTGATGAAATGGATAACTTATTAAAAAGAGATTTGCCTGAAAAGGGGGAATTGTATTATTATATAAAATATATTACGGGTGGTGCAGCCGCGTTTTATTTTGTTCTGCGGTGCGGCCATTTGCCAGGTTTGGCTGCATCTGTAACGGCATGCGCGTTCTTTTTTGTGAAGCAGTTTAAAAACGGTATGCTGTTTGACAGGAAGATCCTGAAGATATTTGGGCATATTGGAATGGGCATTTCTGCAGCGGCATTATCAGTAAGCATAATCCATATTTCTACGAAAACACTGCCAATTGTATTAGATTTGGAAGTAACGTACAAAGGAGAGCAATTATTGACAGGGGTTTCTGATGAAGTTTGGGAAGGCTTATTAGAATTGGAACCTGAAGGGTTACAAGGAGTAATACGGAAATCAGACATGGAACAGTTTACGGTTTGGCGCAATTATATCCGGCGGTGGAACTTATTTGGGCATAGCGATGGCATGGTGCGTGTATTTCGGAATAAGGTGCAGCCTTACAGTGGCTATCTTTCCATATCCCATCGGTATGGAATGTTTATTTTGGTTCCATATGCAACCTGCCAGTTATTTTTAATTTTTTTTTCAGGGAAAATGGCATATGGGGACAAAACTAGGGCAAAAGATAAAACTTATGAGAGTTTAACAGGGCGTGGGGTATTCCTGGTCTTTTTGCTTGGTATATCATATGTTATTTTTTGCGTTAGCGGAAATGTGGATATGCCTTGGGGGCATCCTTTCTGCTTTTGCTTTTATGCTGCTGTGGGCTATATGGGAGGAATTATAGGTACTGAAAAAGGGCAGGCATAGGTATGGGGGAGTCTGTGGTTGCAATTTTGAGGTATTTAAGATACAATTGGAAAGAAAAAATTGTTGAAAAGAGGAAGAGAATGTGAATGCATTAATAGAAAAAAACCAGTTTCTTGTTATAAAACGGATATTTTTAGTTGTATATGACATTATTGCAGTAATAGCAGCTAGTATGCTGGCATTAGTCATCCGCTTTGAGGGTAATTATACTGCTATTCCAAGGGCATATATAGTGAAAAGCCTGCAGTATGCCCCGGTAATTATTATAGTGACAGCAGTTGTGTTTTATGGGTTACGTTTGTACAGCAGCCTGTGGACATTTGCCGGGGCGCCGGAATTAATTAATATTACCTTTGCCTGCGCACTATCTGCACTGGCGCAGATGACAGTGATGGTACTATTTGATGTGCGTATGCCAAGAAGCTATTATATCCTGTATGGGGTAGCATTGTGGATGCTGGTATTTCTCAGCCGGTTTTCCTACCGTGGGATCCGCACGCTTATCAAGAGGCAGGAAAGCGGGGCAGCAACTTCCAGAGTAATGATAGTAGGCGCTGGGGCGGCTGGTAACCTTTTGGTAAAGGAAATACGCAATAGCAACCATGTAAGCAAGCGTGTGGTATGCATTATAGACGATGATAAATCCAAGGAGGGCAGTTATCTCCATGGGGTAAAGGTAATGGGGAACCGCCAGAATATCCCGGAGTTGGTAAAACAATGCCGGATAGACGAAATTATTATCGCTATGCCTTCTGCCCCGGCAAAAGAGATCAAGGAAATCTTGGACGTCTGTAAAGAAACTGGATGCGACCTGAAACGTCTGCCCGGGGTTTACCAGCTTGTAAATGGCGAAGTAGGCATCAGTAAGTTAAAAGAAGTAGATGTAAACGACTTGCTGGGCAGGGAACCTGTAAAAGTAGATTTATCTGCCATTATGGATTATGTGGCAGGGAAAGTTGTGTTAGTGACGGGTGGCGGTGGCTCTATTGGGAGTGAAATATGCCGCCAGGTGGCAGGGCATAACCCTAAAATGCTGGTGCTTGTGGATATTTATGAAAATACGACTTATGATATCCAAAACGAACTCAAAAACAGGTTTCCAGACCTAAATCTGGTAGTGTTAATTGCATCTGTCCGGAACACAAAGCGGATGGATATGATTTTTGAAACTTACCGTCCGGATATCGTATACCATGCAGCAGCCCATAAGCATGTGCCTTTGATGGAGGACAGCCCCAATGAGGCGGTGAAAAATAATGTGCTGGGCACATGGAAGGTAGTGCAGGCGGCAGATAAATGGAAAGTAAAGCGTTTTGTCATGATTTCTACGGATAAGGCGGTGAACCCTACAAATATTATGGGGGCAACCAAGCGAATCTGTGAAATGATAATACAAACATACAACAGCCGTTCCCGGACAGAATTTGTGGCTGTACGGTTTGGGAATGTTTTGGGAAGCAATGGCAGCGTTATCCCTCTGTTTAAAAGGCAGATTGAGCAGGGAGGGCCAGTTACAGTTACCCACCCAGATATCATCCGGTATTTTATGACAATCCCGGAGGCAGTATCCTTAGTGCTTCAGGCAGGGGCTTATGCCAAAGGCGGGGAGATTTTTGTGCTGGATATGGGAGAGCCAGTAAAAATTGCAGATTTGGCACGGAATTTGATTCTCCTGTCCGGGCATAAGCCTGGGGAAGATATACAGATTATCTATACAGGGCTGCGCCCAGGCGAAAAGCTATATGAAGAAATGCTGATGCATGAAGAAGGCCTGCAGGATACGGAGAATAAGCTGATTCACATTGGGAAACCCATTAAGATGGATGAAGATCATTTTATGATGCAGCTTGAGAACCTAAAGGATTATGTGGTGCAGGAACCAAGGGATATACGGAATTGGGTGAAGGAGATTGTGCCTACTTACCATCCACAGGATCGGTAAAGATTTTTACAGAAAATAACAACTACAAAGGAAAAGTCCCCGTTATTTGGAAATTTTTGGAGATTATGTGAAAGAAAGGCTTGACGGGGTAAAAAAGTTGGACTAAGATAGGGCAGTAGCTGTTTGTTATATGCTGAAAGGTGGGAAATAAAATGCAGAGAAGCGTATTGGACTATCTGGAGGAGTCTGCAGATAGGTTTCCAGAGAAGATTGTATTTGCAGATAACAAGGATAAAGTGACATACCATGATTTTAGGAACCAAGCAAAGGCTGTTGCAACAGCCCTGAAAGAACAAGTAGGGCTTGGCAGGAACCAGCCGGTAGTTGTGCTGATTGAACGGAAGATAGAAAGCTTGTTGGGCTTTTTTGGCGTGGCCTACAGTGGGAACTTTTATGCCCCGGTGGATTGCCAGATGCCGGCGAAGCGGATTGAATTGTTTTTGGATATTATTAAACCGAAAGCTGTCATTGTAACAGAGGGAACGAAAAAAGCTATGGAGCAGGTTGCCTATGAAGGCAGCATAGTAGAACTTCAGGAATTAGCCCGGACAGCAATAGATCAGGAATTATTGGACAAGATTGCCAGCCAGCGGATTGACACTGACCCCTTATATGCGATTTTTACTTCTGGTTCTACAGGAGTGCCAAAAGGCGTGCTGGTATGCCATAGGTCTGTCATAGACTTAATAGATAATTTTAAAAAAGAATTTGGGTTCGACGAGAACATTGTTTTGGGCAACCAAGCGCCCTTTGATTTTGATGTTTCTGTGAAAGATATTTATTCTACCATAAAAAATGGCGGGACTATGTATGTAGTCCCCAAAATGATGTTCTCCATGGTAGCGACGCTAATCGATTATCTGAACCAGAATAAAATCAATACGGTAATCTGGGCAACGTCGGCGCTGCGCATTGTGGAAAACCTGAATGTCTTTTCGCAGAAGGTACCGCAATACCTGAGGACGGTGATGTTTTCCGGGGAGATAATGCCAAATAAGGTCCTGAACTATTGGAGGAGATACCTGCCCGAAGTCCAGTATGTGAACTTATATGGACCTACAGAAATTACTTGTAACTGCACCTTCTATAAAGTAGACAGGCCTTTTGCAGATGAGGAAACTTTGCCCATAGGGGTCGCATTTAAGAACACGGATGTCATCCTGCTGGACGGGGAACGGAAACAGGAAGTTGCATTTGGGCAGGCAGGTGAAATCTGTGTCCGGGGCAGCTCCTTGGCACTTGGATATTATAATAACGAAGAAAAGACAAGGGAAGCCTTTATCCAGAATCCCTTGAATACCATGTACCCAGAAACTATTTATTGCACAGGGGATTTGGGGCAGTATGGGGAAGATGGGAACCTGATGTTTATTTCCAGGAAAGATTACCAGATTAAACATATGGGGCACCGGATTGAATTAGGCGAGGTGGAAGTGGCTATCAATGCCCTGCCCTTTGTAGAGGCAGCCTGCTGTATTTATGATGAAAAAGAAGAAAAGATTGTGCTGTTTTATCAGGCAGCGGAACAATGTGACAGGGAACTGTTAAAAAGCCTGGGCAAAACTTTACCGAAATACATGTTCCCCAACCGGATGGAATATTATGAGAAGCTTCCGCTGAATAAAAATGCGAAGATTGACCGGACTTTGCTGAAAGAAAGGCTATGAGGGAAGATATGAAACAGTATCAAAAAGCAATGATTATCGGCGGCACCGGATTTTTATATCAGGCAGCGGAACTGGTAGAGCAAAGCGGCAGGGTAGGGCAGATAGAATTGTATTTCTGCAACCAGAATGGCTTTGGGAAAAACCAGGAATATATGGAACGCTGGAACTGCAGGCAGGTTGCTGTGAAAAAAGACCTGATGGCGCTGCTGGAACAGGAAACAGAGGAAACATTAGTATTGTCCATTATGAACCCATGGCTGTTCACAGAGGATGCCCTCCGTAACCCAAAGCTTTTGGTAATTAATCTCCACCACGCACTGCTCCCGGCACACCGCGGCCGGAATGCGGAAGCATGGGCGATCTATGAAGGGGATGAAAAAGCAGGGGTTACTTGGCATAAAGTGGATGCAGGGATTGATACAGGGGGAATCTATCTGCAGAAAGAGGTGGCAATTGACGACCGCGCAACTGCACTGAAGCTTTTGTCACAGCTTAATGAAGCGGCATTGGAAGGGCTTAAGGAATTGCTGCAGGGGGAATTCTTAGAAAAACCCCCTATTTCCCAGATGCCTGACGGAAACGGCCGCCCTCCCCATCTTTCCAAAGATATCCCAAATGGAGGATGGCTGGATTTGTCGTGGGATCTTGGGCAGATGAGCCGTTTCTTGCGTGCCATGGATTATGGAGTTATAAATGTTTTCGGAAAGCCAAAGGTTAGGCTGGCAGATGGCGTTTATGCATGGAAAGCATGGAAAATGCCGCAAGCAGAAGAAGGGAAGCCCGAAGGCGTGGAATTCTGCCCTGAGGAGCGGGAACTTCATATCCGGAAAGCAGGGAAAGAGATTATACTAAGAAAAATGATGAAAATGGAGGATGAAGCATGAAAGAGCAATTAATGGGAATTTTGAAGGATTTAAGGGCAGACGTAGATTTTGAAAAAGAAAAGAAATTAATTGATGATGGGATTTTAGATTCTTTTGATATTGTTACGTTGGTGTCAGAACTAAATTCAGAATTTGATGTGGAAATCAATGTAATGGATTTGGAGCCGGAAAATTTTAATACGGTGGCAGCAATGATGGAATTGATTGAAAAATTACAGGAAGAATAGTGCAAATAGGCATAATTGGCGGGCGGAAGTTTGCGATCCAGATTAAGCGGTATTTACCTATAGTGGTTTTAGACTTTAAAAGTTTATGGCTACTATAGGTATTTTTATAATAATTATATTATTGAAAAATTATCTGGTACATTGACAAACAGATAGCATGGGGGTATAGTAAATATAAGATTCGTTATTTGTGCCGTGGCGTAGAATTTTGTCCATTGCAGATAAGAAACCGGAATCTTGATTAATGCCCAGAATAGAGGAAGTACAAAGGAGAAGGGGGAACAATATGAAAATGGAGAAGGTAGTATCAATTTACAATTTGCAGGATGAACAGGAGTTAGCAACAATACTGGGGGAAAAAGAAAATCTGGATTATAGGAAGATAAGCTCGGAAAGCTGTGGTGGGGCAGACGGGGTTAGATACCAATTTACTATGGGAAAAATGGAAGATGCTGCAGAGTTCTGGGATATTTTTGCCAGATTATTCAAACAGGACAGTAACATTAGGATGAGGGTATGTAACCCTGAATAAGACATATCTCACCCATAGTAGTTTTGGATTTTATGAATCCAGGGCTGCTATGGGTGTTTTAACCTTTATAGGGGCTATTTTCGAAAAAGTTTTCCCATACATTGACAAAAGGAAGATATAGGGATATAGTAGAATATGAGGTTAGCACTTACTGGAAGTCACGCAGCATCAATACCTCACACATTAGTACAGCGCTGCAGAGGGCAGGAATAATGCAACGCTGTACTACAAGAGAAACCATAATGGCCTTGGAAGATAGCAAGGTGTAGGAAAAATACAAATGAAAAAGGGGTAATAATATGAAAACAGAGAAGGTAATGTCCGTTTACGATTTGCAGGATGAAGGGAAATTAGGAGCAATACTGGATGGGGTGGAAGGGCTTAATTTTGAGAAAATTGGTACAGAGGCCTGTGAGGGCACAGAAACAGCCAGATACCATATGTCTATAGATGACGTTTGGACAGGCGGGGTGCTTTTGGAGCGATTAGTGAAATTTGTTCAGGAGAATGAAGGAACCAAGATTAAGTTTTGTAATATAAGTAATGAAGTCCAATAAGTGGGAATGGAAGATGGACTGTAAGGATATGGTATTGGCGTGTTCATGACATTTATGCATTTTGCTTTTATTTAGAGGATTGTTTAAAAATAAGAAAACCGATGCTTTAGGTTTCAATGCCTGGGTATCGGTTTTTTTATTACTTGACAAATGTAAGGGGGGGGGTAGAATAAACTAAACGTCAAGGTATACTTACATGCTTTTTTAACCTAAAAGATATTTTTTTTGTTTGTATATATAATGGATTTTGAAAAGATATAGAGGGGGAATGCGGTTGTGGGGATGGAAGAAAAGAAGGTAGATGCACATCATGAAGCAAACTTTATAAAGAATAAGGTTTTAGTTATGGTATTAGTAATTGGAGTTATATTGGTTGCTATTTTTGTTTTATACCAGTATTTAAAATATTCTCAATATAACCAGTATCATATAGATGAAAGTAAGATTGCAGATAGTTCTCTGTTTATTTGGGGGATTGATGCTGTAGATTCTAAGTATGATGTGCTGAAGGTGAGTGGTTGGATGGCGTATAGAGGCGAAAGCATTTCAACTTGGGATCTTTCAATGGTAATTCAAAATGATGATAATTGCTATGTTGTTCCAATGGCATTGCAAAATAGGACAGATATAACTGAAACAATGAATGATGGCTTTAATTATGATAATTCGGGATTTGCGGTTACTATTAACAAAAGATATATCCAGTCTGGCTCAGTTCATTATTATGTTCTGTATAAGAACAATGGAAAAGAAATGATAGTTGATATAGATGGAGCAATTGGAGGGGAAACATAATGAAACCAAAAATTAGAGGCATATGGATCTGGGGGATATTTTTCGGTATTTCGTTATTATTGATACATATGTCTATTCGCATATATTTTGGCGATGGGATTACTTATTATGCACATATGATGGACGGCAAAACTTTGTGGGAGTTTGCAAAAGGGCGTTATTATGCATGGTCATCCCGGATCATTATTGAAATGATATTGGTATACATGGCAAATCATTATCTTATATGGAAGATATGAATGCATTGCTGTATGTGCTTTGGGTATATTCGCTGTATAAAATTACGAAGCATAATTCAGGGGTTCTCATGGGGCTGGCTATGTTATATCCAATCATGGATATGGCATCGGCTGGGTGGATAGCGACTACTCTGAATTATTTTTGGCCATTAGTGTTAGGGACATACTCATTTGTTGCTATAGATAAAGTTATTGCCGGAAAACACGTAAAATTTTATGAAATAGTGTTGAGCATTGTTGCTGCGGTGATTGCTATTGATGTAGAGCAGTATGTCGTGCTCCATATAATGTGTTTGGGAATGATTATGGCATATTTATTGATGAAAAAGGATTATGCAAAAAATAAATTTGCCATAGTTATAGTGCATTTTACCATTGCATGTGCAAATTTTTTATTTATAATAACTTGCCCAGGTAATGAAGCAAGACGGTTGGTGGAAATGCATGATCACATGCAGGATTTTGATAAATTGTCGCTGTTTGATAAATTAATATATGGGTATAATACAACAATCAGTGGCTTTTTAAGCCAGATGTGCCTACTTTTTCTAGTATTTTTATTTGTTATCTTCGCCTGCGTTGTAAAGAAGGCAGAGGATGGTACAAATAGGAATTGGATTATGCCTATATCAGCCTTTCCAATTGCATTAGCGGCAATTGTATCAGTAGGGAATATATTCCGGAATGGGTATTTTACAAAATTTTCGAATGCTTTAAGCCAAGGGGAAGTTATTAATTCAACTAATTGGAATAAGCCTATTAACTATATTATTTTTTCGCTGTATGCATTTTTTACAATATCTATTGTTTTTTCGATTATTTATATTTTTGATGATATTTCTGTAGGCAGTGTGCACGGGATGTTGTTCCTTTGTTCTGTGTTAGTCCGTATGATAATTGGTTTTTCCCCAACACTGTATGCGTCAGAGCGAAGGACATTTTGCTTTAGTTATGGAATGGTTTTATATTTGTTAATTGTGTTATTAAAAGAAATGCGGTTATCTTTTAGTGATTATGAAAAGAAAAGGTCGGGGTACTTGTTGTTTGGGATAAGCTGCATTTTTGTTTTGGAAATGGTTACACGTATTTGTGGAAAGTATTAGAATTTGAAAATTTAAGGTAATAATTATGACAGTGTTGAAACAAGGGGGATGGACAGGAAAGGCGAGCCGCCAATACGCTCGTGGTTTGGCGTTACCATGACCTTTGTATCGTTTATGTTTTTACTTTTTGTAATATTCAGGAGGGTTTGTTTTGGGGATCCAGTTGCAGGATGGGCGTCTACGGTATGTGTGATTGTCTTTATTGGCGGAATCCAGTTGTTCTTTATGGGGATTATGGGACAGTATATTGCCAAAACATATACAGAGAGTAAGCACCGGCCGTATTATATTATTTCAGCAACCAATAAAGATGGTATAGAAAGAATTGGGTAGAGTCTTTGCTTTTTGAGTTACATAGCGTGATATCATTAAGGGGTATTGCTCCCCCCCCAAAAAAAAAATATAGAAATACCGATGCCTTGGAGTAGATACTAAGGCATCGGTTTTTTTATTCTTGCGAGCAATGAGCCAGGCAGCCGCGCTGGCGCGGGTATTTGGCGATTGCCATGAGGATAAGTGCCCAGTGGGTAAATCCCCTTGTGGCAGAAAGAACAAGATAGGCCATGCCTTTAGTTTGCTGTGGGGTATTTGGTTTCTTTATAGTTTTTGGTAGCAACAGGCAATGATTTGCCCGCGTAAGCTTCCTCTTCTTCCAGATTTTTGTACCAGAATGGAGATTTCACACATCTGATTATATTATATTGTTTCCAAAAGACTTAATGAAGTATAAACAAAAAAATTCTTGACAATTGTAAGGAGAGAAGGTATTCTAAATAAGATATTTATGATAATTATTCGTGTGAGATAATGTAGTATAAAAATAGTTAAATAGTAAAAAATAAAGGAAAGTAATTTAGGAATAATCATGTAAACTTTTAATTTGTATAAGAGTAAGGAAATATATGGAACAAGAAAAAATAGTATATATAAAATTATGGGTAAAATTAGATTATCTCTTTAGAAATTCTTATATGTCGGTATAGCCTGTATTTTTAGGCTTTCCCGGCATTTTGGATGTTGGGGGAAATTCTTATATGTTCTCAAAATCTTTCATGTTTTCCCTCTCAAAAGTAGTAAAAATAGTAGTAAATCCTGCCTATGCCATTAGCCGTTCCATTTCTGCCTTTGCGGTATCGAATGTTGCGTGTGCGTAATAGCCCAACGTCATAGTGATATTGGTATGTCCCATAATGTATTGTAATGCTTTCGGGTTCATTCCGGCATTGGCTAAGTTGGTGCAGAACGTGTGGCGTAAGGTATGCGGTGTCATTACTTTGGGTAAGGCTTCCTCATGGCACTTGTTATACTTCTTTGCAAGCCCCCGGAACATGGTGGCATAACCCACATTCGTTTTTGGGCAACCATCCCGGTTGAGGAAAAGGAAACTGCTGTAACCGTCAATGATGGTTTCTTTCGCCCCGTTGCGGTTCTCCAACGCACGCCCTAACGCTTCATACACTTTTTCATTCATTGGGATTTGCCGGATGCCGCTTTGCGTTTTGGGCTTCTCTATGTAGTACCCTGTTTCCGCACTCTTTAAAAGCTGATGGTCTACCGTGATTATTCTGTTTTCAAAGTCAATGTCTGCTTCCGTCAGCCCGCAGAGTTCGGAAATCCGTAGCCCTGTCCCAAGCAGGATAATAACCTCGTCACGGTATTTCTGGTAAACGCTGTCACTTTGCATGAAGGATAAAAGGCTTTCTTCCTGTTCCTTTGTGAGCGGCACTTTCGGCTCCGTGTCATCCTTCATCACTGTGTTTAACTGGAATTCAAAGGGGTTCTTCCTGATACAGTCGTCCTGTACTGCCGTATAGAACGCCGCTTTTAAGGAACGCTTGTCATTGCTTATGGTCTTGTAGGACAGCCCTTTTTCTTTCATGCGCAACGCCCATTCTTTTGCATCAGACGGCTTTACGCTGTCAATAGGGCAGGAGCCAAGTTTGTCCGCTTCCAACAGCTTCATAAGCCGCTTGCGCCCTTGTGTGGTGTTGTGCCTTACATTTCCCCGTTGGCGTGTCTGTTTTTCGTAAAGTTCGCAAACCGTCATTTTCTTCCCGGCTGTGTCTATCCCGTCGGCAAGGTCTTTCTGTATCTCTTTTTCTTTTTCCCTTAGTGATATGTCGTCACGTTTCCCGGCGGGTGTCCTGTCCGTAGGCACTAACTTCCAAGCATAGACAAATTGCACTTTACCCAAAGCATCCGTATATTTGTAAGTGTATCTCCCGTCTTTTCTCTGGCTCTCTCCTGTTTTTAAAATGCGGTTTTTGCTGTCCCGTCTTTTTTCCATCTTTTTCTCCTTCCCGATAAGGAAAGAGCCTTAATATGACCTGTATATATTATATCATATCCGGGCTCTTTTTGCATTATATTGTGCTTATTTCGTCAAGTATTTTTTCAAATTGTTTCCGCTTAATCTGTATGCGGTTCCCGTTCATGAACACCCATTTTGCATTGGGGTTTTCCTCTATGAAACGCCGCAGTTTATTTTCACCGATTCGGAAATAAGCGGCAGATTCTTCTATGGTTAGTGAGTATTTCTCACTGATTGGGACGTTGATATTGCCCATGGTAACACCTTCTTTCATCTAAAATTCATTATGCAGATTCTTCTTTCCCTTTTCTGGTTTTTGACAGCCTTAGCAGTTCAAGGTCATCTTTGAGGGATTGTTTTTCTAATGTGCCTTTATGCTTTTTGAGCCAGAGACGTACATCATCATTTGGGGCATAATCATCTTTATATATGTCATGCAGACATTTGAGCAAGTCCGTTGATGATTCATCTCCCCAAATCTCATCACATTTGTATAGGGCGGGGAATAATCCAGAACCCCTGACAAGGTGTATGAGCGAATGGGTGAAATCATTATCTCTCGTGCTTTCCAAGCGTAAGCGTGGAAAAATCCCTTTCATTTTTTCAATTAAGGCTGTTGTGAAATCCGTATATTCTTTGCTTCCCAAGTCGTAGAACCTGTATTTTTCTGTTACTTTGTCGGCAATTAAATTTCCCAGCTTTTCTTCCCCGGTTTCCATGATGATATCTGTCAACTGGTGGGCGTACTTCCCTTTGAACACCGCTTCAAAACGCACCCATGATTTTGTATTCAAGGCTTCTTTGTAACGGAATCCCCTCTGTTCAATCTGTTCCGCTTTTTTGTCGTAAACCCTTAAAAAAAGCCTTGTGCCTGTCTTCTTGCTTCCCACATAAAATGTGCTGGCCTTGCCGTTCCTCTCATATGCGCATATTTCAGAATGGTTGGCTTTGCCCTTGTGGTTTTGTATTTCCAGACATTTATGGTCGAGCTTGTGGTAAATGTCATCCACTGACATATCCCAATTCTGGTAATCCACAGTGAAATCTATCCTGCTAAGGCGGGCGTGGCAGGACTTTGACTGGATGGAAAGCAGAAATCTTTTTATATTCGTCCGTCCCCTCTGGCAGTACACAGCCCAACTATATGCACTGAATTTGACGATTACGCCCATTTTAGGGCATGACGGATGATAGGCAACTGCAAAGTAGAAAGGATTGTCACCGTATTGGTAAGCGGTTGCATATCCTTGTGGCGGTGAGCCCTCTAACTCTTTTTGCTTCCCGAAAATACTTTCCAGATTCGCAAGCCGTGAAAACTCCTTAATCATGCTTTCGGCTTTTTCCTCCCATTCTGCCAAACCTTGCAGGAGGGGGATGATATTTGACAAAACGACTGTCAGTTCGTCAATGCCTAATAATATCTCTGGATTCATGTTCATTACCTCCCATTCATGTATCTTTTTATATTTTGTTATTTGTCTTCTATCATTCCTGGAGCTGGGGTTATTACATAACCCCAGCTTCCAGCGCTTCCAAAATGTCAAAATCCAATGTCGGGAATGAGCACAGCCTTGGCTTGCCCGCAACCGCCGGATAAGTGTATACCCCCTCGCCGGCTTCCATCTTCTTTGCCGGGATTTCCACGCCTGCCCCAAATGCGGTGTTGTATGTCTGGTCTTCGGCGTTTCCAAGGACAACTTTCCATGGGAGGTTGTCCCTTATGAAAGTGGGGATGTTGTTGCTCCCTGCCTGCTGCATGACAACCCAGAGGAAAAACCCTAGCTGGCGCCCTTTCAGGACAATTTGGGATATCAGGTGGTTTACATAGTCCCTCTGTTTCTTGTCTTTCGTTTGGAGCAAGAGGGAAAAGTCCGCAAATTCATCAAATATCAGGACATGCGGGGACAGCCCGAAGTCCCTGTAGTCGCCGTCAATCTTACCGGACAGGAGCCTTTTCATCTTGCCCTGCCTTTCGCGCATTTCGGCAGCGAAAGTTTCCAGCAGCGCAACAATCCCCTCAAAGTCGGACGCGGTGCTTTCCGGCGACACCAGTTCCCCCATGAGGGCAATGCCGGACTCCTTAGGGTCTGCAAAATACAGGCGGTACTTAACTGGCTTTAAAAGCATTTGAAGGATGTAGCCATGCAGCGCATAGGATTTGCCGGAGCCTGTCTGCCCTACAAGGAGCTGGTGGGTCAGTGTCAGCTTCGTAAAGCTGTCAACAAACAGCTCATATTTCCCTGCCAGACGGGAATATGCCTTGAATGCCCTGAAACTGCCAAACACCATCCTGCGCTCAAGGGAGGAATCATAAAAATCAAAATAGTAGTGGTTCCCGCTCTCTGTCAGGTATGCCTGTTCGACAACGTACCTCCCCAGTGATGGCGAAATGTCTATCCTGCCCAGCCTGTCATGGAGTTCAATGCTGTTTTCTATATAGACCGTGCCACTTCTGAAACCCGGATTAAAATCAACTGTAATCCACGGTATCACTGCCCACTTAGCGCCCCCAAGTTTTCTTGTCGTGTAAACCCCGGCATCAAGAAGCTGCCGCCTTAACCGGAGCACCAGCTTATAGTGCTCCCACATATACCGGATGCCCTTGTCCATCTGGTTGCTTAATGCCCATATCCCGGCTGAATAAATAAGCGGGGCAAGGATGACAGTGCCGGACAACAGCCCAATTAGCTGGAATCTGGCAATCCCTGTTACGCCCCCGGCGTAGCAGCATGCTACGCCAAAAGCAAAAGTTATTGCGGCTAGAATACATAATAGCTCGCCTTTTAACTGGCGGTCAGTTTGAATCTTACCCATTTTAATTACCTGCCTTTCTGATATCGCTAAACCTAAGTATTAAATCGAAGCCTATTACATAGGATTTTTCCGGGATAAACCCGGCCAAAGATACTTTGTCGCCTTTTTTAAACGGAAGCTCTGTTTTTCCGTTCAGTATGGTCACGTCAAAAGTATTCAGGATGTTGTTTTCACGCTTCCTGCCATTCTTATCCACGCCATAATTCATATCATCATGTGTGATAAGCAGGGTCAGCATGGTGCCTTTGTCTTCCGGGTTCTTTTTCGACTGGAACGGCTTTTGGGAAACGACTTGGAAAAGATTCCTAGTTGCTTTCAAAAAACCTTCATGGTCGAAAACTGTCCGGGTGTACTTCCAAGAGTGCTGAATAGCCATAATTCTCACCCCCTTCCCTAGAGCGAGACCCCCTTGCAGGAATCCCAACCCTTTATTATAATATTTTTAAGCGAAGAACAACGGCAGAAGCCTAGCTGGTATTAAAATAACCAATTGTTCTTCCGGCTCAAGTCTATCATATTATATTATGAATAAAATGAAAGTAAGCGGTTTATGCAACTTGCATATGCAAAAACCCCCTATTGACAAAAGTGAAAGGATGAAGAATATGGAATATAATTCGGAAAAAGAAATATGGCGTTCGAAAGAGGATTTATACACAAACCCACCATTCATTCCTGACTTTGAAAAATATTTATCTAAAGGAATCAGTGAAAGAGTTAAATACATAAAAGAAGATTGTGGTTTATCTGTGAAAAAAATGTATGAACATAAACCCTTTAGGATAAATCAGATTATGGAATGCGAATACCCTACGGCTATCCAAAGAAAGAAGGATGGTTCTTCTTTTATTACAGATGCAATTCTTTTTAGCATTACAGAAGCTGCAAATAGAGTAGTAGAACGCAAAGGGAATCATTTACCCGAAATAATCAACCGGTTTTGGATAATATTTGGAAATGAACAAGACTTACGCGAATTTATAAAGGGGATATATTACAATTTTTGTCTTTGGGTTTTATCAAATAAACAAACACAAAATAGTGAGCAGATAAATATAATTCAGGATTTATTTTATGCTGACGCTGGTTTTTCATTTATTTATGGACAGGCAAAAATCAACAACCTAGACATCAATGCAGAACACAACGTGAAAGAACGAAGGGCATTATATGATGCCGTGAAATATACATGGGATATTATATCGGATGAGGTGATAGCAGAATTTAAGAATTCTTTTGACCATGATAACCAGTGTTCTAATTACTATATTGGTAATAGCCATATGATAAATAAGCAAATATCTACATGGTGTGATGATATATTAATGACTTACTTGAAAAGAAAGAGAGAAGAACTTAAAAATGACAGCATTGCTAATATAGGCTATTGTGTCCACAACTTGATGGAAATGCTATTTGAAAAAAGGAATATTGATAAGAAATTTGTACCCAGCCAATGTGATAATAACTTTGAAGCCACATTGGTGAAAAGTGATAAGCGCCTGTTAGGTTGTGCCGAAAATTTGGTGAAATCCCAAAAGGCTTATTTTGATAACATTAGGAATCGCGAATTGGAAATATCCATTGCTGAAAACATAGAAAAATCAAAAAATTATGAATTGGAAGGCGACTTCTGCCAAATTGGCACTGACTATATAATTTCTTTTGATGATTCAGGAAAGACTTTTGAAGAACTTATCAACGAAGCGATAAAAACTTGCAGAAACAAATAATGACAATATTTTCCCAGAAAAAACAGGAGCCTATAAGGGGAAAACAGGATGGGGTCATACCTCCAAATAACCTTCCCTTTCCCCAGCCGTTCAGAAAGCTCCCGGAACGCCGGGAGCATGACATCCTTTTTATGGCGGACATTCGGCTCCATGTCCGCCCCGTACCCTGTGAGGGTGAACTGGAAATAATACTGATATGCCCCCAATCCTTCCAGCTTGCCAAACATGGGTATTGGGTTTTTCGTCCAGAACACGATACAGTCCACCACGGACGGCGAAATGTCAATTTCGCTTACCTGGTGCATGTCCCATGGATTCCTCACATACAGGAAGCCTTCCTTTATGCGGTTCAAGAACCATTCCGAGTAATAATTCGGTATATCCGTCCTGCGGCTTGCGCTCAGCACCATCTTTTCCCACCCTCCTTGTTAAGCACAGCTGTTTCCATTATCCTCCTTTTAAAGCAAAGAAAGCAGGCATCCTATGGATGCCTGCCCGCCTGTCACTCGTTGCAGCCTCTTGGCTCCGGCTCGCCGGCTTTCTTTGCCCCACACTCACAGTAATAATAGTCAGTGTAAGTCACCTTTTCTTCATAGTCCTCAGGCCAACAATTTGTCATTTCACCATTAAGAATATGATTTATCATATGTTCATCCATTTCATCCTCAGACATAGTGCAAAGGTCTGCCCCACAGTTGCAGCGCAAACGGGTGTAAACCACTGTCTTTGTCTTTTTGTGGGCCTTCCAATTGTGCCCGCCTACCGTCACTTTCAGCTTTTTGGACATGCCTTTGTACTTCACAGTAAGTGTAGCCATACCGTTCTTCTTTACGGCCAGGCGGCCGTTGCGGTTTACGGAAACCACTTTCGGGTTGCTGCTTTTATATTTCGCTTTTGTTGTCACAGCCTTCCCATTGTACCTCACCTGGAGCTGCGTGCTCTTTTTCACATGGAGTTTCAGTTTGGAACCGGAAAGCTTTACCCCTTTCTTCGGGCTTTCCACTTTCAGCGTCATCTTCCCTGCCGCGTGTACAGGTGTTGGTACGGATGCAGACACTGCCATAACCAGTGCAACTGCCATTGCCAAGCCTTTCAGCCAATGTTTCTTTGTTGTATTTCGTTTCATGATAATCAACCATCCTTTCTTTTTTGTTGTCTACATTATACCACATAATTCGACACAGAGCGTGAGGAATATTCCTCATATTATCTGAATTTATTATATGCGATAATAAATGAAAAGTAAAGGGAGAAATTTATGATTTCCTTCGAGCCATTAAGAAAATTATTATCCCAAAAGAAAATCAGCACCTATTATCTTAGGAATAAGTGTGGAAAATATAATTTGGACAACAAGACAATTAAAAGGTTAATGTCTGATGAATCAGTATCTACAAATACGCTTAATGCAATATGCAATATTTTAGATTGTGACATTAAGGAAATAATGGAATTCCAACCAGATAAAGATACTGACATAGATACAAACATAGATACAGATAGCAACACTTAAAAATATATTTGTTCCTTGAAATATATTTCTATAATGAACCATATCGGAACCGACCGTTCGCACAGCCGACCCGCCGCCCTGTTAGGAACCGTCGCTCTGTGCGTCCGCAAGCGGAACACTAGACATGAAAAATCACGAACAAGGAAAAATGGGAGATGGGAACGGAAGTTTATTGGTTTCCCGGTTATATATGCTATCAGACAGTAAGGGGGTATTCCGGCTACATACTGGAATACCCCTACTTTGTTCCTGTATTTTCTTGTCATATCAAGGCTCTTTCAATCGTAGTAAATTGGTAGTAAATTGAATGTTTTCTTGTGCTTAAAATACCCATAAATTCAGTGTTTTAGGGGTATTCAGAGATAATCAATGTACTTTTATGATAAAATTTTGCTAAAATACACTTTTTCAATATTGATCTCTCATTTAAGCCACAGAAAGGGGATTTTATGAATTTTATTTCCATCAGTTATTATGCTTTCTTAATAACAACAGTAATTTTTTACTACATAGCTCCGAAGAAACATCAATGGTATGTTCTGCTTATGGGAAGTATATTTTTTTATTTCAGGGCAGTAGAATATCATGGGCTGACATTATGTTTATTTTTATTGGTCATAGTTATATCCTATATTAGTGCACTGGCAATTGAATGGGGCAATTCGGTGGGAAACAGGAGTTTAGGTAAGATAGTTCTGGGATGTGCTGTTTTTGCTGTAGTAGTTCCTTTTTTTATGGTAAAAACAGGATTTTTTTTATCAGTAGTTTCGATTGTATTTCACAGGAGTCCAGGTGATATTATGATACCATTAGGGATTTCTTTTTTTACAATGCAAATGATAGCGTATTTGGTTGATATTTACCAAGGGAAAATAGAAGCACAAAAGAATTTTTTTAAATATAGCCTGTTTGTTTCGTTTTTTCCTCAGATTATACAAGGACCGATTCCGCGTTATGAACAGTTAGGGGAGCAGCTTTGGGTAGGGCATAAGTTTGAGGAGAAAAATTTTACTCAGGGACTTCATTTAATTATATGGGGATTTTTCTTGAAACTGATGATAGCTGATAAAGCGGCAGTAGTGGTGAATACTGTATTTGGGCAAAGCACTATGTATAAAGGTACATATGTTTTTGTTGCTGGAATATTGTATAGTATTCAGTTATATGCAGATTTTATGGCATGTGTGACGTTGGCAAAAGGTGCTGCAATGCTTTTTGGTATACAGGTTACAGATAATTTTAGGCATCCGTATTTTTCTGGTTCTATCAAAGAATTTTGGGGGAGATGGCATATTTCCCTGAGTAGCTGGCTGAAGGATTATATTTATATACCATTGGGCGGGAACCGGAAAGGAACCTTGCGGAAATACCTCAATCTGTTCATTACATTTTCTGTTAGTGGGATATGGCATGGGTGGGGATTCAAATATGTTGCTTGGGGAATCCTTCATGCGGTTTATCAAATCGTTGGGGAACAGACATCTTACATACGGGAAAAAGTATATGTGTGTTTCGGGTTTACAGAAAACGGGTATGAAAAGCGATTTATCAAAAGAGCCGTTACATTTATGCTTGTGATGTTTGCATGGATTATTTTCCGTGCAGATACTTTGGAGGAAGGAGGCAGGATGATACTATCTGTTTTTACTGTACATAATCCATGGGTTTTATTCAATGATGCCATATTTTCTTTAGGGCTTTCATGGAAAGAATGGGTTGTTCTGCTTATTTCGCTGGGTGTACTTCTAAAAGTCAGCCTAAAGCAGGAACAGGGAAGTGTCAGCCAATGGATTATATCCCAGCCATTAATTGTCAGGTGGGGGATTTATATTATGGCTATCACTGTGATTTTTGTATATGGCACCTATGGTTTTAGCTTTGATGCACAAGACTTTATTTATGGGGGATTTTAAGATGAAGGCACACTATAAGTATTTTATCCGAGGAACCATATTGACAGTATTAGTAGTTGTTTGCTTAGCTACATGGACGAAAATACTTATTCCAAAATATTATTATAATACTACATGGGCGACCACGGCAACTTATCAGGGATTCTATGAGATGGAGAAGGGTACAGTAGATGTATTGTTTTTGGGAAGCAGCCATGCAGCAGCGGCTTTTAATGTGCAGCAGCTTTATAATGAGTATGGGATTACAGGGTATAATCTGGGATGTGAGCAGCAGAATCTATTGGTATCTTATTACTGGCTGAAAGAAGCTTTACGTTTTCAGTCGCCGAAAGCTGTAGTCGTTGATCTGCTTGCATTATTTGAATGGTGGAAAGAAGAACCTTTAAATTCTACTGAAAGCTGTACAAGAAAAGCTATGGATTACATGAAATGGAGTCCAGTTAAAATAGAGGCAGTAAAAGATATTTGTAGCATTGATAAAAACCAGTTTGCCCTTAGTTATTACTTGCCAAATATAAGATTCCATACCAGATGGGGAGAGTTGTCGGAGGATGATTTTGCAAGTGATTTAAGTTCCCATTATGAATTAAAAGGGTTTTGCCCATTAGCAGGAAAATCTGGCTATACAGAGTACAGGCCATTTGAAGAAAGGGATTCTGATAATATTGTAGAGCCTGTGGGAGTAATGGAAAATTATCTAAATCGGATGATAGGCTTGTGTGAGGAAAAGGGAATAAAACTTATTCTAGTGAAAACGCCAACAGTAGGAGTAAGTGTTGAAAAATATAATATGATTAAAAAAATTGCGGATGAACATAATATAGTGTATTATGATTTCAATGAAAGTCAATTATATAATAAGATTGATTTTGATTTTACTGTTGATATGCATGACGCTACACATGGGTCCATATCTGGATCCATAAAGATTATGGATTTTATTGGGGATGTGCTTATGAATACATGTAGTATAAAGGGAAAGTATGATGCGCAGTGGGAGCAAACAAAAAGTTTTTACGAAAGTGTGTTGAATGAATACAACATGGTTCACACTACTGATATTTATGATTACCTAAAGATGATAAACGACAAACGGTATTCACTTTTTATATCTGCAAAAGATGAGGCTTCTGTTTCACTTAATGAGGAAATTATATCTTTAATGAAAAAATTGGGATTGAATTTTGAACTTGCAGGCCAATATCGAGCAAGTTATTTGGCAGTGATAACAGAGGAAGATGTATATGAAGATATTGGAAAAGAACGGCTTGAATATTACGGTACAGTACGGGATGGCATTGTAAGATTTGAATTAGCATCAGCTGGTGCAGAATCTGGAGATGTAAGTTCTATTAAGATAGCTGGGGAGGAATGTTCGAAAAACCAGAGGGGATTAAATATTGTTGTTTATGATAATCTGTTGAAAAGGAAGGTGGACAGTGTTGCTTTTGATACATTTGCGCCTGAGTTGACTGCACTACGTTGAATTCTGTCGAAATACTTAAATGGAATCTGGGATGGTTGTGGAATGTTAGGAGGTGTTAGACTTTATAGGTAATTCTCCGTCTATAGGGGGATAAACTTTATTTTCTTGTAGGCGGTTTGCGGGAGAGTTAGTTTTGTTCTGGAGGGCTCTGTTTTGTGGTTCTATGTTGTTTGAAGGTTAGCAAACTGTTCATTATCCTTGGACTTAAAATCAAGGCATTTTATAATTATACTTAATGGGTAGTTTCTGCTTTCCGGTTCTTGTGTTTTGTTTGAGTTCGGTTTTACCCAATACTATGATTATATAATGGTTCTTAAGCTTGTTTATATTAATATTTTTTTATCTTATAGGAAATACCGTGTTACTGTGAAGTGCTAAAGTGTATGGATTTCCTATAAGAGAAAAACAATTATGCACACTTTGTTCTAGTCGTCCTCCAGCAGCGCATCCCACTCCGCTTCGTCCAGAAGCTCGTCAAAACGTTCCGCAGCCGCTTCATATTCGTCCTCGTCTTCAATATTTTCAAGGGAGGGGTTCCCGTCCCCGTCTTCCGAATAGCGGTAGATAAACACTTCCCCTTCGTCATTTTCTTCCCCGTTTTCATCAAGGGGCAGCAGTACGATATAATCTTTCCCATCGCACTCGTAAATTGTCAGGATGCTGCATTCCACTTCGGAATCGTCGTCAAGTGTCAGTGTGACAAGGATATCAGAATCATCGTCTTCCATCCCTTCCTGTTCTGGGCGGGTGTTCGGCTTTTCGCTCATAAATGTACCTCTTTCTTATATAATTGCTTGGATGTAAAGCTCAGGGTGCTTGGACAAATCCAAATATTCATGCTGCTCCGTGCTGACAACCGGGCGGGAAAGGAACTGGGTGTTTACCATAATGACTTTCCCGGAGGAGCCGTCGTTCAGCAATACCGTATTTCCCAGATAAGTATCAATAATGTGTGTCAGGAAGGGCAGCAGGTATTTGCTTTCATATTTCTCAAACCCAATCCGCTCAAAGGTGGCGATGACCTCAAAGGGGCAGATGCCTTTCCGGTAGCAGCGGTTGCTTGTCATGGCGTCATAGACGTCGGCAATGGCCACTATTTTTGCAAACTCAGAAATGTCATCCTTGTGCAGGCCGGAGGGGTAGCCGGATCCGTCGCACCGCTCGTGGTGCATCAGGACTGCAGAGCGTACCCGGCCGTCTAATGGGTAGTCAGCAAGGATTTCCGCCCCAAGGGCTGGATGGCGCTGGATATGCCTGTATTCTTCCGGCGTCAATGTGCCTGGCTTGGTAAGGATTTTCGGGTCCACCCTGCATTTCCCAATGTCGTGGAGCAGCCCTGCCAATGTGAGCACTTCCAGATCGCTTTCCGGGAGTTCCAGCCATTTTCCCATCATCCGGCAGATAATTGCCACATTAATGCAGTGGGCATACGTAGTATCGTCAATCTGGCGCATGTTATGCAGCATATCGAACACAGAGAGGGATGTCAGGTGGTTGGAATACAGGCTGCTGATCTGCTCCAAAAGCGCATCCGGCTCAAAAGGCTGGGATTTGTCAATCAGGTGGCTGAAAGAATCTTCCAGCATTTTGGTTTTCTTGGAATAATCCACTTTAAATATGTGGAAATTTTTGCTCCGTTTTACTTTTTGGGAATAGGATACAGTGTCGGCCGCAGGTTTCGGGGCCTGGCTGCTGTCTGGTTCCGGGGCGTCAGGAATTTCTGGTTCTTCGATTTCCGCTTCTGGAAGGACCTGGATCCATTCCACCCCGTAAAATTCCAGATAGGAAATCTTCTGGGACGTGAGCATAGTGTTTGCATCGAATAACCTTTGGCCTGTCTTGCTGTATACAGGCGCGGCAGTAACCATTCCTGCGGTTAAATCTTTGGTTGCCATTTTAATCACGGTGTTTTCCCCCTTTGTCTTCCGCCATGCCCGCAAGTTGGGAAAGGGCATGGGTGGCTATTTCTGGAAGTCAAAGACTTCTACCTAATAGAATACCATATAGCGGGGAAAATTTCTATACACATTTCAAATTTAGACAATAAGGAAAATATGATTGACAAAGCAGATTTTTGTGCTATACTTTGAGTATCAAAATATTTGAAGGTAAAAAGGAGATTATAGAAATGTTAGAAAGAATGAAAGAAATCATCGCAGAACAATTAAGCACAGAAGCAGAAGGCATTACATTGGAAACCTCATTCAAGGACGATTTGGGCGCAGATTCCCTCGACTTATTTGAATTAGTCATGGCATTGGAAGACGAATATTCCGTAGAGATCCCCTCCGAAGACCTGGAGAAACTGGCAACCGTTGGGGATGTAGTGGATTACCTGAAAGAAAAAGGCGTGGAATAAGGGGTGTCGCAATTGAAGACGAGAATTACAGAACTGTTACAGATAGAAAACCCCATTATCCAGGGGGGAATGGCCTGGGTTGCGGAGCACAACCTTGCCGCAGCAGTATCAGCCGCAGGCGGGCTTGGGATTATTGGCGCAGCCAACGCCCCGGCAAGCTGGGTGCGGGATGAAATCAAGAAGGCAAGGGAGCTGACAGATAAGCCCATAGGGGTAAATGTGATGCTGTTAAGCCCCTATGCCGATGAAGTGGCGCAGGTATTGGCAGAGGAGAAAGTCCCAGTCATTACAACCGGCGCAGGGAACCCAGGCAAATATATGGAAATGTGGAAGGCCGCCGGGAGCAAGGTCATCCCGGTAGTAGCCAGCGTGGCATTGGCAAGGATGATGGAGCGGGGCGGCGCAGACGCAGTCATTGCAGAAGGCACCGAATCCGGCGGCCATATTGGTGCATCTACCACCATGACGCTGGTGCCGCAGGTTGTAGACGCCGTAAAAGTCCCAGTCATTGCTGCAGGCGGGATTGGGGACGGCAGGGGCATGGCAGCCGCCTTTATGCTTGGGGCAGAAGCAGTGCAGCTTGGAACCCGTTTTGTAGTGGCAACTGAGTCCATCTGCCATCCGAATTATAAGGAACGGATTATCAAAGCAAAGGATATTGATTCTGCAGTTACCGGCAGGAGCCACGGCCATCCCATCCGCCAGCTCCGCAACCAGATGACGAAGGAATACATACAGAAAGAGCAGGAGGGCGTGCCCTTCGAGGAATTAGAGCTTTTGGCGGTAGGCTCCCTCCGCAATGCCGTCGTGGACGGGGACGTAAAGCATGGGACCGTCATGGCAGGGCAGATTGCAGGCCTGGTGAAAAAGGAGCAGCCCTGTAAGGAAATTGTGGAAGAACTCATGGAAGAAGCTACGGCTTTGATGCAAAAGAACTAAGGGCTTTAAGGCGAAAGGAAAGGTAAGGAATATGAGTAAGATTGCATTTATCTTCCCGGGGCAGGGCGCCCAGTACACTGGAATGGGAAGGGATTTTTATGAAAACTTTAACAGGGCAAAGGAAGTATTTGCCATTGCAGGAAAAGTATCTGGGATGTCCATGGAGGAACTGATTTTCAAAGAGGACAAAAGGCTTGACATTACGAAGTATACGCAGGTTGCAATGCTGACAGTAGAACTTGCCATCTTAAAGGTTTTAGAGGAAAAAGGCATTACTTCTTTCGTAAATGCAGGTTTAAGTTTAGGGGAGTATGCCGCATTAGTGGCTTCTGGCGGGCTGTCTGTCCATGATGCACTGGAGCTTGTGGTAAAGCGCGGCGCATTGATGCAGGAAGCGGTGCCCACGGGAGGGGCTATGATTGCGGTTATGGGCCTTGACGGCAGCATCGTGGAAGGCGTCTGTGAAAAAACAGAAGGGATTGTGTCCGTGGCAAACTATAACTGCCCAGGGCAGATTGTAATCAGTGGGGAAGAAAAGGCGGTAAAGGATGCTGCGGCTGAATTAAAAGAAGCCGGGGCAAAACGCTGCATCCCGTTAAACGTCAGCGGCCCCTTCCATTCCTGTTTGCTGGAAGGCGCGGGGGAACGGCTTCGGAAGGATTTGGATAAGGCCCAGTTTGGGGAGCTGGCAAGGGAAGGAGAGGCAGTGCTTCAGAAGATGGAAAATGGGGTAATTATGCAATAAAGTAGAAACGGGCCATATGGATGACAAAAACAGGGAGAGAATATGGGAAAGTGTTTTAATGTAACAGGACCTTGCGATTTGCAGGAACATTACATGGTAAGCTTAGATAAACGGCTTTTGGCGATTAAAAAGCTGATAGACGGAAAAAAATATTTTTCGATTAACCGGGGGAGGCAGTATGGGAAGACAACCACACTTGCTGCATTAAAAAGGTATTTAGATTCAGAATATGCAGTTGTCAGCCTGGATTTTCAGTTTTTTACGCAAACAGCCTTTCAGGACGAGTACACATTTTCTTCTGTTTTTGCAAAAAGATTTGCAATGGCAGCATGGAAGGCATCCGGAGTAGAGGAATGTGCCCTGGATGAGATTAAAAAATGTGCAGAGCGCAGAGATTGTGATATGGCAACGCTGTTTGAACGATTGAGTGATTTTTGCGGGAGTTCTGAAAAACCTGTGGTCTTAATGATCGACGAGGTTGACAATGTATCCAACAATCAGGTGTTTATTGATTTTTTGGCATTGCTGCGGGGCTACTATATTCACAGAAGGGATTTCTCCACGTTTCAATCTGTGAT
>OFHM01000308.1_pt1 | contig 44196 bp, 53 predicted proteins | sample 1521311 | NCBI WGS metagenome assembly OFHM01 (sample SAMEA3504083, study PRJEB24116) | mouse gut metagenome | biome: mouse gut; feature: mouse-associated habitat; material: faeces | place: Denmark | collected 2011 | reverse complement strand
ATGTGGGGCACGAGGACGCGGAGCAGATCCATTCCCTGGGCGTCTGCCTGGAGGAATATTTAGAGGGGGCGTCCTGATGGAGTTTCACGCAAACGTGGGAAAGGATGTTTTGATCCAAGCCAACGGAAAGGTTTATGCCCGGCACGCCATTACCACGCATTTCGTTCAGGTTGGCGAGAACTATATTGACCTTGTTGAGCGATATGTTAAACCCGTTTATCAGCCAGGGGATATCCTTTCCTCTAGCGAGAAGGTAATTGCCCTGTGTCAGGGACGGGTGGTGACAGAGGACCAGGTGCGCCCCGGCTTCTGGGCCAAGCTGCTCTCCCGCTTTGTCCGGCAGACCTCGGCAGGGCCGGGCATGGGCCTGCCGGTGAAGATGCAGTTTGCCATCAACACCTGCGGTCTGGGCCGGGTGCTCTGGGCAGCGGTCCGAGCCGGTCTGGACAAGCTGCGGGGCATCCACGGCACTTTCTACCGGCTCCTCGGCGAGGAGGTCCGGGGATTGGACGGATTCTACGGAGAAGACATCCCGGAATATAAGCACATCGGCATCCGCGTTCCCAGGAATCCAGACATGGTCTGCAATGAGGTTTATAAACGGACCGGAGTTGTTATGATGATTGTGGATGCCAACGATCTGGATGTAGACCTGCTGGGGAAAGGGAATCAGCTGAGAGACTGGAAGCAGGATCAACTCCTCGCGCTAATTGTAGATAATCCGGCTGGCCAGAACCGGCAGCTCACCCCTTTTGTGCTGATCCGGGAAATTCAGATATAAAAAGCAGGACACGACAGCCGCAATAACGGATGCCGTGTCCTGTATCAGTATGTATGGAAAACGGTTTGTTCAAAGGGTCTTGCGCCTCTGGCTAAACTGCTTTCTCAAAGAGGGTTCATTATTCTGCGAGGCTTGACAGGGTATCGCCAGTAATCCGGTACACGGTCCAGTCGGACATAGGCTCCGCGCCCAACGACAGGTAAAAATCAATGCTGGGCTTGTTCCAGTCGAGACACCACCATTCCAAACGGCCACACCCGCGCTCGACCGCAATAGATGCCAGCTTTTTCAGAATAGACTTCCCATAGCCTTTCCCCCGGTACTCTTGCTTTACATACAGATCCTCAAGATAAATGCCGGCCCTTCCCAAAAATGTAGAGAAATTATGGAAAAAGAGGGCGAACCCCACTTCTTTGCCGTCTGCAACGGCAAAGATAACCTCCGCTTTCTGCTTGTCGAAAATCCATTCTTCCAGTAGATCTTCATTGGCTACCACTTCATCTGCCATTTTTTCATAATCAGCAAGTTCTTTAATGAATTGGAGGATTAACGCCGTATCGCTCCTATTGGCAGACCTAAAACAAAGCTCTTTACTCATTCTCAAATCACCTATCTATTATTGTACAAAGGCTCGAATGGACTGCTCAAAGTCTCTTGCGCTCTGACAGAGCCGCGTTACCTGCTGCCAGTTCCGGCAGACAACTGGAGCAAACTCTCTAAAAACTTTGGCGCTCTTTTTTTGGCGTGGAATCCGAACGTCGTGGTACGGTGCTCCCCTGAGAATGACTTGCTTCCAGGGGTCTTCAATAGACTCGACATTTTCTGGGCCGTCATATGCTGCTACGACCCAGGCTTCCAGACTGTCACAGGGAACCACAATACAGGTGTCATCTGTGTCAATCAGTTTAGAGGAAATCAAACTTTTCAGATGATCTATGTAGCCGGTTACAGGGGCGCTATGTCTATTGCAGGGCAGTGTAACCGGGCAGGTTATCGTGTTGCAATACAGAGGGTTCAGACTTTCTCTGTCAGGACATACAGTGGGGTCACAGCTGCAATGGGCTGGCTTTTCTTTCCTGGAGACATCACCATCCATCTGGATGATCAGGAGATCCAGCGCAGGCTGGATACTGTTCATAAACTGCTTTTTGATGGCGGCATGATCTATGCACCATTTCCAAACACCTTTCCAGCCATTCTCGTACCGGCCAATTACATCGGGTTCTGGCTGCAATGGATAAAAATTGTTGCGCTCTCCGGTGATTGTATCAACAACAGCCTGGAGGATGATAAAGTCTGTTGGACCCTCGCAGACAATTCCAATATTTTTCATAGCGGCGTGGGGACACCTCCCAGTCTGCCGTTGATCCAAAGCCGGGACAGAGGCTGGCCTTCGTTGATCAGCTCCTGGGAGACAAGAATCCGCTTGATTTGCGCATAACCATGGGAGTCCCGATCCAAAGCGAACAGGCGAATGTCGTCATTGCGCAGGTCCAGACCGTCCAGGACCAGCGGGTTATGAGTTGTCAGAAAAACGTGCTTCTTGTGCTGAATGACTTGCTCACAGAAAACCTGAATCATTTTCTTGGCGAGCCGGGGGTTTAAGGCATGGTCAAAACTATCTACGGCGAAAATAGAAGGGGCCTGCGGGTGCATTGCCAGAGCCAGCATGAACAACACATACAGCGCACCCTCACTAGCATCGTAGCCGGTGAACTGCGCAGACACCTTCATATAGCGGTCTGCAAATTGAATAACCTGTCGTGGAGAAGGGATGTTGGAATTGATAGTACTCTTTTTAGGTGCGCCTACGGTGATATCAGATGCCCAATCGATCATATCCAGGATATCATCCATGTATAGATCACCAAAACAAAGATCGCCATCTTTTTCGTGGATGAGAGCATCAATTGCTTCAGCCAAACGACCGCCATTCAGGCCAATAGGAGTAGTTTGGTTTGGATCGGGAGTTGTTCCGCGTAGGGTCATTGTATTTGGTTGAAAGATACCATACGAGGAAAAGTCCTGTGCGATTTTTCGGCTTGCCGCCAAATCCTCGTTGTTGTCAATTAAAAAGAAGCCAATATGATTGTTGGTTTGCTGCTGGGAGGCATGGCTGCGCCCCCACTTTTTTATGCCATTGAGGAAAAATGCTTCTGCGTGATATTTCCAATAGTCGCTATCTGTAGGGGTTGTGAGGTGAACGTCATATTGGCACACATCAGAGGAGTCATCATCATCCCACGCCAAAGAGAGATCCACGGTTAGTTTCTGACGACTAATCCCCTTAAAATTAGACTTATAGAGTGAGGGGATGCTTAGCCTAACGCCTCTCCTTTGTAGGCTTGCAGAGTCAACACGATCTGTCATGGCCGCGCTGAGCAGTCCAATAGCCTCCAAAATTGTAGACTTCCCAGAACCGTTGGCACCAATGAACACATTGACTTTCCCAGGCTCAAAAGCTATATTATATAGACACTTAAAGTTGCCAAAGCTGATTTTTCGCAAATTCATGCCATCACCCCTTCCGTTGGATACAAATACAGTATAACACATCGAACAAATTAAATACAGCATTTTTTGTAGATTTTGGCTTATTTAATTTGATGGAACAAAAATTCCATAAGCAAGATGCTTCTAACAAAAATCTAACACTCAGATTGGTACAATAAGAAGAAAAAGGGGGTGTAGCTTTGAGAATTTTGCTGGTTGAAGATGAACGTCGGCTTTCCGGCTATATTGCAAAGGGCCTGCAAAACAGCGGCTACGCAGTGGATGCCGTTTATGATGGCGAGGCAGCCCTGTATGAGTATGGGGTAAACAGCTATGACCTGATCATTCTGGACCTGAACCTTCCCAAAGTGGATGGGCTGGATGTCCTGCGGGAGATTCGGAAGACTGACGGCAGCATCAAAGTCATTATCCTGTCCGCCCGCAGTAAAGTGAGCGACCGGATCCTGGGGCTGGATGACGGAGCGAACGACTACCTGATCAAGCCCTTTGATTTTGGGGAGCTGGAGGCGCGTATCCGGAACCTGCTGCGCCGTGAATTTTTGCAGGTGCCGTCAATCGTGTCGCTGGGAGGCCTGAGCCTGGATACAAAAGCCAAGCGGGTCACATTCCATGGTACAGAGGTCGTTTTGACACGCAAGGAGTACGGTATTCTGGAGTACCTGATGTTTCATCAGAACCAGGTAATCAGTGCGGAGGAGTTGACAGAGCACATCTGGAACAACACGTTTGATCCGTTCTCCAACACCGTACGCTACCATATCCACTCGTTGAAAAAGAAGTTGCATATGGCCTGCCGGATCGAATATATCAAAACCATCCGAGGACAGGGCTATATCATGGAGGCGCCGCAATGAGACATATGAGTTTACAAATGAGGGTGACGCTTTTATCAGTGGTTGCGCTGATTGTTTGTACGGTGGCATTGACGGTCGTATCCGTCTATAGTGTGGAGGGCATTATTTCATCGTCAGAGGATTACTGGGGGACGCAGTATGGCGGTGACGGTTTGGATGCTTTACCGCAGGGCCAGGAGAATGCCGATACTGTCATCACGCTTCGCAAGTTTAATGCTACGAGTGTGATTCTCTGCGTCTTTGTCAATCTGTTGGGCGGAATCGCTATCTATCTGATTATGGGCAGGGCGCTGCGCCCTTTGACGAAGCTGATCGAGGCCATAGAACGGATTGATGAACAGAAACTGTCTGAGCAGATAGCGGAGACGGGCGCAAATGATGAAGTTGGGCGGCTAACCCACAGTTTCAACGGTATGATGGCCCGGCTGGAGGACGCCTTCCAGCGCCAGAGCAGCTTTACAGCCAATGCGGCCCATGAACTGAAGACACCGCTTACCATCATGAAGACTGGGGTTCAGGTGCTGCTCGCGGACCGAGCGGCTACGCTGGGGGACTATCAGGAGAACGGACGGGAGCTCTTGGACAGCATTGACCGGCTCGCAAAGATTGTAGACAGCCTCCTGGTACTGGCAGCTAATAGCGACCCAGGGCACGACACGGACGAGGACGTGATGCTGGAGCCTTTGATGGAGGCCATCCAAGGCGAGTTGTCTGCACAGCTGGACGAACGGGATATGAGCTGTTCTGTGATTTGCGGCGAGCTGTCCGTCACCGCAGATCCTGCGCTGTTGTATCGCGTTTTCTTTAACTTGATGGAAAATGCCTGTAAATACGGAAAACAGGAGGGGAGTATCTGCATCACCGGCTCCCGGGGCGATGACGGCATTTATGTATGCGTATTGGATGATGGGCCGGGCATTCCGCAAGAACATATCCCTTATATATTCGATGCGTTTTACCGGGTCGATAAATCACGCTCCCGAGAGATTGGTGGCGCTGGCTTGGGACTATCGATTGTGAAGACGATGGTGGAGTCGATAGGGGGAACGATATCGGCCGAAAGTGACGGAGGGGCCGGTATCTGTTTCATGATATTTTTCCCGGATTGAGTCCGTGACCAATAAACGAAAAAAGAGGCAGGGGTTGGAGACTCCTGCTTCTTTTTGTCTTCTAACGAAAATCTAACATTCTGTTTGGTATCCTTGCGGCAGCACATTCAACCTGGAAGAAAGGACATTTTATAATGAAGTTGTCAGACCTGCGGAAGCACAAGAAATTTTTGATTGCAGTTGTGTGCGTGTTGGCGGCCATAGCTATGGGTGCGGTTTTTTTACAGCCCAAAGCAGAGCCGGAGGACGATGTGATCTGGCGGGAATACCCCGTTAAGCTCGGCACGATTACGGCATCACTTGACGGCAGCGGATTGCTGGAGGCCACCGGCATCCATCATAGCTTCGATGTGGACTTGAAAATTGACCAGATACTGGTTGAGGCCGGACAGGAAGTAAAGGCGGGGGATACCCTGGTCACATATTCCAAAACTGCGCTTCAGGAGAAGATAGACGAATTGACAGCCTCCCTGCAGGCAGCCCAGCGGGCGCTGGAGGATGCCCAGAACAATAAGCGGAAGATGCAGCTGGAGGGCGTGCTCAGTCAGACCCAGGGCCAGCAGGATCAGGAAACGGCCTATGAGGGTTCCAAACGGGAGATTGAGAATGCGATTCAGAATGGGGAGCACACAGTCGCCCAGCTTCAGGAGAAGGTCGTCTCTTTACAGGAAGAACTGCGGCAGGTGAGTATGTCACAGGATGGCACCGCCGCCTCCGCTGATTTACAGAATTTGATGGCCCAAATGTCGCGTCTGAAAAAGGACATGGAGCGGCTGCAGGCGAGCAACACCGCTGCCGCCGGCGACCAGCAGATCGCCGCCCTGGTCCAGCAGCGCAGGGAGTTGTATGATCAGTTGGATGACATTGAGCGTCAGATCAGGGACGCTGAGAATACAATCAGCTACTTACAGCGGCTGGAGCAGGACCTGTCAGGTGTGCAGCAGCAGATCGCGTCGCTCCGTGTGCAGATTGCCGAGTTGGAGGCTGCCCAGCAGCAGGTCCCCACAACGTCTCCTGCGCCAGAGCCCACGCCAGACCCAACCACAGAACCCACGCAGACCCCGGACCTGCCAGAGGACCCTCCGCCCACGCAGCAGCCGGAGACGGGGCTCTTCCCGGAGACAGCGGCAGATAACGGGCAGCTTTCGGTCCTGAAGGCGCAGCTGGAGAACCTCCTGGCCGACGAAACCCGCCTGAAGGCTGAGATTGATGCCACAGCCGATCCGTCCGACCAGCTCGCCTCACTCCGCTCACAAAGGCGAAGCACAGAACGCAGCATATCCAATGTCAACGACCAGATTGACGCCATGGAGGACTCGGCCCAGATTGCTGAGGATATCCAGAAAAAACAGAGTCAGATTGACAACCTACAAGCACAGATCAATGCGCTTTCTGCCAAGGAAGAAAAGATTGACTCACTGAGTGGCCAGATTGAGAAAGCGATAGAGGATATAAATACCGCCAACTTTGATTTGGAGACCCAGCGTATTGCCCTGGAGACACTGGAGACCAACCATAGTGCGCAGGTATCAAAGACGGAGGCCAACCAGGCGACGCAGTCCCAGATCGACGCGCTTACCGTTGAAACACTGAACAATGCTATTGAGAACGCACAGGCGGAGATCAGAAGCATCAATGCAGAATTGTCCGCAGCCCAGGCATTGCTCGCTACTCCCGCACTGTCCGCAAAGGCGGATGGGGTCGTCACACTGGTGAGCTATACCGAGGGGGATACCGTCCCCGCCGGGAAGTCCGTGGTGACGATTGGGGACAGCGGTGAGAAATGTGTGGCAGCGGAGATCCCGCAGGAGGACATAGGCGGCGTTGAGCTTGGCCAGGCGGTGGAGCTGCAGTTTGTGGCGGACCCGGACAACACGATCTCCGGGCGGGTGGTTGAGAAAAACCTTGTACCGACCCAGGGGACAGAGGGCGTTACATATACGGTGAAGATCGCCTTTGACGAGCCGCAGGAAGAACTGCTGCAGGGCATGACTTGCAGTGTGAAGTTCATCCAGAAACGGGTGGAGAATGTTCTGACCCTGGCCAATAAGGCCATTACGCTGACAGATGGGAAACAGACAGTCATCGTCCAGATGGCGGACGGCTCCCATGAGGAGCGGGAGATCAAGACAGGTTTTTCCGACGGGCGCACCAGCGAGGTGACCAGCGGCCTGTCCGCCGGCGAAATTGTTGTGGTAGCGGGGTGAGTGTATGCGGCTGACAGAAACGCTCCGCATGATCTGGACGAATCTGCTCCAGAACAAGTCCAAGGTCCTGCTGACCTCTCTCGGCATCATTATCGGGACCCTGACCATCATCCTGGTAATCGCCATCGGCAAAGGCGGCGAGGAAGAGGTGGCCCGGCAGTATTCCAGTATGTCCGCTGAGACGATCTATGTCAATGTCATATACAGTGACAGGCTCGACTTTGCCAGCATACCACGCATCTCCACAGAACACCTGACAGTGATATTGGAGGAAAACCCCTACCTTGAGGGGATATATCTGCGTACCACACTGTTCCAGGAGACACGAATCGGACAGAAAAAGAAAGACCTCACCATTGCGGCTGTGACGCAGGGGTACAGTGAGATCTCCTCGCTGCCCATAGTGGAGGGAACCGATTTTGCAGATGCGGACTTTGAGGATGGAAGCCGTGTGGTGGTACTGGGCAATAATGTGGCGCAGCAGAACTTTGCCAGCCCGGAGGCCGCGGTCGGGGAATCCCTGGTCATCAACAACGCCCGCTATGAGATCATTGGGGTCCTGGCAAAGAAGTCAGAGGGCCTGCAGGGCCTGTCTCCGGACGACAGTGTTTTCCTACCCCTCCAGACAGCGCAGAACGGCGATATGCTGGATGACTACGCCATACCTCAGGCGGTCGGCCTGGCCACCAGCACCGAGGTGATCGACCAGGCCATGACCAGGCTGAAAAGCTCACTGGACTATCTGCTGGAGGACAGCACGATGTACGGCATTGAGGATGCTGGCGGACGTATCGAGGCGGCCCTGCAGTCGGCCCGCACGATGAAGATGCTGCTGGTGTCGGTGGCCGCAATCGTGTTCCTGGTGGGCGGTATCGGTATCATGAATGTCCTGTTTGTTTCCGTGAAGGAGCGGACCAAAGAGATTGGCATTTTGAAAGCGCTGGGGACATCGAAAAAGGATATCCTGCTGCTGTTCTTGTTGGAGTCCGTTGAGATTGGCCTTTTTGGCGGGATTGTCGGCGTCCTGGTGAGCTTTGCGGCAATGCCGCTGATGCAGCGCACCGGCATTGCGGTATCACCCAGCGTGGAGGGCTGGGTCATCGCGCTGTTCTTCGCAGTGGGTACTGCGGCGGTGTTCGGCTTCTATCCCGCCTACAAGGCAGCAGGACTGAAACCGATTGACGCGCTGACATATGAGTGAAAAGAACTCTGGTATTTTATGCTGTGGAGCCAGATTGTCCGCTAGGGCATCGAACTGCGGCTTAAAATAAAAATATTTGTTTTGAAAGGAACGAATCACTATGAAAACTCTGATGACATTACTGCTTACCCTTGCGATGCTGTTTACGCTGGCCGCCTGCGGTAGCCAGGCCGGTGGAGATCAGACCCAGGAGCCCAATCAGTCGGATGTCTTGGACGGCGATGTCTCAGGCGGGGAGGATGAAAACTACGAGTCCCTCTACGGGAAGGTGACCAGCATCGTGGGAAATGAGATTGAGCTGGCCCTCGCGGAGCTGCCGGACGATGACGCTGCTGACGGTGACAGCGATCCGGCGCCGGTCGAGCTTCCGGGCGGCATTGTAGTGACGCAGAAGGAGCCGATCAACGTGGAGAGCATGGAATATACCGGGGAGTCCCTGACGTTCACAGTCCCCGCAGGGACCCAGTTCTACAGCGATGGCCAGGAGACGACCCTGTCGGCCGTCAAGAAAGGGAGCGTCGTGTCTGTTACCGTAGACAACCGGGAGGACATGAACATCCAATCGGTCGAGGTTTTGGGCTGACGGGATGGATGCGGAAAACATTGTAACACTGAGCGAGATTGAAAAGTCCTATAACGCTGGCGGCGAGCAGCTTTATGTGCTGAAGCGGGTCAGCCTGACCGTCAACAAGGGCGAGTACCTGGCGATCTTGGGCGCGTCCGGGTCGGGAAAGTCCACGCTTATGAATATCATCGGGTGTATGGACACATCGGACTCCGGGCAATACCTTTTGGACGGTGTGGATGTGAACACCTGCAATGACGCTGGCTTGACAGCTCTGCGCAACCAGAAGATCGGGTTCATCTTCCAGAAGTACCATCTGATCCCCCAGTACACCGTGCTGCAGAATGTGATGCTCCCGCTGCTGATCCGGGGGAAGACCCGGACGGAAGCGGCAAAAATGGTAGAGGAGTACATACGGATGGTGGGCCTGTGGGAGCGCATCTCCCATAAGCCAAACGAGCTCTCCGGCGGCCAGCAGCAGCGTGTGGCGATTGCCCGGGCGCTGGTGACGGCACCGACCCTGCTTCTGGCGGACGAACCCACGGGCGCACTGGACTCCCAGACCGGCAAAGAGATCCTTGCCCTGTTCCAGCGGCTCAATGAGATGGGGAACACAATTATCATGATCACCCATGACCTGAGCGTGGCGCAGCACAGCAAGCGGATTGCACGACTGGTGGACGGCGTTCTGTCATTTCAGGATAAGGAGGAACAGGCTAGCCAGTTGCTCCCCTTATTGTAGCTTTGGCACGAGACGGACGAAACCCCTGGCTGCCGAGGGTTCCAACCAAATTATATTGTAATAAGGAGGCAAATGATATGCCATATATTTTAAGAACACACCACCTCACGAAGACGATTGGTGGGAAAAATATTGTTACAGATGTAAACCTCCATGTGAAGGAAGGAGAAATTTACGGTTTTTTGGGACCTAATGGTGCCGGCAAAACAACCGTTATGAAAATGATTTGCAGTCTTTGGAAACCTACAAGTGGAGAGATCGAGGTGTTTGGTACTCCCCTTATGTCGGACTCCTACGAGGTTTTGAAACGTATGGGCAGCATTATTGAGTTCCCTGCGTTCTATGACAACATAACGGGTTATCAGAACTTGAAACTCCATTGCGAATATATGGGATATTATAAACATGGCTGCATTGAAAATACTCTGGAAATGCTTGGATTGACAGAAGCGGCAGGCAAAAAGGTGAAAACCTATTCTTTGGGCATGAAAGAACGGCTTGGCATTGCCCGTGCCATTCTTTGCAAGCCGGAGCTGTTGATTTTGGATGAACCAACAAATGGGCTTGATCCTGCAGGCATGAAACAGATTCGTGACTTGCTGAAAATGCTGGTTGATGAGTATAATACGACAGTCCTTATTTCCAGCCATCTTCTTTCTGAAATCGAAAGCATTGCGGACACAATCGGAATTATCCACCACGGCTGGCTACGGAAAGAAATCAGCATGGCTGAAATCGATCAGATGAATTTTGCCTATATCGAAGCGAAAGTTTCTAATACAAAGCAGGCCGCATTTGTATTAAGCGATAAAATGGAAACGCAAAACTTCAAAATCGCCGATAATGGTGAGATTCGGATTTATGACTCCAAAATTTCCATTCCCGAACTGGCGCAAACATTTGTATTAAATGGTGTTGAGGTTTTGGCATTAGGGAAAAAGACGGATACATTGGAAGATTACTTCTTAAAGATGACTGCGGAGGTGGAAAAATAATGCTGAAATTGATTAAATTAGAGTGGCAGAAACATTCTCTTTGGAAATATATTCGCAATGCAATGATTACAACCATAGTGCTTCTTGGTATGCTGATATTAATTGCCAGTGATCCCAGCACAGGAGAAATTACGGAAATGACAGGGAAAAGCACTATACAGACTCTCACAGATATGTTTATGAATATGGCTTATTTTGCATTTACAGGAACCATGCTTTCATCGTTCGTTGTGAGTGAATATGAAAATAAACTGATTAACCTGATGTATTCGTATCCGATCAAGAGAAGAAAAATTCTGGTAGCCAAAGTGATTTCCGTATGCGTATTTAATTTTATTGCTCTGTGGTTAAGCAAGTTGCTTGCCTACACCGTTTTGCCACTGACAGGATTCGGATCGGTGGCTACTCTCCAGCTAAATAGTTTTTCTGTGCTAGGTGATAGTTTGCTGAATACAGCAATTACTGTTTGTGGCGGCTGCATTGTTCTTTCAATTGGAATGAAAAAGAAATCTTCAAAGACCACTATGATTTCTGCTTTTATTCTCATGTTTGTTATTTTGGGAATTACACAGGGAAACGTATTGCCGTATACATCTATAAGCGGAATTTCTGGCTACGCTATCCAGATCATCGGAGCCTTTGTTGCAGTTTTCCTATCGGTGCGCGGGCTAGAAACTGAAGATGTGGTATAAGAAGCTGTACCAATAGGCGCCGACACGCATCTTGACGGAAATTTTTCGTCTGGCTGCGTCAGAAACTCTTGAAATCCGTCAGGATTCCTGCGGGTTTCTTCCTTGTCAGGCAAAAATTTTTTTCGCCTATCTGCATACCATCACCTATTGGTACAGCTTCTAAAAACGCGATTTTCAGGTAACTGAAAATCATTTGTTATGAATATCCCAATGATTGATATTATTTCCCAATTTAAAATTCGGAAATAATAAATACCGGCCCGGGAGTGCCACGCCATCGGAACAGAGCACCACTCAGGGAAACGGACTCCCTCTGAAGCGGCTTCCCAGCTCAACAAGTTGATAGAGAACTTGACCCTGCTGTCCTACAGCTATTGTATCACAGGCATCTCAAAGCCTGCCGGTATTGCAAAGTGAACTAAACAGACTCACTATAAATCGTCTGCAACTCTTATTTTACGAGGTGATGACTGATGCAGGAGAGCAGGCTGTTCAAAATTGTTTACTACCTGCTGGAAAAGGGGCAGGCCACTGCCCATGAGCTGGCGGAGAAGTTTGAGGTATCGGACCGGACCATCTACCGGGATATTGATGCCCTGAGTGCGGCGGGGATCCCTGTTTACACGGAGACCGGCCGGACTGGCGGCGTTCGTCGTATCCCTGCTGGTCTGCTCCCTGCTGTGTACCTCCGCATATGCCGCCAACAGGGACACCCAGATGGAGCCCGCTGTGATTGAGGTGGATGCAGCGGCCCTATTCTCTACCATCGAAAGCAACGGGGTGCAGATGATCAACGTATTGGAGAAATAGGCCGGTGCTGTTGTGGTTGCTTCTGCCGATATGGCGGAGTTCTCCAGCATTGATGATGTGACCGCCACCAACGCATTGCGAGCAGGCGGAACAGTAGAGCAGGCCGCTGATTACGTTCCCGGCGGCAATACGCCGACTAAGAGCCTATCCCAAAATAAAGGCGTCTGAGGTATAATGCTCAAGGGTGATGAAAATGAGCGAAAAGAAGAGTTATCAAGCATGGACAATCTCAGATGAATTTTGGGAAGCAATTAAAGGAGAAATACCGAAAAAAGAGCGAGACCCAGCGAAAACATACAAGAATGCCCCCGGTCAAGGGCGGAAGCCGATGTCGGCGAGGAAAGCCCTGGAAGGGATATTCTATGTGCTGCGAACCGGCTGCCAATGGAAGGCACTGCCTCGTGAATATGGAAGCGGCAGTACGGTGCACAGAAGGTTTCAGGAATGGTTGGCGGCCGGTTTTTTTGAAAAGATTTGGAGCAATGGTCTGGAGCAGTACGATGAATTGGAAGGAATCGGCTGGGAGTGGCAAAGTCTGGACGGCTGCATGGTAAAAGCGCCCCTGGCTTTGGAGTCCGTTGGAAAGAATCCAACGGACCGAGGAAAAAATGGGGACAAAACGCAGTGTTTTGGTGGATGAAAGGGGGCTTCCGCTGGCAATCGTTCTTTCAGGGGCAAATACGCATGACATCAAATTGCTGGAAGAAACTCTGGATCATATCGTAGTGCTGCGTCCGGAGCCGGATGAGGAGCATCCGCAAAATCTGTGCTTAGACGCAGGGTATACCGGCAGCACACAAGCAGTTGAACAGCGCAAATATATTCCGCATATTCGGCCCCGGGGTGAGGAGAAGAAGGAGTTGGAGCGCAACCCGGACTTTTGCGCACGCCGCTGGGTCGTTGAGGTGACTCACTCTTTTTTCAATCGCTTCCGCAAACTTCTGGTTCGCTATGAGAAGAAAGCTGTCAACTACATGGCTCTGCTTCAGTTTGCCTGCGCTGTTATTGTCTGGCGTAAACTCATTCGCATTCATCGCTAATTTCGGGATAGGCTCTAAGGGCAATTTGGCTGCGGGGAGGACGCTCACTTACCGTATGCTGCCGATGACCAAGGGGCAGACGGTCACGATCAGTATCGAATACCCCCCTGCCTCCTCCGAAATGCGGGTCGGCCTGAAGGACTCCAGTGGTGTGGTTGACTACGAAAGCGTGTCTGACGGTTCTGGTACAGCAGCCTTTGAGATAGCCAAAGACGGTGTCTATTCCATCTATGTAGAAAATCCGTCTCCTGTAAGCATCCATTTTGATGTGTCCTATCTACTGGACTGAAAATGGCAAATCGGCACGATAAAGTAGTTGAACCTCATATGCGGCACCAAGGAACGCCCTGGTGCCGCATACTTGATTTGTCCGCTATATTGCTGAAAGTTTTTCGGTGTGTTGATAAAATGTTGAAATTTGTATGGCAAACTACTCTAAGGGGGATGATGCAATGGACTATAAAATATTGATTGTGGACGATGAGCCTGATATTGTTTCTATGCTTGCCAGTTTCTTTGCAGGAAATGGCTATCAGGTCCTGACAGCCCATAGCGGTATGGAATCGCTCAGGCGAGTTGAGCAAAACCCGGACATTATTTTGCTTGACATCAATATGCCGGACATGGACGGCCTGGAGGTCTGCGAGTTAATCAGGGACCGTGTATCCTGCCCCATCCTCTTCCTGACAGCCCGGATTGAGGACCGGGACAAGGTGAAGGGTTTCTTTGCTGGCGGAGATGACTATATCCTAAAGCCCTTTTCGCTGATGGAACTGGAGGCGAGGGTGTGTGCCCACCTACGGCGGGAGGCACGGCACAAGGCAGACACCCGGCTAAGATTTGTCGGAAATCTTGCGATAGATTTTGCCAAGCGCCAGTTGTTTTGTGGGAAGGAAGAAATCCTCCTGACGAAAAAGGAATTTGACATTGTGGAGTTGTTGTCCCAAAACCCCGGTCAGGTGTTTGACAAGGAGCGAATCTACGAGAAGCTGTGGGGGTATGACAGCGAGGGAGACAGCAGCGTCGTAGCGGAGCATATCCGCAGGATTAGAACAAAAATTGCCGCGCACACAGATCGGCCTTATATTGAAACAGTTTGGGGGTGCGGCTATAAATGGAGTCGGTAAAACGCTGCTGGTATAATATGTCCTTGCGAAAGGCGCTCGTCTGCTATGTTACTGCTGCTGCTGTGCTGGCGCTGGCCCTGTGCGCAATCACCTCAAATCTTTGCGATTTTTTAGTCAAAGAGATTTATGAGGCATATCCTGAAACTGTGGAGAAATACTACTTGACCAACGAGCGGGGGGAGCGGCTGGGGGATGGAAGTTATGTCGGGAGAGATTTTGTACCGCTCTCCGCGAAGGATCAGCGAATGGTCGATATTCTTCGGGCCTTCCCTGGCGTCATAATACCGGTCTATTCCGCGCTTTGCATTTTAGCAGCAGCCCTGCTGTTCTATCGGGATAAGCTGAAAAAGCCCCTTGCGGAGTTGCGTCTCGCATCTGAAAAAATCTCCAACAATGATTTGAATTTCACCGTAGCCTCCGACAGAGACGATGAATTGGGCCAGCTCTGCGCATCCTTTGAAACTATGCGGGAGGCTCTGGCCCAAAATTTCTCAGAGATGTGGAGGCAGATGGAGGAGCGAAAGCGACTGAACGCCGCTTTCGCCCATGATCTTCGGACGCCGCTCACTGTTCTGAAGGGGTACAATGAGATGTTACAGGCTGGCGGAGATGAACAGACTCGGGCCACCGCTGTCACCATGCAACGGCATATCTCTCGGCTGGAGCATTATGCGGATACCATGAGCCAGCTGCGCCGGCTAGAGGACACACAGCCCATTTGCCAGCAGACACCGCTGAAAACTCTCGCTGCTTCTTTGCATGAAAGCGGATCGATTCTATGTGGACAAATGGGGAGACAGTTTTTCATGCAGAACAAGGTCAATTCGCCAACGCTGACTTTGGACGGGGATCTGATTTCACAGGTACACAGCAACCTAATTGCGAACGCTATACGGTATGCCGTTGCATCCGTAACGCTTTGCCTAGAAGAAACGCAGGATGGCCTTCTGCTGTCTGTATCAGATGATGGACCTGGCTTTGATAAAATCAGTCTGGAAAAAGCGGCAGATCCCTATTTCACCGAAGAAAAGGCAGACCACTTTGGCCTGGGCCTTTACACCAGCAAGATACTCTGCGAGCATCATGGCGGCTGGCTGCGGCTTGAGAACACTCCTTCCGGCGCCAATGTGACTGCTTTTTTCAAAAGTAGATAGAAAGTTGGAATTTGTCCGCTATACTCCTCATGTAACGCATGGGGAGTATTTTCATCTCCCAATCAAGGAAAGGCGGTTCTTATCATGGCAGCAGCACCAATTTTGCAAACAGCTAATTTGAGAAAGTATTATCGGCAGGGAGATCATGTCACAAAGGCCCTTGATGGGGTAAGCCTCTCTGTAGATGTCGGAGAGTTCGTGGCGGTTGTCGGCACCTCCGGCTCCGGCAAGTCTACGCTGCTCCATATGCTGGGCGGACTTGATACACCCACCTCTGGGGACATCATCGTGGGCGGGAAACGGCTCTCGAAAAAGACTGAAGAGCAGATGGCGGTGTTTCGCCGCCGCCATATTGGCTTTGTTTTCCAGAATTACAATCTGGTGCCGATTCTGAACGTCTATGAGAATATCGTCTTACCTGTGCAGTTGGATGGAAGAAAAGCGGACAAGGACTTTCTGGAGGAGATCGTCCGCTCCCTCGGTCTCCAGGACAAGCTCCAGAGCCTCCCCAATAACCTCTCCGGCGGCCAGCAGCAGCGGGTCTCCATCGCCCGCGCCCTGCTTACAAAACCGGAAATTATCCTAGCAGACGAGCCCACCGGAAACTTGGACAGCAGAACCAGCGAAGACGTGCTTGCCCTGCTGAAGGTCACCAGCACCAAATTCCATCAGACTACCATTATGATTACGCACAATGACGCCATTGCGCAACTGGCAGACCGAATTATTCGCATTGAGGATGGGAGGATCAAGGAATGAGACACGGAAAGAGACTGATCAACACACAATCGTCAGTTCAGGTCATCGCCCAGCGTTCCTTTCACAACAGCCGTGCTACAAACCGGTTGATTGCCGTTGCAGCTATCATTGTGGTTATTCTGATTACAGCCACCTGTAGTGTCTTTTTTAATCTGCAGAATTTTTCCGCACTGCAAGCCCTAAAAGGTTATGGAACTACTACGGAAATCATTTTCTCTAACCCTAGTACCGCGCAGCTGACCAAACTGGAGGAAAGTAATCTTGTGCAGAAGCCCTTGTATACTTCCTACAGACTGGGACGGCTGATTGGAAACCCCGGTCAGTCCGGTCTTAGTATTGACCTGTGGGCGGTTGAAAATTGGGACACCTGGAGCAGTCCGCTGGTTTCTAATCTACAAGGGCATTACCCCGTTGAGGCAGGCGAGGTCATGCTGTCCACCTGGCTACTGGAACGGTTTGAGATTGAGCCGGTGATTGGCACAGAGATCACATTTTCCGTTGGTTGGGATGATTGTGATGCGGTGCAGGAGGAGACATTTTATCTATGCGGCTTCTATACCGATACATCCTATATCGACACGACATCAAAGCAAAAGGTCTTTCTGTCCGCTGCGGTTCTGGCACAGCATGAATTGCCAGCGTCAATCGCTGGATTTTCCGTTTCGGCTGGCAGTGGCCAGAGGGATTTGAACCAGGTCATCAATCAGCTTGGACTGACAGAGCAGCAGACGGTTACAGTTTTGTCTGCCGGGAAGATGTCGCTTCAGGATATGGTTTTGGCCCTGGCGGTCATCCTGTTTTTTATGGTAGATGGCTTTTTGATCATTTTCAACATCAACTCTATTTCCGTTACCAAGGATATTCAGTTTTATGGCCTACTGAAGACCATCGGAATCTCCCCCAAGCAGCTGAAGCGGGTAATTTATTACCGGATGACTCGGATATTGCTGATGGCGCTTCCTGCTGGGTTGCTCCTCGGCTGCTTTATAACGCAATGGATCGTGCCCCTGCTGTTGGGCACTTTGCTGGAAGGTTTCACTCAGGCAAACCTCCATTGGGCGGTACCTGTTGTATCGGCCATTTTTTCCTGCGCAATGGTTTTTTCAGTTTTGCCATGACGGCGCGGAAGGTTCTGGCTGTTTCGCCTATGGCCGCGCTGCGTTACACTGAGGAAGGCATTAAGCGAAAGACCAGCCGCTCCAGCGATCACGCTACGCTGCCTTGGATGGGGCTGAGGAACGCTTTCCGGCATCCCACCAAGGCTTTCTTTGTGATTGGGACCTTCTTTTTGAGCGGTGTGACTTTCCTGCTCTGTATGACAGTGCTGAATGGCCTGTCGGTAGATGAATACGTCAACTTTAATACTGCCCATGACATTGCCCTATATAACCATATGAGCCGGGCCTCATTCTCGCCCCAGGAGGAGCAGTCCTTTACGCCGGAAATTATAGCCCAACTGCAGGGGATAGAGGGTGTTGAAGCCTTTCGTACCACAAAAGTTGTTCCCATCTACGAGCAGTATTCTGAGGAGGTATATGGAGACTGGTATCAGATCAAGAGTGAGTTTGAGAAGTCAAATGGAGTGGAACCGACGGATCCGCAGATTTGGATCGACAATCCCAGTGCGGCGTTTTGGGGACTGCTGGTGGGCGTGGATCGTGATGTAATCACTGCCTATAACCAGTCGGCGGAAACGCCGGTGGATATTGATGCCTTTGAAGCTGGGGAATTTTTGATGACCACAGGCATGAATGGGGACGGGCTGCACCAAGGGGATATGATAACCTTTTTTGTTATGGATACGGACCAGCAATTTCAGTTGCCTATCGGGGGGCAGCTCCCGCTGGAGCGGGATGGAATGAACGGCGGCGCGGCCCCTTGGCTGGTAGTATCCAATAAAGTCATAGACCAGTATAGGCCGGACGCCATCATCTACTCAATTAAGATTGACAGTAAACCTAAATATGAGCAGAACATTTTGGACCAAGTGATGTCTTTGACAGAGCGCATCCCAGCCATTTCAAGGACATCTAAGATAGAACTGGCACAGTCGCTTGCTGAGGCGAAAGATTCCCTGTCAAAACTGTCTATCTTCCTCACAGTGGTGCTGTTTTCCATAGGTATCCTCAATTTTATCAATACTATGAGCGCAAATGTGTTGAACCGTCAAAGAGAGTTTGCTGCGATGGAGGCAGTAGGAGCAACCAAGCGGCAGGTGTGTCAGTTGGTTGTGTGGGAGGGCTTTTGGTACTTTGTCTCTACGATGATACTGGTGCTTACCTTTGGTTCTGCTGCTGATGTCCTTTTATTTGGACTCATTCAAAATTCTCTGGAATTTGGGGTATTCTCTTACCCTGTTCTGCCTTTGGTACTCTATTTATTGGCTACTTTGATCCCTTGCGGTATAATTCCATCAGGCATCTACCGGAAGGTCGGGATGGAGAGTATCATTCAACGGCTGCGAGAGGACTGATGTATTGGCGATCCTTGATTTTTACTAATGAAATTAGGTGTACCTCCTATGCGGCATCAGGGGATGCCGCATAGGAGGTTGTGCAAGTTGAGTAATATTGAGGTCCATGGTTCAGCTGCTACCTGTATGTAAATTTGTACCCATAGCCAGTAACAGTCTGGATTAAATCCGCATTGCCCAGCTTCCGCCGCAGTTGGCAAACTGTATTACGGATGATATGATTGCAGTCAATCGGATCCTCATGCCATATTGATGTATAGATCTGGGTTGGGGTAAGAACCCAGCCGGGATAATGAGCCAAGAGCAGGAGTACATTGAATTCCTTTGGGAATAGGATGACTTCTTCTCCCGATAGTGCGACAGTGTGGCATTGTGGGTCAATCACGAGATCATGATACTGGATAATGGGTAGGCGTTTTATTTCTGGCGGCTTCATAGTGGGTCACTCCAATGTATGATAATTATAGCAAGCAGCTGTTATGGTTTTGTTTTCATAAGATATGCTAGTCCCATAACTACCAATATTTGTATTACACTGATTGTAAGAGTCCTCATATTGGGAAAGCTGCATAGTGACGTGAGAGTATACATTCCACCCAAGACGGTATTTGACCAGGCATGGAGCAGAACGGATACCCAGATACTTTTGGTAATTCTGTGCGCTGCGGCCAGGGTTGCGCCCAGAGTAATGCAGAACAGCGTGAAAGCTGCAAAACTGTATGTGCTTTGTGATGAAGCAGGGATAAACCACAAGGGCAGATGCCATATGCTCCATACAGCACCTTCAATCAGCACAGCGATCAGAAACGGGAACCGCTTTTGCAGCAGCGGTTGGAGGATACCCTGCCAGCCGACCTCCTCCAGCCCGCCGCCATAAATCATCAGCGGCATAAACAGAACAAATAAGTACCAGGAATTGCCGGTGTAGCGCTCCTGAAGCGTACAGGCACAGAATTGGATCAGACCAAATAGAAGGAGGACGCCTAGACACCGTTTCATACTGTGCGTTTCGATAACTTTCCGCAGGAATGACCGCAGCATCATCCCATGGCATTTCCGCTCCACAATGAATGCCGCATAGGCGGGGGCCATCCCGCAGCCGAATCCAAGCCCGATATAGTACAGTACCTGTAGGAAAGCACTGCTGGACAACGGCAGGCGGTAAAGAAGGATCAGCAGCAGTTCGGTCCCCCAAGCAATCGAAAATGTAAGCAGCAGATAGGTGTTCATCATTGATTTTTCAATTTTAGTGAGGCGCATATTAAGTTTCATACCTTCCTTTCGCTGTGGACAGCTCCATGCTGTCCATACTGTTTGCCAGGTTCCACATGAGCAAGATACCCGTCAACAGCAGAATAGCGGTGAATAAAAGCAGCCCTGCAAAGTAGGCGTTAATTGCAGCCACAAAATTTGTCAGGAGCATACTGAACAGAACGGCACTGATGACGGTCATGGAATTGGACCTTCGGGCGAACCCGATGCGGATAGAGCACAGAGTAATACCACAGGCAAGGCAGGCTATCATAATAGAATTGCGTAGCGCGGTGACAAAGTGCGCAAGTACCAGTTGTTCCTCCACGAAGGAAAATGTGCTTGCTGCCATTGCAAAAGCAGTGAAACTGCACAGCGTCGTGCCTATTGCCGCTATGGATGTAAACATCATCAACAGCAGCGTTTTTGCCGTCAGGATACGTTTTGGGCTGATGGGATAGCTGAACAGTAAGATGGCCTGAGCACCGCAGTATTCCCGAATCACATACCGGTATCCCATAGCGGAGGACAGCGCGGAGAAGGCCATAAGCGCAATGGCGCCGTTGACGGCCATAATTCCAGAATAGGAAGAAAAGAGTACGGCGCTGTTCTGGCTGCCAGACTCCAGCTTCGGTACATAGGCAAATAGAAAAGACAGCCCCAGCAAGCAGAGAAATATGGCTGCTGCCGCAATGCAGTAGGGACATATATTCGTTTTTCGCAGCTCCAGTCGCAGTATCCGCATTTATGTGTTCCCTCCCAGCATAATTTTGAAAAAATAGTCCTCCAGCCCGTTTGGACAGGCTGCTCTGATTTCCGGCATAGAGATCTCCTGCGTGATAGAGCCGTCCGCAAGCACGCCTACCCGGTCGGCGATCTGCTCTACTTCGCTGAGGATGTGGCTGGAAATCAGAAGTGTCATATTGCGCTCCCGTGCCAGGGACAAAAACAGATCACGCATTTGCCGTATTCCAAGAGGGTCAAGACCGTTGAGCGGTTCATCCAAAATCAGAAGTTTGGGTGTGTGGCTGATAGCCCTGGCAATGGCAAGGCGCTGCTTCATACCCAGTGAGAATTGGGATACCGGCTGGCCATCAACGTCTCCAAGACCTACGGCAGCCAAGGCGCTGCGGATTCCGGAACAGCTGCATCCCATGTATTCCAAGTGTATCTCCAGATTGGCCAGTGCGGAGAGATGTTCATAGAAGACTGGAGTTTCAATCATAATACCCATATCCTTTAAGAACGCCCGTCTCCTCATGGTTATAGGCTGCCCGTTAAACACAATCTCCCCCGAGGTTGGGTACAGCAGACCAGCGAGCAATTTGAAAGCGGTGGTTTTTCCCGCACCATTGACGCCCAGCAGCCCATAGATTGCCCCGCTCTCTACACGCAGGTTGATTTGGTGCAAAACCTCTCTACTTGCATATGTTTTTGTCACTGACCGCATTGCTATCATTGGATTAGCCATTGCTCGTTACTCCCCCCAATTCACTTAGAACTTTCTTTGCATATAGAGCAATACACATTGAGATTGCACCTGCGCCGGTTATGATGGGAACGGCGCTTATTTGCTCAAGAAAAATCCCGTAAGTCAGTTGCCCAATGGGTTGAGCACACATGATCAGCGTCATAATGCAGGCGATGACTTTCCCAATCAGATGTTCCGGCGTTTCCCTCTGTACGACCGCAAGCATTTGGATGCTGAACATAGTAGAAAAAATTGTAATTGCGGTACCAGTGCCCGACAGAATCAGATACTTCAAATAAGGAGTATTGCTCCAGAGCATCCCCGCTCCCATCAGCAGCGTGAGCATGGCGCAGAGGATCAGAAATACATAAGCTCGCTCTGGCTGAAGCCGCTTGCCAAGGAGCGCAGTCAATAGGCCGCCAAGCACACCTCCTGCCGCCAGCAGCCCCTGGGCGACTCCAAGCAGTTGATCGGAGAACCCTAAATGCTCCACAGTCAGCACCGGAATGCCGACGGTGATCATAGCCGAGAGAATCAGATTCAGACCCGCAATAATCAGAGATACTTTGAGGAATACCGGCTGATCGACACGCAGGAACCGGCAGCCTTCCAGCAGATCCTGCCTTGCGATTTGAAGGGCCGGTTTTTCCCGCGGACGCTTGACGAAGGGGATTTTGATGAAGATTTCCATGACTGCGGACAGGGCAAAACAACCCACGCTGATTTCTAAAATCGGCTCCAGCCCCCACAGACCATAGATCCACCCGCCTATGACCGGCCCAATAAAGTTCGCCATAGAACCGATCTGATTAACGATAGCACTGGCAGTCAGGATGTGATCTTTCGCAACCAGTGCCGGGATACTGGCCTGTACAGCAGGCTGGTATGTCCCAGATATCCCGTATAAAAGCATCAAGGTAACAATAAACAGAGGGATTGTTGGCACCCTGCCCACCAGAAAATAGAATCCCGCTATGATGCCTGCTGTGGAAAAGTCCAAAAACACCATGATGTTTCGCTTATTCACCCGGTCAGCCAATACACCGCCCAGCAGCGAGAGAACGATCATCGGTAGGAGCGAGCAGGCTGTGACGGCACCGAACAGGGCAGAGGATCCAGTTTCTCGGAGCAAAAAGAGCGGCAAGGAGAAGCGCAGGATCGCGTTGCCAAATAGAGAGACTATCTGACCCGCGACTACCAGCGCAAAATCCTTGCCCAATAATTTGTGATTCAATATCGCCACCTCCTTGACACAAAAAGTGTAAGGCCGGTGGGAACCCCCAAGTCAAGAGGGAATTTTTTATTTAAGCGGGACCCACACCTCGTAGAAATGCTGATCTGTATTCTTCTTCAGCATAACGAATCGAATGAAGATATAGACTACACCCCGGAAAGACGCCTTGTGCTCCGTTGCCCAGTTATGGCACAGGTCAAACATCTTCTCAGGTACAGAAGGATCATTATTGTCAGCAATCAGGGTGGTATAGAGGCATTTCCCATGCTCCAGAAATGTCTCTGCCCGGCTCATTCGGACAGTAGGCTTCACAACATACATTTCAGAGCCCTTATAGCCTGTTTCGTCAAACGAAATTGCGCGAACCAGGTTGGAAAGGATATCTTCCTGTTCCAAGTCGAGAAATTTCAGGACCCTGTTCCGGTACTCGCCAAAGGAGGAGACTGAGGGCAGCGTTTCCCGGACACAGTAAAGTGGGAGTTCTCGGATTGAAAATGAGCCAGCTATATCCGGGACAGATTCGCAAAACGATTGTGCTTCTACCAGGCGATGGCGCATCTGCTGAAGCTGGGCAATTTTTCGATCTAAGCGATCCAACTGGCTGTGCATAAGGGCCGCATAGTCCTCCGGCGCCGCCGCCGTCAGGAGTTCCCGGATTTCTACAGGCGAAAATCCGCGCTTTCTAAAGAAATCAATGGACATCAGCCGGGACATATCATACAGATCAAACTCTCGGTACTGGCTTTGACTGCTCCGTTTTGGCTGAATCAATCCCACATCCTCATAGTAGCGCAGTGTTTCGCGGGTAAGGCCAAGGGTTTGGTAGACGTCGGTGGTATGATAAGTCTCAGCCTCCCCAATGGATTCCAGTGAACCGCCTTGACCTGCTGGTACGATTGTTTTGACCGTTTGCTTTTTGCAGCGCTGGTCCAACGGTTTTTCTGCGCTGGCAGGTATCAGCCAGGTTTTTCCCTTTTTGTGAGCGCCAACAATTCTTCCCGTCTCACAGTACCGGGCGACCATGCGGCTGGTGATACCCCACTTTTTTGAGAATTCTGTGGCAGTCAGGTAGTCCATATCGATCCCTCCCGACCATAGTATAATTCAGATGTCGGAACAATACAAGCATAATCATATTTGAGAAGTAGAAAAACCTTGACTTCCGGTGTCCAGTTTTTTGTGTTATACTGCGCCCAAGAGGTGATGACGGATGCAGGAGAGCAGGCTGTTCAAAATTGTTTACTACCTGCTGGAAAAGGGGCAGGCCACTGCCCATGAGCTGGCGGAGAAGTTTGAGGTATCGGACCGAACCATCTACCGGGATATTGATGCCCTGAGCGCGGCGGGGATCCCTGTTTATACGGAGGCCGGACGGACCGGCGGCGTTCGTCTGCTGGGCAGCTTTGTCCTGGATCGGACCGTCTTATCTGAGGCGGAGAAACATGAGATCCTTGCGGCCCTGCAAAGCATTGGCGGTACAGTTGGCGTCCAGGACAGGGATACCTTGAATAAACTTTCTGCGCTATTTGATGTCAGTACAGAGAGCTGGCTGGAGGTGGACTTCTCCCGCTGGGGCGGCGAGGGGAGCGATAACGAGAAATTTGAGCGGCTGAAGATAGCGGTGATCCATCGCAGGAGTGTGCGTATCACCTACGCCAACGCCAACGGTTCCATCAGCAGCCGGGTCGTACACCCCTTGAAGCTTTCCTATAAATCAAGGGCATGGTACTTGAAGGCGTTCTGTGTGGAAAAGCAGGATTACCGCACCTTCAAACTGACCCGCATTCTGGAGCTTGAGATGCTGGCGGATCAGTTTTCACCTTATCCGCCCCCGCCCAAAACAGACTTTTCACAGTTCGATAATAAGAAAATCGTCTTGCGCTTTCCCGAAGAACTGGCCTATCGGATTTATGACGAGTTCAATCTGGAGACCGTGAAACGTGAGGACGGGGCGCTGATTGTAACGGTATGGATGCCGGTGGATGAATGGCTGACCAGCTATCTGTTGACCTTTGGAACCCAAATCGAAGTGCTGGATCCCCCGGAGCTGCGGCCTATGTTGGCGGAGCTTGGGAAAGCAATCTATGAAAAATATAGAGACTGACAGGACGAGAGGGGATAGCCAGTGCATTATGTGGATGCAAAAGGGATTTTATCTGCGAAAAATGGTATGAATCTTTATCGAGGCTGCTCTCACGGTTGCATCTACTGCGACTCCAGGAGCAAGTGCTATCATATGGAGCATACCTTTGAGGACATTGAGGTAAAACGGAATGCTGTTGAACTGCTGGAAGATGCCCTTAGACGGAAACGCCGGAAGTGCATGGTTGGTATGGGTGCCATGACCGACCCCTACATTCCACTGGAACTGGAGCTGGGACACGTCCGGCAGGCCCTCACTCTCATATATGAACATGGCTTCGGGGCTACCCTTATCACCAAGTCCAATCGGATTCTCCGGGACATCGACCTGCTTCAAAAGATCAATGAGCGGGCCAAGTGCGTGGTACAGATGACACTGACCACCTATGACGAAACATTGTGCAAGAAGATCGAGCCCAATGTCTGTACCACCAGAGAGCGGTTTGAAGTTTTGAAGCAGCTGCGTGATGCAGGCATCCCCACGGTGGTATGGCTGGCGCCAATCCTGCCTTGGATTAACGATACCGAGGAAAACATATCAGCTATTTTGGAATTGTGCGTTCAGGCAAAGGTCTACGGGGTAATCTGTTTTGGTATGGGGCTTACACTGCGGGAGGGCAACCGGGAATACTTTTACGCACAACTGGACCGGCTGTTTCCGGGATTGAAGGAGAGGTATATGCGCCGGTACAGGAATCAGTATATCATCGACAGTCCCAACAGCGGCCATCTAATGCACCTGTTCCATCAGACCTGTGGAACGCATGGAATCGTGCATAGTAAGGAGCAGATATTTTCCTATCTGCAAACCTTTGAAGAAAAGCCTGTGGCAGAGCAAATCAGTTTATGGGGTTAAAAACCTTGACATAAGGTGTTCATATTTCTTTGTTAAAATATAAGTATCCAGCAAAAAACAAATCAAACTATGGAGGAAAAAATCGTGGGATCTATTTGTGGAGCTGATTGTACGAAGTGTGAGTTTACCAGCGCCTGTGCAGGCTGTACGGAAACGGACGGCGCTCCTTTTGGAAAACCGTGTCTTGTGGCGGGGTGCTGCCGGAAGGGTGAAAACGTATTGCAGGAGCTGAAGGACAAGCTGATTGCAGCGTTCAACGGGCTTGGCATTCAAGATATGCCGCCAGTGACGGAACTCTACGCTTTGAAAGGTTCTGTAATCAACATTGCGTACACACTGCCAAGCGGCGAAATCATGAAATTTTGGGATGATGACAAGATTTATCTGGGGTATCAACTTCCTAAACAGGGCAGTGACAGGTGCTATGGGATCGTCGCTGACGATCAATACCTTATGGTATCTGAGTACAGCAGCTATGGCTCTGATGCTGAAATCGTAGTCTTTAAGCGTTGGGAAGGCAAAACCGAATGATGACCATAACGCCGAACTTTAATTTTGATGGCAAATGTGGGGAGGCGATCTCACTCTATCAGCAGGCGTTCGGTGCCAAAGTGGACTGTCTGCTCCACTATCGGGACGCAGACCAGTCGGACTTTAAGCGGGAACTATCCGAGGAGCAAAAGGGTTATGTCTATCATGCGGAGCTTCACATCGGCGGCCAGCGCATTATGATGGCTGACAACCTGGATATTCTGTTCCGGCCCAGTACAGCATTATCGTTGACTGTGACCATGAGCAGAAAAGAGGAAGTCTTAGCAGCATTTGAGGTGCTGGAAAATGGGGGCGAGGTAATTTATCCGCCCCACAGTACCACATACAGTTCCTGTACCACCAATGTGATTGACCGGTTCGGATTCCGGTGGGTTATTATGACAGAGCAGACCGAACATTGAGTAAAATGAAAAATGCGGGGTATGACTGACGATGTGGTTCAGTCTGCCCCGCATTTTCATTTTGTCTGCGACAATTTAATACAATTTCTGGAAGCACCTTTCTTGACTTTCTCCGGGTGGGGGCCTAAAATGTAGCAGGGGTAAGACAGCAAACTAAACAATGCGGTCAAACGGAAAGAACGCACAACAACAAAAGCGAGGTATGACATATGGCCATACGGTCAGTCATGCCTCGCTTTTATCATCGGGGATAACAGCGGCGATAAAGCTGTTGACGATATCCTCCAGGTGCCGGTATTGCGCCGGAGAAAGTTGGGATACTTTAGAGAATAGAACGGATTGATCGTCGCTGGAAATTGTTCCAAATAATAGATAGTCCGCGCTGATCTTCAGAGCACCACATAGCTTGATGATGTTTTCCGGGCGCAGAGCCTTAATGCCATTTTCGGCTGTGGATATGGTCTGAGTTGTCATGTCGGCCCGTTCTGCAACTTCTTCCTGTGTAAGGCGGAGCTGTTTCCTACGCGCTGATAGCCGCTGCCCCATCTCCTTTAATAACATTTCTTCCATTGCACCCCTCCTATGGATAATATTCTACCCGCTATAACACAAAAAATTAACAGGCTATGGATAGAATAAATTATCTAAAGCGTATATATTAGAACTATACCATTGAAAGGGAGAACAGAAAAGTATGAGAAGATCATGTGCGGTAACAGGCCCCAAACCGACTCGCTTCAAATTCGGCTACAAAGAGGATTATTCACTGTGTAAGAAAATTAAAAAGGCTATGCAGGAGCAATTCAAGCGGCTCTACAATGAAAAAGGCGTTCGCCGGTTTTACATTGGCGGCTCCATAGGCGTGCATATCTGGGCTGGTGAGTTAATCTTACAGATGAAGGCGCAGCCAGGCTATGAGGATATAGAACTGGTTGTCGTGCTGCCGGCCCCCGGCCATAGCGCGAGGTGGGACGTGCGCAGCCGGAAGCGGTTGGAGCAGCTGCTGAAAAACTGCACAGAGCAGCTGACGATAGGGAGCCAGCCCAATCCAGAGAACTATGCCAAGCAAAACCGTTACCTGGTGGACCATGCGGACTTTCTGGTAGCGGTCAGTGACGGTGAAGGGGAGATGGTAGGGTACGCCAGGAAAAAGAAAATGGGTATCCTGCGGATCCATCCGGATACTGCGGCGGTAGATGGTGATGTGTGGGGCGATAGAGCATGAACAAACTGGGCAGTCATCTGTTTTGGATGACCGCCCAGCGATTTATACCAGGTATTTCAGGATTGTCTCATACCAACTTCTCAGGTCATGGTAGTGGATCCAATGCCGCTCCAGACCGTGATGTGCTGAACAACCGGCAGGAGTTACTTCAAACAGCCGATGGAACTCCGCAGTCGGCCCTATGTATACGGGGATATTGAAGGTTAGAGGGGCGGGATGATATCTGAACTGATCACCAGTAATGTCGATAACTAATCCATCCAAGACAAGCCAGGCGTGGTGCCAACTATCCTCAGGATCATCACCGTAATATGTGCCGCTTACATAGGTAATTGGTGTCAGCGCCGGTGCGATTTTGTAATTTTTCGCCGAACAAGGAATGTAAGAAAACGGCGGGTAAAGGTGTGCAGCCTTTGAATGATTATACTTGTCGTTTTCGCCCGTCAAGTCTAAAATGCACTGATAAATCAGGACTTGACGGGCTTCAAGCCGACAAGTGGATTAGTGGTTAAGGCTGTATACACCTGTATGCTGCCCGGCGAAAAATGACATCCCATTTCGGCGGAAAATTACATTTTTAAATGGCGTTGACAATTGGGCCTATCCCATTATCAATCAGATATTGGGCCAGCATATCGCTAGTATGCCCGCACTGTCTGGTGGGGAACTTTCTAAAAAACGAGCCCGGTTCATAATTGGTCTGCGCGTCTTCAATGGCTTTACGGAAATTGCGGACTAATGTTTCTAATTCCATCGTACATCTCCTGGTATTCTAAAGGATTGACAACTATTATATCACGCCGACCCTGTAGTCACAAGGTGGGAAGAAAAAACAGAAAATATTTTTAGTGGGTGTAACCTGCACTGCTCCGAATCCCACTATAGGGGTGAGAGGCCCTCAACACCAAATGGAGGATATGACCGTGGAAGACGACAAAATCATTGACCTGTTCTGGACGCGCGACCAGACGGCCATTGAAGAGACCGGCATAAAGTATGGCAGCAGGCTTCAGCGACTGGCCACGAAGATCCTATACAGCCGCGAGGATGCGGAGGAGAGTGTCAACGACACCTATCTGTCGGCCTGGAACACCATCCCGCCCCAGAGACCCGTGTATTTCTTTGCGTTTCTAGCAAAAATATGCCGGTTTGCAGCCTATGGAAAGCTGGATTGGAAAACAGCTCAAAAGCGTCAGGCGGAGGTTGTGGAATTGACCGCTGAGTTGGAGACCTGCATCCCGGACGCTGCAGCCCAGGCCGCCTTTGACAGCCGGGAACTGGGGGAGCTGCTGAACATATTCCTTGGGACATTGACTGAGGAGAAGCGGTTGATTTTCCTGCGCCGGTACTGGTTTGAGGACTCCGTGAAAGATATTGCCAAACGATATGGGATTGGGGAGAGCAAGGTGAAGACCACCCTGCTGCGTACCCGGACCAATCTGAGAAATTTCTTGGAGAAGGAGGGAATCCATCTATGAACGGGAAAGACCTGCTGATGGGTTTAGGGCATGTGGACGAGGCGTACATCCAGGCGGCGGAGGAAAAGATGCTGTACAAGCCTTTTGGCACAGCGTTGAGGCGCTATGGCGCTATGGCAGCCTGCTTCGCGGTGCTGATCGTTGCAGCGACGATGCTCTACATGCGCAGTCCCGTCGGCCCTACGACGCCCGGACCAGTTGTTGAGCCCCCTGACATCAGCCAGCCGCCTGAGTTCGTCCCGGAGGAAGTGACTGTAGATATGGGGCAGGTCTACTTCAACGATGCAATAGGCCCGCAGGAGGATATATGGTATGACCCGGATGTTTACACCATTACCCCGTTGAGCGGGCAGGCGTATGCAGACTATTACCAGTGGGGGCTTACACCGCCCTGGCTCCCGGATGGGCTGTCTCCAGCAAAATGGAACGATACCGCAGAGCAGATAACAGCGGCAGATGGCACGATGGTCAGCGATATTGCCAACCTTGGTTTCTATTCCGGCTACTATGAGGACGGCACACCGGAGCTGTATGAGAATACCAACGCCGTCAAAGGCCTGAGTCTGTCGGCCTCCCGGATCGGAGCACTCCCTCAATGGGACTACGTTCTTCCTGAGCAGGAGCGCCAGACCACAGACATCAACGGTATAGCGGTCACTTTGGGTGTGAGTATCCGTCCATGCGAACCAACTGGGTCGATTGAAGTTATCAATGCCGAGTGGGAATCAGATGGGCTGCACTTCCAGTTGGTAGCCCAACAGGTGGAGCGGGTTAATGTGGTTAAAACCATCGCTTCCATCATCGCCGGAACGAAGGACATCACAATCATAAACTGAACGACTGATATAGGAGGTAATCTACCATGAAAAAAATTCTTGCTTTTTGTCTGGCGGCAGTAATGCTGCTCTCTCTGGCCGCCTGCGGCCAGGACATTCCCAAGGGCGACGAGGCGGACGGAAACTCCAGCCAACAGGTTGGCGAACCCAACATGAATGGCAACCCCGAGAACGACTACCGGTCAGGGCCAGATATTGCTCCCGAGGATGACCCAAGCGCAAAGTCCAGCCAGCAGAGTGCTGAAGAGGGTCAGGCCAACCTTCCCGAGGGAAACGAGAAAAATGATGCTGGTAGTTCCGATACAGCCAGCGGCGGTGCTAAGCAACGGAACGAAACTTCCAAGGGTGTGCCGGAGAATGCCGATAGCATACCGGACATTGCCCCGGAGGATGATCCTAATGCGGGCACCAACCAGCAAGTCGCTCAGCAGTTCCTGGTCGATCTTCCCGAAGATGATGGCAGTGGATTGGAGGATACAGCAGATACTGCGTCTTACGCAGGCGCTGCGGCAGAGAAAAAGGTACCATAAAATCTTCATATGGTCAGACCAGCGCAACCTGGTCTGGCCATGTATTGTTTTGATTTGCGGTGAAAAAACCTCGACATACGGTGTCAGAGTTTATGGAGTATAATAGGCAATAAAGCGTGATTGATGTTGTATCTAACAAAAATCTAACATTCCATATGCTATCATGTTTCTGCTGATTTTGTGTATGGACATCCGCCATGAATTTTCAAACTGAAGTGACAGGCAAGAAGATGAAAGACAAGAAGGATTTTTTCTGACTGGGCGCGATATAACCTGACTCCACAGAAGACGCCTCTTTTCAGGATGGTGCTCACTATATTATGGATATTATGCCGTCACTTATGGAAGAGCAGCGGGTAAGGATAGAGAAAAACATGGGACTTGTGGGTAGGGTAATACGAGACTGCGTCCATGCACTAGACATCGGCTGCATCTATACCTATGAAGATCTCTTCCAAATCGGATGTGTTGGATTGTGCAAAGCGGCTCAGACATACCAACCTGAGTACAAAAGTGCCTTCTCAACCTATGCTTACCACCTGATTCACAATGAAATCTGCACACAGTTGGAGTATGCTGTCCGCTGTGGACGGGAGCAGGCCACGGATCCGGCAGAACTGCCCTGCGGTGGCCTGCGTGATAGTCTGGAGGAGCAGGAGGCTTGCCGGGAACTGATGAATTTACTTGATCGGGCTGAAGCAACAGCCACCGGAAGCACCGCAAAGGGGATCCGGGCCATTCGTATGCGCATTGATGGATACTCAAGCAAAGAAATTGGTGAGTTACTTGGGGCTCCAGCCAACCATGTGACCGCATGGGTTTCCAAGGCGAGGAATCACATCCGCATGTATAGATTAGAATAGCAAAAGAAGTCGAGTAGATCGGTGCAGTCTATAGTAGAATGATCTGTATCGGATTTTACTACTTTGCCGTTGACGCTGACTGAGAACACAAACTTTAGGAAAAGGTATGGGACGGAGGTCCAAATGAATAATTATAATAAATTGCAAAAATATCTTGAAAACAGAGGGAATGCGACAGTCATATTATCCTTCGACACTCTAAAAGAAATATTGGGCATTGAAGTTAATTACACGGCTGCTCTTTGTATAAAAAAGGATTTTCATTGCAGCTATGTGGTTGACGATGTTTCGGAAAAAGAGAAATGGATCCGTTTTTGCAGAACTGAAACGCAAAATGATGAAGATACAACAATCACAACATTAGCGTCAATGTTATGGTGGTAGAGAAATCGAAAGCGGTAAAGCCTGACGCAGTCTTCTGTACGAAAGCCACGCCCCGGCAAGACAGCCGCAGCGCGGGGGGGAATCCCCGCCTGCGGCTGCTTTCAGTAATTGGCAGCAAGAGTATTTCAGTTGTCTCCAGGTGATAGATACGGCAATAGAAAACCCATATGTTTTACTATACTCAAATGAACTGAGAGGAGGGTACTTATGCTGGGTCCTGCTAATATTGAACGAATTCCCACTTTACAGCATGGAGATCTTTTGATTGATCCTCAGTGCTGCACGGCCACGCTGGCAGGCAAGGTGCTTCAGCTATTCCCCAAGGAATTTGAAACGCTTTACCTATTGGCTCAATATCCCAACTGGGTCCTTTCACCTCAACAGATATATGAGCATGTTTGGAAAGAGGACCCTGTTGACTGCGATCATATCGTTCGCAATACCATCTGCCAGCTGCGCCGTAAGCTGGCACGCCCGGAACTGATCCAAACGGTTGTGGGGTATGGGTATAAATTTGTTGTGGAATCAGGGGTAGACCAATGACATTGACAATAAGCACTATAAAAACAGGAGGATATTGTTTATGACGCAATCAGTTGTACAAGCGGAGCTGGCCAGCCCGGTAAGACGGGTTTGGGAGGTATTGACCGACTTGAACCATCAGGATTGGCGCAGCGATATAGAACGAGTGGAGGTTACAGGAGAAACGACCTTTGTGGAATATACCAAAGGCGGGGTTGCAACTTTTTTCACTGTAACCCGGCACGAGCCACCTGGCTATTGGGCCTTCGATATGGAAAATAAAAACATGGTGGGACATTGGGCTGGAAAACTTGAGTCAACAGCCTGCGGCTGTATGGTGACATTTACTGAGGAAGTAGAGGTACGAAAGCTGTGGATGCGACCCTTCGTGAAGTTATATCTGAAAAGGCAGGAGAAACAGCATTTGACGGATTTGAAAAAAGCACTGGGGCTTTAGGAGCCAGTGTGAAGGAAGTGAGAGATGTGATGGAAATGTCTGGTAAAACTGTTTTTCGGGATGGGAGAAGCCATTACAAGAAAACAGGGGTTATCCTGGGTATCGTGCTTGCCGTTACTTTTCTGGCAGGGAACGTATTGGGTGCGTCTTCCTCGCTTGATTCGCATATTGATAATCTAACGGAGGAATATGGGAGCTGGCATGTGGGTTACTTTGATGCGAATTATGTATTTAAGCAGACGCTATTGAAGGATGACAGAGTAACTGAGGTAGTTTCTTTTGATAATGTCGGCTATGCCGCGCTTTCATATATCAAGGATACCAATAAGCCATATTTATTTATGTAGTTATCCCTTTTAATCAGCCAGAGGAAAAGGCCGGATTATGGGATATGCCGGAGAATATAATCAGGCCATGAACCCAAAAAGGAGGGAAAGGGTCATGGCAAAGAGTAAGCGGTATCCTCTGGGAACTTTCATGAAAGAGTTTTCCAACGAGGCAAAATGCCGGGAGTACCTGGCAAATCTGCGGTGGCCAGGCGGGTTTGTCTGCCCTAAATGCGGCTGTCACCACGCTTGCCTGCTATCCAACGGCCGGTATCAATGTGCTGAGTGCCACCACCAGAACTCAGTGACAGCGGGAACGGTGCTCCATAGGACCCATATGCCGCTGACGCAGTGGTTTTTGGCATTCTACTTTGTCAGCCAGGATAAGCGGGGCATCTCAGCCGTTGCGCTGATGTCGGTACTGGGAACGACTTATAAAACCGCATGGTATATGCTTACTCGTATCCGCGCCGCCATGGGTCAGCAGGACAAAACCCATCAACTCAATGGGACCATTGAATTTGACGACACCTACTTTGGCGGGCCGACTGTTGGAAAGAAACGGGGCCGGGGTACGGAAAAGGCGAAAGTTTTTGTGGCTATCTTTCTGGATGAGCGGGGGAATCCTCTCTATACCAAGATGCAGGTCACACAGAATATCAAGCGGGCCTCTGTCAAAAAATTTGCCCAAGCTGCGTTTGTCCAGAGTAGTACGATTCACAGTGACGGTTACGGGAGTTACATCCCGGCTCTGGAGGGCTATACCCATAAGCACAAACCCTACGATCCCAATTTGGGCTTGCTCCATTGGCTGCACATCGTAATCAGTAACGCCAAGGCGTTCATCCTGGGTACTTACCATGGCCTGCCTAAGAAACACCTCCAAGCCTACCTTGACGAATATTGCTTCCGCTTCAGCCGCCGTGACTTTGGTCCCCGCCTCCTGGAGTGCCTGGTCTTAGCTATTGGTGCTTCTGCTTGGCTGAGTTAAAGGGATAACCACATTTATTTATTGCAGGTTTTAATGAAGAGACATATGAAATGGTGCCGGTCCAGCTGATCACAGGCAGGCTGCCCAAGGATGGCAGCGAAGTGCTGATGCCGTCTCATTTGTTATCGGATATCAACCTGGACTGTGCTGTGGGCGATACGCTTAATCTCGCTGTTGGATTGCGTCAGGATGGTGATGACATTCTCAGCCAGCATATTCCATACCGACCCGGAGATGAATTGTTGTCTGTGGGAGAGGATAAGACTTATACTGTGGTTGGCATCTATGAAAAACCCATCTTTGAAGCCGCAGATGCACCAGGATATACCTTGATTACAGCATCAGACCGCACCGTTTTGGTAGAGAGCATAAGCGTGTTTGTTTCACTGAAAGAAGTGGAAGAAGTTTATAATTATGCTGACGGCACTGCGCCTGGAGCAGATTATGCAGTCAACAGCAAATTGCTTCAAGAATGAAAGAATAGAAGATAATTATAAGGACCCCTCTTGGGAAGGAGCATTATCAACTATGATCATCGTCTTTGCCTTGGTAGCAGTCTTTATTTTCGGCTTTTTGGTAGCAATCCATGAGGTTGGACATTTTCTGGCGGCACGGCTTTGTGGTGTGCGCGTCAATGAGTTCTCTATTGGCATGGGGCCTTGCCTTTGGCACAGGGAGACGGATGAAACTCAGTATTCCATCCGCCTTCTGCCCATTGGTGGTTTCTGCGCCCTGGAGGGGCAGGACGAGGACTCTGGAGACAGGCGCAGCTTTACCCGCCAGAGTTTCTGGAAAAAATTCGTTATCCTGTCTGCCGGATCCTTTATGAATCTTCTTGCCGGAATGATTATCATCGCTATGCTTTTCGCTGGAGCAAGCGGCTTTTATGTTGATCAGATTTCCGGGTTCAGCGAGGGGTTTCCGCTGGAGGGGGAGAGTGGTCTGATGGTGGGAGATGTTTTCTATAAGATCGATGGCTGGCGGACCTACCTCCGGGGAGATGCGGCCATGCTCTTGAGCTTTAATGACGGCCAGGGGGTAGACATAGAGGTGATACGAAACGGCAAAAAAATTGTTCTGGAAGACCTGCCTCTCTACCGCGGGACCTATGACGGACAGTCTGGCCGTTTCGGTCTGCTGATCGGAGAAATGCAGATCCCCACCAGCTTTTTGACAAAGCTGCGGTTTATTGGCTATCAGACTCTGGATTTCATCCAACAGATGTGGTTCAGTCTGGTTCAGTTGGCTCGCGGAACTATGGGCGTGCAGGAACTCAGCGGCCCAGTGGGGATTGTGTCCATCATTACGGAGGTGGGAACCGCCTCGGAGTCTGCGGCCAGCGCGGCCAGGGATATCGCTTATTTTGCCGCACTGATCGCCATCAATCTGGCGGTCATGAATATGCTCCCCATACCAGCTCTGGATGGGGGAAGGATTTTCTTTTTGTTAGTGGACGCTGTGGTGTTACTGCTATTCAAGCGTAAGGTGCCTGAGAAGTGGCAAGCGGCGATAAATGCGGTGTGCTTTATGCTGCTGATGGGCATGATGGTGCTGGTTACTTTGCATGATGTTACAAAGCTGATTATGTAAGAGTTTTTGGCAGCAGGAAGAAGTATTCCTGCGTTAAAATCTATTCTCAAATGTGGCAGCATCAGAAAAGTCATCTCTGCCATAGCAGCCTTGATCTATATGTCTCACCTTTCTAATATTGATAAGCCAGAGGAGCAGTGCTGAATGAAAGCAAAAAAACTTACCTATATTTTGGGAATGATAGTTATTATTCTTGCCTTTGTATCATGTGGACAGAAATCAAGTTCAACGCCAAATTCAGAAGCCGATGGCTCTTTTGACCAATCTCCTTCCGTGCTGCTGGGGTCAGTAACGATAGAACCATCGGAGCAGGAAAGTATTGTAATGGAATGCACTGCTATAGCAGAGAGTTATGCGCATCTGTATAAGAGTGCTTTGAAGGAAAATTCCCCATCGTTTTATGCAACTTCAACTATGATCTTGTCGGAGGACGATTTCAATGCGATTATGAACTTCCTGTCTGAAAGCAATGTCCCTATATTAACAGCGGAGGTAGAGGATAATGAATGCGAAACGCTGATAAATATAGAGGGATTTTTGGATTTTTGGGGAAAGATCGAACATGGGGAGCCTGCGGCTTTTGTAGTGTATTCTCTTGGAAGAGATGGCAGCCTGTTTTATCATAAATACTCTTATGAGGATGATCGGAAATATTGTACAGAGGCGTCCGTAACCTGGAATGATGATGCAGCCAGTGTAGGTAATCTGCGAAAAGAGGAGTTGGCATTTTGGGATTATACCGAGAAGGATAATTTTCTTTTTGAACGTGTGTATGCTCCACCGTGGATGGGGAACGGGCGCGGGTTGATTCATATGGGGCCTAATAATGATGAACTGGTTGAAATTGCAAAGGACTATATCATAAGCGTTGGTTACTATGCAAACAACCTTTTTTCAGCAAATTGGTCAGAGGATGATTGGGAGGGCCTAAACTTCAACGACCTGTTTGAGTTCCTATATTGGTCAAAATACAATGCTATCTTTGAAGATCACCTTTGTGAATTTAATTCAGAGCAGTCATGTTACTATATAGAGGCAGCTATGTTTGAATCGGTGATTGGTACCTACTTTAACGTACCGGAGGATATATTGCACTCCAGGGCACTTTATAGCGAACTGAATGGCGGCTACCCTTGGCAGACGATAACATGCTCGAACTGCGTTTATAATGGAACCTTGGCGCCTGATGTGCGAAATTATGCGGTAAACGGTGATGGAACGATAACCATAGATGTTGACGTTTTGTGTCCAACACATAGGACAGACCACTTTTTTAGTCATCGCCTTACAGTTCGTCCTCTTTCCAATGGAGGTTTTCAATATGTTTCAAATGAGATTACCGTTCCAGCTGCGGGAGACATCCCACTCTACTGTCCGCGAGTTGACTTGCAGCAGGAGCAATAAGCTGCATTTTGATTGCAAGGCACAGGAGACATTACAATGGCAAAGATTATCAAATTAGTTTGGGGCGTACTCCCGTTTATATTTGTTTCTCTTTGCGTGGTTCTTATTACCATGTTTGAAAGAATTACAGGCAATACACTGAGAATCCTTTCCCGGAATCTGCTGATTCTATTGTGGATAATCAGCTTTGGGGTTGTCCTTTTTTGGGGGCAACTGAGATTTAATGCCTTTCGGCAGAAGGCTGAGGAAGAAAAGGCGAATCGAATTGTGCTTGATGCACTCTCCATCTTACTCAATGTTTTGTCTGCTTTTGTTATGGGTTGTTTGATACTTGGAGGAGTGTTTTTTGTAATACTTTCCCACAAGACTGAGCATGTCACCGTGCGAAATAATATCAAATTAGTGGCTTGTGTTGATTATTTCTCGGGTGTAACTGTAAATTACTATCAGTACAAGAATCCCTTTTTTTACGGCAAACGGCTGGGCTTTGAGCATTATGCAGCGGATACTGGTGATCCGTTAGCTGAGCCCCTTGGATATCCTCCGTTAGAATGGAGATTTTGGGATTCGGACGGAAACATCCTGGACAGTGGCTCCAATGAAGTCACATGGGGGGAGGAGATAGACGAAAAAGAAATGCAAGAAATACAAAAGAAAATCATTCTGCAGGAGAAGGCGGAAATCAGAGAGCTTAATGCTGCTGTAATGGATTATCAGGGAGACGAGCTTATTTTTTCTTTTTCCATAGATGATTTTATAGACAGCTTCAATGGTTACTATTGGGCCGACTATGAGAGCCGGTATCTGCTTCCTTCTTCCATGTGGATATCATTTGTTTATGAGTCGTCTATCCACTCAAAATATGCTTCTAATTATTTATACTTTACGCCGGACGAAACAGTGTGGTCGTTCCCTACGGTTTCAGTCTTTACTCCAAGTGACGAAAGCTATGTGCAAGAAATTATGCTGAATTTTGATGACCACAGTTATACTGAGTCCATGTATCACCTATATGAACGGACCTGTTTCTATACCATTAAAGTGTTATTTCCCAGTTTCGACGATGCCGAAATTGTTGAACTATATACGAAACTGAAGGAATTGGCATACCAAAATGTCTTTCCTAATGAGCAAGGGTACAGCAGCGACTCAATTCCCGCTGCATTGTTTTATAAAGACGGGATTGGGTTGTATCCCTATTTTGCCATTGGCGAGAGCGTGCATCTTTGCGTTATCCCAGTGACTGACCAGACCATTTCCGCCTTTGAAGCAAAGGGAACTACAATTTATGAAATTCCATATGGATAAGTGGAAATTCAGATAAAGCAATCAAAAAAACATGGCACAGCAATAAAAGATTGAAAACGTGTGATGAATTATTTGCCTTATGAGGGATTTTTATGGGAAAAGAAAAGAGTATCACATCAAGGCCTTTTAGTGTATTGGCGGATTGCGGTAAGGTGTATCAGTTTTTAATAGATATATACGAAAAAGACTGGAGAAATGGAGTGCCAGCCCCGTTTTTTGAGTACGCTTATTCGTCGTTCTCTTACTGGATGGATATATCGTATTCCTATAAAAATCGGATATGGGAGAGCGATGGGCGTATTGTAGCCTTCTGCTTCTATGAGAATCCTCTGACAGATATTTACTTTTGCCTGCGGCCGGGATATGGGGAACTGGCACAAGAGATGATACAATATGCCGCTAAGAATATGCCAGACGAAGGAGAGGGCATACGTTTAGTCCTTTTTGGTGGCCAGGATGAACTAATGGAAAGCGCAAAACGGTTGGGATATAGGCAGGAATCAGAAAGCTGGAATATGCAGTTTGATTTTGTAAACAAGTTGGATTATCCATTACCAGAAGGCTTTCACTTTGTAAGGCCGCAGGAATTAGATACATCAAAAGTTGGAGAATGCTGCTGGAAAGGATTTGATCACGAGCAAGAGGAAGGGGCATGGAATCACCAATATCAGCAAAATTTCTATTTGCTGGAGGTGGCTCCCCACGCTACGAAGAATCTGTCTGTAGCAGTTGCGAATGAAGAAGGGGCATATGTTTGCTGGGCAGGGATGTGGTGGACGCCAGAAAATAGACTAGCGTATTTGGAACCTCTCTGTACAATTCCGGAGTATCGGCGCAAAGGGCTTGCGGCGGCAGCACTGTCTGAATTGTATCGAAAAACGAAAGCATTAGGCGCGACACATATGTCAGGAGGGGAGAGCGAGTTTTATAGAAAAATAGGATATATCCCTGCGGTTAAGTGGACCTTTTGGAAAAAGGAAACGAAGAGTATGATATATAACAATCCATGGAATGAAATTACCCTGACTGATTATGAAAGTCATATGTCCCTTGCTTCGATTATGCAATTACAGGCTCTGAATAAATTGATTGAAGGACAGCTTAAAGCTTGGCCTGTATCCAGCACCATGATTTTAGGGATTGCTGGTGGGAACGGCCTTGAGCATATTAGGGGTAGTGCAATCAAAAAAGTATATGGGGTAGATATAAACGCCGCCTATTTATCGGAGACATCCGTAAGATATCAGGACTTGAGCAACATACTGGAACTGCTGTGCATCGATCTGCATAAGTGCTCAGGCAAACTGCCCAGGGCAGAGCTGCTAATTGCGAATTTGCTGGTTGAATATATCGGTTGCGGGTGTTTTCAGCAGGTGGTCCAGCAAGTGGAGCCGAAATATGTTTCCTGTGTCATCCAAGTCAACACTGGAGTCAGCTGGGTTTCTGACTCTCCGTACCGGCATGTTTTTGATGGACTGAAGCAGGTTTATCATCAGATAGATGCAGATATGCTCCGCGAAAGCATGTCTGGTATTGGGTATCGCTATATAGATGCCTTGGAATATCCTCTACCTAATGGGAAAAAACTTGTTCGACTGGATTTCGAAGAAGGGAGCATGGATATGCTGCTGCCTGACTGTATGGTCGGATAAATCAACTTGGAGCAAAAAACTCGGAAAAAAAGATATAGGGAAGCGAAGGGGAGATTGCAATGAACATTGAACGATTTGAAAAGGCATCTTTTGTAGTTGTTGGGAAAAAGGGGTCAACCTTAGATGGCGCTGGATTCATTCAGAGATTATGGGATGATGCAAACTCTCATTTTGGAGAAGTTCAGCATTTAGCTAAAAGGGATGAAAAGGGAGAGCTTATTGGAATCTGGGGAGCAATGTCTGACTTTTCCCAGTCGTTTCATCCATGGGAGGACTTCCGCAATGGGCTTTATCTTGCAGGAGTTGAGTGTAGGGATGATGCCGAGGCCCCGGAAGGGTGGACTAAGTGGGTTGTTCCTGGATATGAATATCTCTGTGTAGCACGTGAGGCAGATGATATGTTTCCCCAGGCAATCAAATATCTGAAGGAACATAATATTCCGTTGGTTGGTGCGGTTCATGATTTTACCGATCCAAAGACTGGAAAAAGTTATATGTATTTTCCGGTAAAGCGGCTGTAAAAGTTGAGTCGCAATCGAGGACGTGCTCCCGATTTTACCTTAGCAGTAGTTTTTGGAACAATCACAAAGTTCTGCAACAGAAATATAAAAGGTAGGAGAGAAATTATGATGCGAGATGCAGAAAAGACGATTGGAAATTTGATAGACAAGCAGAGGGTGTCCTTTATCGCTTCCATTTCAGAGGATGGCTTTCCCAATATGAAAGCGATGCTTCCGCCACGCAAACGGGTGGGTATTCGTGAGTTCTACTTCACCACGAATACTTCCTCCATGCGGGTTGCCCAGTATCGGAAGAACCCAAACGCCAGTATTTATTTCTGTGATAAGCGTTTTTTCAGAGGCGTTATGCTGGTTGGACATATGGAGGTATTAGAGGATCCCGCCAGCAAAGAGATGATTTGGCAGGAGGGCGATACGATGTATTACCCCAAAGGTGTTACCGACCCGGATTATTGTGTACTGAAATTTGTTGCCCAGAGCGGGCGGTACTATGCCAACTTCCATTCGGAGACATTTGAAATCAGTCAAGGAGAAACCAACTGATGAACATACAGCAATTTTGGGAATCCGTTCTCGCCCAAGACGAGCAGAAAATCAGAACCTACTTTCATCCGAAGGCCTATGTAAATTGGCACTGTACCAACGAGCACTTCAGTGTGGAGGAATTTATCCAAGCGAACTGCGAGTATCCTGGAGAATGGGGTGGAGAGGTGGAACGTGTCGTGGAGACAGACGGGCTGACCATTACCGTGACACATGTTTATACCACAGATTATACCCTGTCGTTCCATGTTACATCTTTTATCAGGCTGCAGGAGGATAAGATCATCTCAATGGATGAATATTGGGCTGATGATGGCGATGTGCCCCAATGGCGGAAGGATAAAAAAATCGGGCGGCCTATTGTGGAGAGAAGACAGGATGGAATATAGCAAGAAAATTTCGGAACGCCTTTGGAACTTACCGGACAAGGGCGAACTTGAAAGCCGTCGAGAGCAGACCTACATTGATGACATCGTGCAAAAAAGTCATATTGAACGAGAACTGCTTTCCAGCTTGGACGGCATCAAAACCGTGTTCGATGGTGGAGCAGGATGCGGCAGGTTTTCCATCCTGCTTGCAAAGCGTGGCTGCAAGGTCACGCACTTTGATATTTCCCGCCCCATGATCAGCAAAGCAAAAGAGTTAGCAGAGCAGGAGGGGGTTCTGGAGAGGATAACCTTTGTAGAAGGTGCGTTAGAAGATCTGAGCGCGTTTGGCAATAAGGCCTTTGATCTGGTGATCTCATTTGATGCCCCTGTCTCATATACCTATCCAAAGCAAGAGCAAGTCATCAGCGAGTTGGTGCGCATTTGCAGAAAAAGGATTATATTAAGTGTATCCAGCCGGCTGGGGTATCTGCCTTACCTGTCCAACCCTATCCAGAAAAACCAGTTTATCCTGAATCAAGACTGTGATGATCCTTTTGTGAAATGGTGTATCAGCAACAAAGAGGATGCGATTAAAAACTTTCGATTGGATCGAACAGAAATTGAAAAGCTATGGGCAGATGGACTGATGGGCGGTAAGGAGGAGATCGCTGAGTACAAACGGGGCGGTGCTCCCTGGTGTATCACCTACACGTTTATGCCAGACGAACTGAAAGGGATATTGGAGCGGCTTGGCGTGCGGGACATCAAACTGGCAGGTCCTGGCGCGTACGCTCGAACCATCCCCAATGAACTATTGGTCAAGATTATGAACGATCCAAAGCAGCGTTCTGATTTTCTTGATATTTGCTATCGGTTTGACTCCAATCCATTCGTATGCGGTATGGGAAAGGACAATCTGCTGGCAAAGGGTGAAATCAACCATCGTGATTCTGAGAACGGAAGGAGATTTCCATGATAAACGATCAAATACGGATTCCCATCAATGGAGTGCGGCAGTATGTCTCCATCCGTTCCGAGCAGGAACGGGCACCGTTACTGCTCTACCTCCACGGCGGACCAGGGGATACCGCCCTTCCGCTGGTTCTGAAGTATAATCGTGAGCTAGAACGCTACTTTACAGTTGCAGTCTGGGAGCAGCGGGGGGCGGGAAAATCTTATTATCCTTTTCGGCCTGACGAGACAATCACCATTGCTACTTTTCTGCAGGACTTGTTGGAATTGACACAATATCTTCTGGATCATTTCCATCAGAAAAAACTTTATTTGGTCGGACACTCTTGGGGAAGCGTGTTGGGACTACGATTTATTCAACATAATCCAGAGTATGTTTATTCCTACATCGGCTGTGGTCAGGTGGTAAACATGAAAAAGTCTTGGCAGATGGCCAGAAACTTCGCTATAAAACAAGCGAATGGCAAGGAGAAGGAGAAGCTGAAACAAATCGATCCTGCGTTTACAGGGGAAAAGTGGATGGAGGATCTGTTGTTTCTTACTAAACAGATTACAAAGTTCGGCGGTTCCCTGTACGGCAAAACAAATCAAAACAGTCTCATACCGCCGTTTCTGCTCTCAAAATACTATAGTATTCCAGATCTAATCCGGCGTCAAAAGGGCTGTGTCCAATCCCTCCAGCGCCTTTGGGGAGAGTTGATGGAGGTGAACTTCGAGTCTGTTCTGAGTTACGAAGTTCCAGTGATTTTTGCTGAAGGACATCATGATTATCATGTGTCTTTCGATTTGGTAAAACACTATTACGATACTCTCCAGTCGGAAAAGCGTTTTATCTGGTTTGAACAGTCTGGCCACTTTCCACATTGGAGCGAGGCGAACAAATTTAACCGGCTGGTTACAGAACTTGTTAAGGGCAAGTTGGAGTCCTGAACAACTTTGAAATCTACCCAAATAAAATTTTTCATTATCACAAATCGTCTCATTGCATAGGAGGAAAGGGCCTGATATACTTGACCCGGAGGTGACAGCTATGGCAAACGAGAGCAAAAAGGATTTCAACGCTATGCTGCATGACAGCAAGGATATGCCGAAAATCCAGACAGTTACAGATCCGAAGACGATTGAAAAATACGGCGGCACACGAATGTTGATATGCTCCCTCTAAAGTAGACAGTGAAAAAACAAAACTGTCGAAATAGGGGGAGCAATAATCATGAGCTTAAAAGGGAAAATAGGACCGGAGGAAAAAATACAGGCAGTGGAAGATTATCTGGAAATGCGAAAGGGCAGCACACA
>OFHM01000307.1_pt1 | contig 44247 bp, 32 predicted proteins | sample 1521311 | NCBI WGS metagenome assembly OFHM01 (sample SAMEA3504083, study PRJEB24116) | mouse gut metagenome | biome: mouse gut; feature: mouse-associated habitat; material: faeces | place: Denmark | collected 2011 | reverse complement strand
CACTGCCTTATCACCGAAGGCGGCTTCTCTGACAGCGGGTTATGGCGGGCAGTAAGACATTTCAACTATACTTACCTGCGCAAGGCTTTCCAGACCGTCCTCCTTAACGAAATGGAAAAGAGGATCGGGCCATCTGATTTTGTCAAGATTAGTTGACACTGTGCCAGCGCCAGCTGTTTTGTCAGGCCTTCCGGATTGTTCATAATCAATTCAGTGTAGGTGGGCACACCATTCTCCATGGTGTAACTCTCCCCTTCGATGCCGTAGTTAAAAATCATCCTTCCCTCTTCCGTATAACCGTAATTTAAAAATTTCACGGCAGCCACCTTGTCAGTGCAATCGGATGTGATCACCACACTGTTTCCGGTCAAAGGCCAGCCAAAGGGAGATGTGATGATCCCATGGTCAAGGGCAACATACATCAACCAGTAGCTTCGGGTAGAGAACGGCAGGGAAGCTCCTTTCTCCTCCTTAAACGCCTTCAGCACCTGATACAGATCATCCGCCGTCTCAGGAAGCTCGAGATTCAATTCATCCAGCCAGTCCTGTCGGATAAGCATGCCCGCTGATGAAAGCAGATATTCGTCTCCTCTGATAAAAGGAAAACCGATAATATATCCATCTTCCGATACGGCTATCGCTGCAGCCATAACACATGCTACTGCTTTTTCTCATACTTTCCTCTCTTTCCGACTTTTCAGAATCTGGTTCCGCCTGTAACAATTTCAGCATAAGAATTTCCCCGAAAAAATACAAGGGACAAAACCACACCTGCCCTTTTGTCCGGCTTTCTGCCGGCTTTCTATGACATTCCTGTCTCCTGCGGTATGCCTCGGAAAGCTTCGCCATACCGCCTTCCTCAAATCTGTTGATTTCTGCTAAAACAATTTTCTTTCTGCCTGTTTTATGGTACAATGTTGACTCGTAAGGGCATCGAGTCAACTTCTGATTTCATGCGCACCTTCGGCGCGCAAAATTATGGTACAATGTTGACTCGTAAGGGCATCGAGTCAACTTCTGATTCCATGCGCACCTTCGGCGCACATAATTATGGTACAATGTTGACTCAGAAACGCATAATGTCAGCTTTAAAAAAACTGCGAAAAGGAGATACAATGAATTCCAAACCACTTCACACATTACAGGCAAAAAAACTCTTCCTGTTTGACATAGACGGAACGCTTGCAGTAGGAGATACGCTTTATGAGGGCAGTGCCGAGCTGCTTCGCCATATTGACAGAATCGGCGGAAAAGCGTACTACATTACAAATAATTCTACCAAAGGCGGCAAAGATTATGTAGATAAGTTCCGAAGAGCATTTCATCTGGAAACAACAGAAGACCAGTTTATCACCTCCGGTTATATGACTCTCCGGTTTTTAAAAAAAGAATATGCCGACAGCACCATCTTCGTCCTGGGAACCGCTTCTTTCGTGACGGAATTGCATAAAAACGGTCTGCATATTACAGAGACTGCCTCTGAAAACATCGACTGCGCGATAGTCGCATATGACAGCGAGCTTACCTATTCCAAGCTGGTACAGGCCTGTAAGGTACTCTCCGCCGCAGAAGTTCCCTTTTATGCCACAAATCCGGATCTGTGCTGTCCCATCGATTTCGGCTTTATCCCGGACTGCGGCGCCATATGCAACATGCTCACGGAATCTACCGGCAGGAAGCCCGTGTATCTGGGCAAACCCAGCCGGACAGTGGTAGATCTGTGCCTGGAACGCTCCGGCTTCTCCCGGGAAGAGACTTTGGTGGTTGGGGATCGGCTCTACACGGATATCGCCTGCGGAATAAACGGTGAAGTAGACACTTGTGTCCTGTTTACCGGAGAAGCAAAGCCGGAGGATATGGCAGATACCCCCTATCCTGCCACTTATTGCTTTGCCAATGTAAAAGAGCTCCTGATGCATTGCACCGAAGCTCTCTGATCCTTTTCATTATTCCGCCAATCCTTTTTCTATAATGCCGAATCCCAGCGGATAAGGTCCGGTATGCACGCTGATGGTGGCTCCGATCTGATAGAGGGGAATCCTGCTCTCATCGATGGAATAGCCCTTTTCCCGGAGCACCTCCAGGGTATGCTTTCGGAAGTCCACTGCCTCCTGATAGTCATAGCCATATCCCACTGCGATGCTGTAACGCTGGATTTTACGTCCGTTCTCCTCCAGATAATCCGTCAGCAGGTCGATGCACTTTTCCGTAGTGCGCTTCCTGCCTCTGCCGATACCGGAAGGAAAAATCTCTCCCTCCTTCAGCGTGATCACAGGCCGGATCCCCAGGATACTGCCGGCAACGGCGGATACCTTGCCGATGCGTCCGCCATGCTTTAAGTATTCCATATCGCCTACCGTAAAGAAAATCCTTCCCGTACTCTTGATCTCCTCCAGCCTGGCAACCACCGCCTCGTACTCCATCCCGCTGTCCCGCAGGGCCGCGGCCTCCAGCACATACAATCCCTGCAGCACCGTATTCACCGTGGCATCGATGACCGTAATCTTCGCGTCGGAATAGCTTTCCCGAACAATCCCCCTGGCACTTAGGGCCGACTGCATGGAACCGCTGAATTTCGTGGTAATACAAATACAGATTACCGGGACGCCTTCCCTGGCATAGGGCATAAATGCCTCCACATAGTCCTGGGCCGAGGGCATGGAAGATTTTGGATATACCCCCTTCCGGTCCACCATCTGCTGATAAAAATCCCGGATTCCGATTTCCGCATTTTCTTTCAAATAATTCTCGTTGTCAAAAGAAACATAAAACGGGACTACCGTGATATTCTTTTCCTCCACCAGTTCCTGGGGCAGGTCACAGGAACCGTCGCTGATAATGTGATATCTCTCTTTCATAAATACAGCCGCCTTCCGTACAGATCAGTCTATTACAAAATTCCAACTCACTGACACAAATTCGTCTATTGTAAATTTTGTACATGTTTAGAATACCACTTCCCGGCAAAAATAGCAATAGCTTGTATTGTTCTATATCACATTTTATGGTTTTTTATACAGCTTACATAGTTTTTGAAACTATGTTTTGCATGATGTTTATCGCAATAACCCCCGGTAGAACGTTACAGAGCGCTCCATCCTTGGTTACCCGGTTATATCTCCAGCTCCATTCCGTCCCATGCAACTACAAATCCTCTGTGGATTTTCGAATCTAATGCCTGAAAATGACAAAGCTGCCCGTTATGGGAAATATGACTTGCCGCAAATACCGTAGCATCATCGGCAATTCCCATCCGCAGCATCCGTTCTCTGACCGCGAAGTTCCGCTCCAGATTCATATGACCGGAATAATCCATCTTCCGGCGGCCTTCGGTGCAGTCCAGGGAAACCAGCTGCAGTACAATCCCAAGCCTTTGCAGGTATTCCCATACCTCCTCATAGAAAATATCCGTGTCATGGGCATAGAGCAGCGCCCGGTGCCCTTTGCGAACCAGATAGAAGAAAGGCTCTGTCGTACCGTGAAAGGCAGGCAGCGGCGTAATGGAATATTCCTTATAACGGTATTCTTCATAGGGCGGAAGCTTCCGGAACACCACGCGTCCGTCTTCCGTTATGTCCCGGTTTTCCTCCCGGGCAAAGACTGCCTCTGCCTCAGAACTGCCGCACACAATGAGGGGCGGAATTTCCTCTTCGTACACCGCAAAACTTCTGCACCGCATCCTGATATCATCTATCCCAAAATGATCCCCGTGGGTGTGCGTCACCAGACACAGCCCGATTCCCGCCAGATCCAAGCCCTCCTGCAGACAATGCATATAAGTATCCGGCCCGAAGTCCAGCAGGATTTCCTCGTCGATCACAGCCTGGGCCCTGGTCCTGATCTCTTTTCCCCTGTGAGTTCTCGCATATTCACAAATCGGGCAATGGCAGAAGAGGGCGGGGATCCCCTCTGCTGCCGCCGTTCCCAGATATTTTATCTTCATCATATTGTCCAGTAATCAATTCCTTTCCCATTGCATGCCCTGTTCCTGCCGCCCATCAATCAAGGGGATAGGGAAGCTCCAAGGCATGCTCCCCGTCCTTGGTCACAAAATGATAGCGCACGCCGAGCTCCCGCATCCATCCCTGTACCTCCACGGTCTTCCAGGGCCCGGTATTGTAGCCGTTTCCCTGGGTGTTATCCCACAGCCATTGGGGCGTATTCCACAGGCAGGCCCTGGGAGCCACCGCCTCATAAAAACTCTTCTTCACCCCAAACTGCCCGTGATGGGCCATCTGGACAAAATCCGCCCGCAGTTCCTCATGAGAAACCTCTGCCAATACCCTGTCCCCGGCTTCCTCCCCAAGGTCTCCCAGAAAAAGAACCCGCTGTCCATCTGCGTCCAGGCGTAAAACCACAGACGAATTATTGATCACATTCATAGGTAGGGACTCATCCTCCGGCACATGCACAACAGTGATCTCCGCGGAGCCAACCACGAACTTCTGCCCCTTTTCATAGCGGAAGCACAGATTCGGATGGGCCGCCGCAAATTCATTATATTCCTTTGTAGTCCTGGAATCCGTACAGCCCGGATAATCATTTGCATGATAGAACTCATAAGACAGGAAACGGCTGTAGATCCGCTTCACCTTCACCGGATGGGGCCTGGAAAACATCTCCAGCAGCGCATCCACATGGTCTGAATGGGGATGGGTCAGCAGCCACAGCTCCACCACCGGCTCCGGCCCGCCCAGGCGCACCAGGGTATCCTGCAGATGCTGCGCATCCTGTTTATTTCCTCCGTCGATTACTACCAGCTTACCTTCTTTTGTCTGCAGTACGTAGGACATCATCTGTATCGTACTCTGCTCCTGCAGCATATATAATGTAGTCTTCATATTTTCCTCTATTCCAGTTCCGCACATATCCCATCCGGTACCTCTCCACACAGAGAATTTCCGGCCGCCAAATGCAGGCGTCCGTAACTCCTCTGGGCACCGGATGGGATATGGGCTGTTTTCCAGTTCCGCACATATCCCATCCGGTACCATATGAGCTGTTTTTTATTCCGGTTCCGCACATCCCCCCAGATATACAAAATTCATTCGTCCGTAGGGAGCGCTGCATCCGTTCAGGTAAAAATCGTCCACATCCTCGGTCTCCGAAATATGATCCGCCCACTTGAACTCTATCCGAAACTTTCCCTTTTCCGCCAGTCCAAGCGCCGGACGCGGCACCGCCATATGGAATTCCCTGCCCTCGCAGCGAATCGGCGCCACGGATGCCGATTTCCACCGCCATCCCCCAAGGCACTCATACACCAGCGTGTTCCTGCCGTCCAGCAGTTCATGGTTCACAAGATAATGATACCCCGCCCAGGAAGGATGATCCAGCGGATCCTGGTTTTCCCTGACCACTCTCAAAAACAGCAGCATCCACGGCGTAAAATTGTATGCCGTAATGGGCTCAAAGCATTTCGCATAGAAGTACACATTGTCATCGTCCCACGCAACCTTAAGCACATCAAATACATTGCGTCCGCTTTCATTGACATACAGTCGTCCATCCATCCCCATGTGGTTGCGTGAAATCTCAAAAAATGGAAATCCCCTGTAGGCAGTCTCTACCCCTTCCCACTGACTGAAATCCCCGTCTATGTCAATGCTCACCTTTCGTTTTCCCTCCGGAATGGGGCCGCAGCCTTTATACCGGCGCACATAATCGACCAGCTGCATATAATAATTGTCAAAATGGCCGCCCCGCATGGGTTCCAGATCCCTGGAATATTCCTGTGACGCCGTGTCAATAAAGGTCACCGGACGCTCCCTGTCCTCCGGCCTCTTAAACGGACCCGCCGCCCACTCGTTCCATCCCGTGACAAAAATCATTCTCGGATCCTGGTCTATGGCATATTCCCACTGCTCCGCTATATTATAACCCCAGTTCACTGCCCCGGCAGCGCAATCATTGCCCACTGTGTGAAAAGCCTGATGAAAGCTTCTGCCCCGGTTCCTCTGTTCCCCATGAAAAGCCGAATCGCCGAACTTAATCTGCGGATGCTGTGCAGGAGAGACACTGATCACCTCTTTCCCCCCTGCTCTGTCCAAAAACACAGTCTGGGGACGTTCAAATGCCATCCACGGAAAGGCTCCTGTCCTCCTCACCTGCTCCGTTGGCCATTGTGACAATCTGATATCAAAGAAATCCCGCACTTCCTCTGAGCACAGTTCCGGACGGGCAATCAGCAGCGGCTTTCCGTCCGGCTGAAACCAGCTTTCTTCATACCTTCCCTCTTTGTATACACTTTCATAAATCTCCTGGGCGCGTATGCCGGATTCGCTGTTGGTATAGAACGCAAATCTCGGTGCCTCCCATCCCCTCTGCCGGAATTCGTGGAAGACCTCTATGACCTTTAAAGCATTTTCCCTGTGCATAGTGAGGTTCGTCGTGTCGAACACAATAAAATCCACCCCTGCCAGGATCAGCAGCATCACATGGCGGCGGATCACCCACTCGTCCCCGTGATCGTAATAGCCGAACAATGGCTCCCCCCAATAGCATCCGTCCGTATCCCAGATCGGGTGCGCCACATCCCGGAAAGCCTCCGGCGTCTCCGCCCAGATCTTCATATTGTCCCGGAAAGGCCGGATATCCCCGCTCCAGGTCAAATTGATAAAATAAAACATTCCCACATACCGGTTCTGCCTGGGCAGTCCCACCGCCTCCGAAGAAGGCAGCTTCCTGCCCAGGGCGTCGATACCGGCATAGTTCCCAAGATTGAATCCTGCCATTGATAGCCCCCTATTTTTATAATCGGGACCTGTAAGCCCCTGAATTATGCCTGCATACACAGGATTTTGGCGCAAACTGCCTGTAAAGTACACTCATCCGTATACCAGGCCGCCATGCACCTCCGCAGAGCCGGCTTCCTGGTCGCAATCACTTCCACACCTGCTGCAAAGTCGTCACCTCTACCTCCACGCCAGATGCAAATGCTGCCTCACTTACTTCCACGCCAAATGCAAATGCTGCCTCACTTACCTCCACGCCGGATGCGAATGCTGCCTCACTTACTTCCACACCGGATACGAATGCTGCCTCACTTACCTCCACGCCGGATACGAATGCTGCCTCACTTACTTCCACACCGGATACGAATGCTGCCTCACATGCTTCCTCCAGATTCCGAATCCCAACGCCCCCCGGAAAGCCAGATCCACCCCGTAACCGATCCATATCCCTGCGAGCCCCATTCCCAGGAATACCCCGAAGAACCAGGAAACGCCCACATTCAGCACCGAACCCGCTATCACCATGAAAAAAGTTGCTTTCACATCCCCAATGGCCTTCAGGCTGCTGACCATCAGCGCCGCCACGCCCCGGAACACTTCCACGATCATATCCACAGCCAAAATCAGCATACAGGCTTCCGCCAGAGCCCCTTCTTCCACATACAACCCCAAGAAACGCCGTCCTAACAGCAACATCCCGCCGCACAGGACGACTGTCCCCGTCAGAACCAGCTTCAGGCATTTCCGCATGCAGTCCCCGGCCTTCTCCTCGTCCCCCATACCGATGCTCATGCCGATCATGGTAGCCGCTACCAGGGACACTGCGCTGGCGGGCAGAGTCAGGTAATTAGTTAGATTTCCCGTGTACCCCTTTACCAGCAGGGCTTCCGTCCCCAGACTGCCGATCATGGACATGACGATGGTCTGGCTCACCAGATAGATCACACCCTCCAGGCCGCCGAAAACGCCATACCGGGCGATTGTCCCGGTAGTCTCCCCGAATCGCTCCCGCCACTGGGCATGGAACATCCTAAGCTCAATCCTCTCGTCTCTGCCTGCCATCCACAGATAAAACAACACTCCAAAAATCTGCGCAAAAATACCCGCCATGACATACTGCCAGATCCGCTGTTCCTCCAACGGGATCAGCCGCAGGATCAGCCAGTTCATAAACACACAGCTGCCGTTGATCAGAGTATTCCCCAGCATCACCGTCTTCATATCCCCGATGGCCCGGAACGCGGATCCAAAGGTCAGCGCCACGCCCTGAAACACAGACAGCCCCAATGCAACCGCCAGATACTCCCCGGCCATGCCCTGCAGCTCACCGGGCACTTGAAGACATTTTAAAATCAGGGGGCTTCCGAATACCCCCACCCCCGCCAGGGCGATGCTCAGCAGCAAATTGTCGCAGATACTCACTGTCCAGATCCTGCTTCCCTCCGCGTAATCCTTCCTGCCCCAGCAGGGCGCAAGCAGAATGCCCTGCCCCACATAGAACACGGAATACAGATTGATCATCAGCGAAAGGAAAGTCCCCGCCGCCGTGGTGGCCGCCACCGCTTCCTTCGCAAACTGATTCAGGATCAGCTGATTGAGATTGGAAATGATAAAAGTAAAAATCAGTTCCAGCACAACGGGTATCAGCATACGGTAGACCGAATATTCCCCGTCCTTAGAAGTCCATTTCCTTTGACCTGTCTTCATCACACGCATGCACTGCCGGGCACTCCAACTGCTGCCACAGCGCCTCTCCGATAAAATTCTTTGCCCAAGCTACCCTTTCCGCCTCCCGCTCGGTTCCCATGTCCCGCATGGCTTCATAAATGGGGCGTTTCCGCCCGGGAGTACCATCCTCGTTCCGCTCACGGATTCCCAGATGAAGTCCGAACTCCTTCGGATTATCCATATAAGCATGATGGGTCATCCACAAAATCCCCGGAAGCCGCTTCATTTTCTGATAGGCCAGCGTATACCCGGCAGCCCCCTGAAGCTCCGTCAGCTCGTCCTGCCTGGAATTAAAGCCCTGTTCCGACAGGATAATGGGGCGCATCTGCCCCTGATACAGAAAATCCTCCTGTGCCAGATAAGCATGCAGTACCTCGATGTTTTTGAAGGTAATCTGCTTTGTGTCAAAATAAAACTTCGGGATCCTGTCATTGTAGAAATCCGGATAATTCAAGTCCTCCGGATAGGGATGGTAGGCAATTCCCCAGCCAAAATTTCCTCTCTCCTTCCCATACTTAAGCACCAGATCCACAATATCCTTCCCCCGGTAGGTGCCCATGGGGCGGTCCGGGTAAAAGCGGTCTCCCCAGTAATGATCCAGAGATATGTATACATCCGCTCCCTCCCAGTATTCATGAGAGGCTTCCCATGTCAGCTGCAACGCCTTTGTATACTCCTCTGCATATGCTTCCACGGTCTTCTCCCCGGCATTTCCCCAGACACACTGGCTGTTCACTTCATTGGAGACAATAAATCCCGTAATCCTTCCGTATTTCCCATCATCCCGCATGTAACGCTCCGACAGAAATTCCACAAAAGCCCGGTAATAATTCCTGCCCTCCTCCGTCTCCATAGGGAATGCGCTGATGAAAGCATTTTTGTCCTCCCACTGGAAGTCCGGATGGATCACCTTCTTCAGAAGCGCTTCCTCCTCATGGCTGCCGAATCTCTGAGGCGAATTCAGCAGGATGGCCGTAGCCGCTATTCCATAGCCCCATGCATACTGCAGCTGCCTGTCGATGTCCTCTACCTGCTCCCTGTCAAACCAGTACTCCCTTCCCCGGGAGACAAACGGCAGGGCATCCTCCTTTTTTTCCGCCCACATCAGAGCCGGGAGATTGATATTCAGCAACGTATGTTCAATCCCCAGGATTTCCAGATCCTCATTTCCGCAGCTTAAGGCTTTTTTATTGCGGAAAATTTCTTTTTCATGTAAATACTTTCCCATTTTACCTCCTATTCCCTTTCTGCCATGCAAATGTCCTTTTATGCATTGCAAATGTCCTTTTATGCATTGCAGATGTCATTTTATGCATCACAGATGTCATTTTACGCATTGCACATGTCAGGGCGCGCTCACCCCTTCACTGCGCCCGCCGTCATGCCTTCCATATACAGCCTAGATGTAAACAGGAACAAAATCAACAGCGGTATGGTGGCAATGATATAACCAGCGAACATAGCTCCAATATTGGTGGTCCCCGCCGCCGAAGTAAACACACGCACCGTCACCGTGATAACCTGCTTCGTATTGGACTCAATTACCAGCATGGGCCAAATGAAGTCGTTATAGTAGTCAACCATTTTCATGACAGCTATGGTGGAAAGAATAGGCTTTGCCAAAGGCACCGCGATACGGACCAAAAGGTTGAACTGGCCGCAGCCCTCAATCTTCGCCGCCTCAAACAAATCCCTGGGCAGGCCCTCTATGGAGTTGCGGCACAGGATAATCCCCAGGATCTGCCCTCCCGATATCCAGGGAAAAATCAATGCCCATCGGGTATTGAACAGGCCGTAGCTGATGATCAGGTTGTAATTCGCAGCCAGCGACAGCACGCCCGGTATCATCATCAGCACAAGGAGCACATAGAACAGGAACCCCTTCCCGGGAAACTCCATGGTTGCGAAGACAAAGCCTCCCATGGCGGACAAAACCAGTGTCAGCAGCACCGCAAAGGCATTCACTGCCAGGGTATTTACCATACTCCCATACAGCTTTCCGAAAGCGTTCACATAGTTGTCCCACTCGATACGCTTCGGCAGGGCGAAAAAGTTATTATAAATCTCCCAGTTACTCTTGAAAGACATGATGATCATTACGAAGATGGGAACAAAGGCAAAGAACATAATGAGCACCATGATAATCTCTATAATTGTCTGAAAACGGATTTCTTTTATTTTTCTTTTGCTGATTCTCTTCATGCCCGTCACTCCTTTTCCCTGGTCAGCGCATTCTTTATCACAGTCACAGTCAATGTAAATATCATCAGCACAATGCCCAGTGCGGAAGCGTAGCCATACCGCCCGAACTGGCTGGCATTCAGGTACAGCTCCAATGCAGGAACATAAGTCGCCGTACCGGGACCGCCTCCCGTCATGATAAAGATGCCGTTGAAATCCTGCATGGTGCCCAGGATCGTAAGAGTTACCATAATGCTCAGCTGCGGCTTGATCAGCGGAAGCTGCACCTTCCAGAAGATATCCCATCTGGTGGCGCTGTCAATCATGGCCGATTCCACCACATCCGTTCCGATGTTCAAAAGCCCTCCGTAATACACCAGAAACGCCATGGCGCCCACAAAAGGAAATCCCATGAAAATAATGGCCCACAGCGCCGTCCGCTCATCTCCCAGCCAGACTCTCTGCAGGTTCTCCAGATGCAGCGCGCCCAGCACCTCGTTCAAAAGGCCTATGGTAGGGTCATAGATTTTCTGCCATGTCAAGGTCCCTACCACACCGGGAACCACGATAGGAAGTACGAACAGGAACCTGTGCATGTATTTCCGCTTGTCTCCGCGGATGGAATGCACCAGCCAGGCAACCGCCAGAGGCACCGTTATGGTCTTAAGTATCCCTGTCACCAGCAGCAGGCCCAGGTTCTTCATACCGATAAGGAAATATCCCTCCTCCAGCATCTGGCGGAAGTTATCCAACCCGATAAAGTTCATCTTCGCCAGCGTATTGTTCGTCCTGGACCAATCGGTAAACGCCCTGTAAAAGGCAATGAAAATTCCCCGGTAGTTAAACAGGAAGATCAACACAAACGTAGGCAGCAGCATCAGATAAGCCATCCTCTGGTGCCACATCTTTTTCAGCAGCTTTCCCGCGGCCTTCTTCGCTTTGGGAACCAATTGGATCAGGCACACCAGAAGCAGCAGAAAGGGAATATAAACTACATAACGCAAAACCTGCTCGATAGATTTGTAATAATCCATGGTGGCCAGGTTGTCCACATGAATGTTTTTGATAAAATCCTCATAGCCGGTGAAGTAAATGCTTCCTTTCGCCGCCTCAAAGTCCGTGATCCTAACGCCCACGTCCGCTAAATATATCTGTTTATCCTGACCGTCCATAACAAATAAATAGCCTTCCTTGGTTCCGATCAGTACATATTCTCCGTCCTCATCCACGCCGATACTCACCATAAAAGCATTCACCGTATTATCGATCTTACCGGTCCTTATGGTATTCAGCGCTTCGTCAAACTGATGGTAGATGCCGTTTCTGTTGATTGTCCAGTAGGTATCTCCATTCTGGATCATCTGAATGATCTCATAACCGGTCTTCAGGGTATCCAGGACCTCTCCGTCTTCCGTAATATGTAAAACCTCACCCCGCTTGTTGGAAATCAAAAGCGTCTCTCCGTCCTTACAGTACTGGACTCCGCTGACCAGAATCGAATAATTCTTGCCGCCCAGCTCCTCCCCGTCCGCCGAATAAATCAAAAGGCTCGATTTATTACTGCCTGTATTGGTAATTACCGCTATCTTGGAAGCATCCTCCGTGACATCCACCGCCACCGCCTTCCTGTTGGTGTCGATATCCAACAGTACTTCTCCGTTTGAAGTCTGATATACATAGACATGCCCGTCTTCATTTGCCGCATACAATTTGTCTGCTTCCGCATCCAGAACCAGCTCGTCATAGGAGCCGCTCGCCTGAGTACGCCAGATTTCCTCCCCCTTCTCAAAAGCCACCAGCAGCTTATCATGGGTCCCCACATACAGAATATCCTTCTCCTTGTCATATGCCAGGCTGTGGTTCTTCGTCCCGGTGGAAACATCCAAATCCTCCAGGCCTTCCGTCTTTTCTTCGCAGTACGACAGCCCCCAGATTATGCCAATGCCCAGGACCAGACAAATAACTGCCGATACTATCCATACACTCTTTCTCTTCATCCTAACCTCCGCTCCGTCTAACCTTTGCTGCAAGTGTGCCGGAAATTCCGTGCGGCGCTCTGCCAGATAAGCCGCCCCGCCTCCAAAGCTCCTTCCTTCACACCTTAACCACCCAACCTGCGCCTTCCCAACCAGTAGCCTGACTGAAATTGGCTACCCTTTCAGGCAGCCAATTCCAATTCACTGTTTCTCATCTATTTCCTGCTGCATCAGGAACTGCCGATTCCTTATTCACCGGTAGGCTCGTTTGCAGGATTTGCAAGGTCTTCCAGAGTAATCTTGGAGTTCGTCATGCCTGTCTCGAAATTCTCGTCAATATTGGCCTGGTGCTTCTCAAGGAAAGCATCCACGTCAATCTTACCCTGCAGAAATTCAAGACAATAGTCATAGAATGCACGGTAGGACTCCGGAATCTCACAGAATCCTCTCGCCAGAGACTGGCCGTAGCTCTTCTGCACATTACCGATCATGGTCAGGTTCTCAAATGCGTTCTGAACATCCTCAGGATAGTTCACGCCATATACAAGGCTGGGGCCGCTGGGCGTATAGCCGTCTGCAATAGCCGCATCCATAAAAGCGGACATTCCTTCGGAAGAAGAGTAGAACATCATAAAATCCATAACCAGGTCATCGTGATCCTGGGACTTGGAAACTGCGCCAAGGAAGCCGTTGGAAACCTCAATAGTTCTTGCCTTTGCCTCAATTCCTTCCCCTTCCATGGAAGGCATATCAAAAGTACCAAGGGTGAAGCCCACTACATCTTCAACTGCTCCGCCTTCATCTGAAAAGGAAATCTCCTGGCCGTTTGCCAGCTTTGCCATATCATTCGCAAACTGAACAATACCCCAGCCGCCGTCCACATACATGGCAGCCTTACTCTGGTAGAACAATGTTTTGGCACCTTCCTTGTTGGTTCCGAACATCACTTCATTTCCGGCATACTTGGGGAACACCTCGGCAAAACTGTTCCAAACGGTCTTCATACCGGGCGTAATGGCGCTATAGGTGCCGTCCTTCACTGCTGCAAAGAAACGCACAGGGTTCCTTGTAACCTTGGTCGTATCATCGTTGAAAGGATCGGACGGATCATAGGTATAATAATCGTCGATAGTAGGATCATAAGTATAATCACCCTTCTGTGATCTCCAGATATCGATGGTGGAACGGGTGGTCTGGTCTGCATATACCTGCGCAAGCCATCCCATGGTTCCCGAATAGAAGCTGTCATAATCTCCGGGCATTGCAATGGGCTGATAGCCTGCCGCCTGGATCTTCTCACATACATCGATAAGCTCGGACCATGTGGTGGGGATCTGTACTCCTACTTCATCAAAAATATTCTGGTTGTAAAGCCACAGAACCTTGACGGACTGCAGGCTCAGCGCTGAGAAGCTTCCGGTACCTGCGTCTACGGTCTGCATATCATATTCAAACTGCTCCTTCCAGGGGCCGCCTGAATAGGGGCTGTCATTCTCCATATAATCAGCATAGTTAATGGCTTTGCCTGATGCCGCTTCCGCAGCCAGGTTGATATTAACGATATCTACAGATGTTGTCTCGTTATTATTGAAGACATTGGTTGCCCACTGGTCATAACCGTCCACGGGTTTCAGGTCTACCACAATCTCAACATCGGGATGCTTCTCGGTGTAAGCGGCGGCCACTGCCTTCCAGCCGGCCTCTTCGCCTTCCGTGTTCTGGGTGCTGACCGTGATGGTCTTATCGCCGCCTTCTGCGCCGGCGTCTGCCTCCTCGCCGCTTTCCTCAGAAGACTCTTCGGATGATTCCTCCGGTGCGGTTGATTCCTCGGAGCTGGATTCCTCAGAGGACTGCCCCCCCTGGTCGGATGCGTCAGCATTGGACGGCTGATCTCCACAGCCCGCCAGACTGCCGACTACCATCATTGCAGTTAACAGTAATGCAATCGTTCTTTTTTTCATATCTAATCCTCCATAATTCGTGTCTGCCATATCGTTATAGAAATGGCAGATGTGATAGTTCACATCTTAAAATTTGTCGCCTGAGCATCACTGGCCTTCACAGTCTGACTATCGTCATCTCCGATTCCTTCCCTCCTTTCCAGACCGCCTTTCACCGGCTTTCCTGTCATGCCCGCTGTTATCTTTCAATTTAATCAGAATTCATACTCACATAAATTCAGGTAACCCCGATCTCCGTCTCCGGCCCTCCTCTTCAGGTCCAGGAAATGCCCTCTGAAAATCGGGAAGCAACAGGTATTTCAAGATATTTATACAATACGACAAAATCTTTTCTCTGGCAAGAAACAGTTTTTATCTATTTTGTTTAAAAACAAGCACACGAGGGATGTTTCCTATACAAAATCTACAAAGCCTGATTTTGCGGTGTTCCACCCCTCGTGTTACATTTTTTAACAATTTATTCTTAAATATGAACCGCCCCTATTTTGCGGTCTCCTCATACGCTTTTTGATAAATTTCAATCAGCCGGTCAACCCCCATGGTCTGCAGCACTTTCAGATACTCCTCCCAGCTCTCTTCCAAATCCAGATCCCCGGTCACCACCTGTACCACATATCGGTCAATATAAGCATTCATGTCCGTAGATAGCGCCAGAATCTCCCCGCCTTCCGCTTCCGAATACTTCATTATTGGCAGCGGAACCGCACCCATGCCTACAATCTTCAAATGCTCCTGTGTCAGATATACTTCGTCAGGATCTTCCGCCTCACTCAAGGCATCCCACAGCTTCGGCTGAATGGAAGGGTGATACTGCGCTCCCTGAATCGTACTGCAGGCGCGTACTGCGGACACATCCTTCCCGTACTCTTTATCCGTGATCCAGCCCCAGCTGCCGTCCTCATTCATCCGATAAGTTTCTCCCTCCACCCCCATCCAGGCCAGAATACCGCCCGCCTCGTCATAAAACTGATCCAGCCAGGCCACCAGAGCCTCCGGATGCCTGCATTTATTCGTAATCACCGCAGCTCCCAACGTGATCCCCTTTTTAATAGGATAAGTTCCTTCCTGAAAAGGCGTCAGCGCAATATAGTCATTCCTTCCCCGCCCCACTACCTCAAAGGCGCCCTGACAATCAAAGGCCCCCAGAATATCTCCTGACCGTCCTACCGCCTCCAACTGCTTTCTCTGCTGTACGAAGGTGTCCCTGTCCAGCAGCCCCTCCTGATATAATCTGGCAACATAACGGATAAACTCCTTGAAACGCCCGTCTGTGGGCAGGTAAACCAGTTCACCGTCGATCACCGCTGTCCTACTGATATAATCATATCCGTAGTCCGCATAAGCCAGAAGGGGGTACACGCTGCCTGCCATGGACAGCGGAATCTCATCCCCCGGATCTTTGTTCCCGTTGGCATCCTGGTCTCGGAATGCCTTCAGCACCTGGTATAATTCCTCGAAATCAGCAGGCTCCTCAAGTCCCAGATTGTCCATCCAACGTTTATTAATCCAGAGTACCGCCCCTGCCGGACTGGGTCTGTCAATCTCCGGAAAGGAATAAATATTCCCGTCCGAAGCCTTCAGATAATCCCATCCGTCCATTTCGTCCAGTCTGGCTGTCAGGTTGGGAGCATATTTTCTGATCAAATCCTCCAACGGAATGAAAATCCCCTGTTTTCCGTATTTTTCCAGATCTGTTCCCTCAAACATGGTTTTGAAAAACATATCCGGATAATTGCCGGAAGCCAGGCTTAAAATCCGCTTTTCCGTCAGGTCATCCCCAAGTACGGAACGAAAGTCAATGAGTATATTGGCATTCTGCATCGCCACTTTCATAGCCAAATTATCGTTCAGGGAGTATCCCCCGTTCATTCCGGCCAGCGCTGTGAATTTCATTCCCGTTCCCGGCGACAGTTCCGCATTCTCCAGAACCGCCCCCGTCTCCTCCAGGCCCGTGTCCACATCTCCCGCAGCGCATCCCGATACAAAAAAGGATACCGTCAGCATCACCGCAGCCACCCTGCCCATTATTTCTTTTTTTTTCATATGGATACCTCTTTGCCTGCTTCCCGCAGTCCGTCGGTCAATCGGTTTCATGGTTATCTAAATTTTAAGATATCTCTTGTGCGGGGGCAAGGTGCATTTTTTAAGAAAAAAATTTGAGAACAGACCTGCTTTATGGATATTTACTCTTTATCTCTGGTATATTTTGCGCAGGATAAACAAAATTTAGACAGCCTTGCGAAAAAAGATAGACTTTCCAAACCAATTAAGTTATAATAAAGGAGTACTTCACCTTTAGTTTTTACAGCAGAAAGGAAAATACACGCCCCTGTCTGCCGTAAGTTTGTCATCGTACGTTATACTAATGTTTTTACATCGGAGGCACTATCCATTTATGAAACACACTGGCTTTCAGAAGCTGTTTTTTTCCCGTACCAGACGCAGTACCTTTATTCAGTATTTTTTGTCCTATTTCGTCCTGTTCAGCGTCCTTCTTCTTGGCTTTTACTTCATCCTTCGAAATCAGGTTTCCGAATTTTACTTCGAAAAACTGGAAAATGAGGCAAGCGCCGGATTGGAACAGGTGGCGGAGGTTCTCAATGATGATTTAGCCTCCATCAACCACATCCAGAATGCCATCGGCAGCAATGTGGAACTCATTCTCTTCCATCATGACAATACGCCCTGGAATCAGTATTTAGCCTTCCAGGAATTGGACAAATATGCCCTGGGGAACCGTTTCATCGACTCCGTCGTCTATCTGGACAAGTTCCAGCAGACCGTGCTTTCCACCAGAAGGCAGGTGGAGTATCGGGACGGAATATTTTACATCTATGATGAGGAAGACTCTGTGGCTTTCCATATGGAAGAAGAATCTCAGGATGCCCCCTATCAGCTGGTTTATGTCTCAAACGGTGCCTCAGATTACCTGATCTACTATCCGGGCGGCGACACAAACAGCAATTACTCCGTTTTTTTCATCATCAACGAACAGGAGCTGGCTCAGATCATGAAAAATGCCCTGTCCGAGGAAATTATTTCCATGGTGCTTCTGGCGCCCCCTGACAACCGCGTGGTAACAGGGGCCAATCTCTCCGCACTGGAACCTTATTTTGCCGTAAGTACCGACGAAACGGAAGATTCCCATGGAAACAGCATTGATCTGGACAAAACGGAGGAGGCAAAAACTTCCCTGAAGATCTCCCTTCATGTCCAGTCCGGACTGTTCGGTGATTTCTCCATGGCTGCCCTGATCTCCAACGAAGTGCTTCTCACCCAGATGAATACCGCCTTCCGCAATACCTATCTGGCACTGCTCCTGCTTGGTATCATCGGTATGTGTGTAGTGGTGCTTGGGATGCGTTATACATTCCTGCCTCTCCACAAGCTGACCAAGGCTATCGTGAAGAGCCCCAATTTCCGCCAGGGCTATGTGGATCAGCTGAACCAGGCATTCTCTGATACCATGACGGAAAACCAGAGCCTGCGGGCCAAGACCAACAAATATCGTCTCGCCATGCAGAAATCCATATTAAGTTCCATCGTCTCCGGCAGCCAGTTCGACACGGGAGACGATTTACACAGCATTGACCGCTTTTTCGACATGGAGCCGGACAATCATATTGTGGCTCTGCAGATGAAATCTATGAAAACCGCCCTTCCCTCCGGCGAAATTGTGCGCTTTTTTAATGAGTCCCTTCCCGGAACCGATTCCTGCATCATTCTGGAAGCCCAGGGAAACACGGCTGTTTTCCTGCTGAATTATACGGGCACGGAGGAACATAAGGACGAAGCGCTCCATGTGCTGATGGACGATCTCTTCGCGCAGAACGGGTATTATTCTGCTGTGAGCAACGGCTCCGCTTCCCCTCTGGACATCCCCTTTCTCTATGAGAATGCCCTTTTGGCCAGTAATTATTGGGAACAGGCTCCTGTAGTTTCCTACAATGAGATATCCCCCGAAACGGATGTCCAGTCCACCCATTCCTATCCCTATGAAAAATTGGAAAAGCTTGCTTCCCTCCTGAAAAACCAGGATTTCAAAACAGCGGATCTTCAGCTCCAGGAACTGTTCCATCTGGTGGACAGCGCTTCCTCCAGAGGAAGTTCGCTGCCGGACTTTTTCGTCCGCTGTGTCCTGATCGATGTCCTTACTACCATCGTCAACTCTATGAACCAGATGAACATCAAATTCAAGGTCTATCGGGATTTATACTTTGAGACCCTGTATCTGTGCCGAAGCTGCCCTTATCATGAGGCGGAACAACAGATTAAAGCCAATGCGGAGAAATTCCTTGATGTATTTGAAAACGAGCTGGCCAATAAGAGCATCACTTCCTCCCAGATCCGGCAGATGATAGAGGAACAATATACCTCCCCTGATTTCTCTATCTCCAACATCGCCGACTCCTTTGACGTGAGCGTGGCCTATGTGAGTTATCTGTTTAAAAATGAAACCGGAGAGAATGTGTCCGACTATGTATGGAATCTCAGGCTGGAAAAGGCCAAGGACCTGCTCCTCACCACCGACATGTCCGTGGACAATATCAGCGTGTCCGTAGGCTATGTGAGCACCTCCAGCTTCCGACGTAAATTCAAACAGGACACCGGCCTGACGCCCTCCCAATTCCGTACTAAAGCCGCGTCCTGAAAAGGGCGCACATTATAGTAAGAATGTGAAAGATGAAACTCTCAGACATAAGAAGGAGGTATTATTTATGGAATGGAATGCAAAATGGATTCAGCCGGCCCTGGATACCGGCGATGCGGCGCCTGTCTATCTGAAAAGCTTCCCGCTGCCCGAAAGGGAAAAGATAGCGAAGGCCAGGCTCTTCCTCACCGCCCTCGGGGTGTATGAAGCAGAACTGAACGGCAAAAGGGTAGGCAATTATGTCCTGGCTCCCGGGTGGACCTCTTATTACAAGAGACTCCAGTATCAGGAATATGATGTGACCAAACTTTTGGAGACGGAAAACCGGCTCACCATCCTGGTAGGCAAGGGGTGGTATCGCAGTCATATGCCCGGTTTCCAGAGCTCCCCTTATCAGGAGAAACTGAGTGAACGTCCCGCAGGTTTGCTTGCTCAGTTAGAAATCGCTTACCAAGATGGGCGCCGGGAAGTCTTTGCCACCGATGAAACCTGGACGGTATCCGAGAGTGAAGTACGCTTCTCCGAAATCTATGACGGAGAGATCTACGATGCAACTTATCAGCCTGCCATGGACAATCCGGTTCAATGCTTCGACGGCCCCTGGGATACATTGATTTCGCAGCAGGGCGAAGAGATCCGGGAGCAGGAACGGATCACCGGAGCCAGATGTTTCACCACGCCCAATGGAGAGACTGTCATCGACTTCGGCCAGGAAGTGACCGGCTATGTGGAAACTGTTCTGGAGGCAGCGGCAGGAGAAATACTGGATCTTTCCTTTGCGGAAGTCCTGGATAAAGAAGGCAATTTCTATACGGAAAATTACCGCAGCGCCAAGGCACAATATCGCTATACCTGCCGGGAAGGCCGCCAGACCTATAAACCTAAACTGACCTTCTGGGGCTTCCGTTACATCCGGGTAAACAGCTTTCCGGGCGGCACGGAAAATGCGGCGCCTGAATGCTTTACCGCCATCGCCGTTCATTCCGACATGAAACGCACAGGCCGCCTGTCCTGCTCCAATACCAACTTAAACCGCCTGTTTGATAATATCGTATGGGGACAGAAGGGGAACTTCCTGGATGTGCCCACTGACTGTCCGCAACGCGACGAGAGACTTGGGTGGACCGGAGATGCCCAGGTATTCGTCCGCACTGCCTGTCTGAATTATGACGCTGAGAAATTTTTTGCCAAATGGCTGGCGGATATGTCTGCAGATCAACACGAGGACGGTTATGTAGGACATGTAATTCCGGACCTTCTGCAGGCTCCAAAGGCCAGCGCCGCCTGGGGAGACGCCGCTGCCATCTGCCCCTGGGAAGTATATCTGGCCTACGGAAACAAAGCTTTACTGGAAAATCAGTTTACATGCATGCACAAATGGGTGGATTACATCACAGCCAGCACCGATACTCCCGATCTGTGGACCGGCGGCACCCATTACGGCGACTGGCTCGGCCTGGATGCTCCTTCCGGAAGCTACAAGGGATCCAGTGATGAAACCTTTATCGCCTCCGCCTTTTATGCCCGCTCCACCGAGCTGGTGATCAAAGCCGGAAAAGCCCTGGGTAAAGATGTGACAGCATATGAGGCACTTTACCGACGGATCGTGATCGCTTTCCGCCGGACCTGGCCGGAATACAAAACCCAGACAGAATGCGTCCTGGCCGCCCATTTCCGCCTGGCTCCCGACTGCCAGGCCGCTGCGAACCAGCTGGCGGAAATGGTAAAGGCATGCGGTACAAAGCTGCAGACCGGCTTCGTGGGCACCCCTTACTTGCTCCATGTACTCAGCGATTACGGTTATGCCGAACTTGCTTATTCCCTGCTGCTGCGGGAGGCCTATCCGTCCTGGCTCTATCCTGTGACCAAGGGAGCCACCACCATCTGGGAGCACTGGGACGGTATCATGGAAGACGGCGGCTTCTGGAGCGCGGACATGAATTCCTATAACCATTATGCCTACGGCGCTGTAGCCGACTGGGTTTACGGGGTTGCCGCCGGGATCAAGCCCCTGGAGGAAGCTCCCGGCTATGCCAAAGTGCGAATCGCCCCGGTACCGGATCCCCGGCTTGACTGGCTGAAGGCTTCCCTCCACACCAGGCACGGGATGGTGCGTTCCCATTGGAAAAAATTGGACGGTATGTGGCGTTATGAAATCACCACTCCCGTGGAAACCGAAGTGGTGATTGCCGGGGAAACGCATATGGTAAGTGCCGGGACATGGTATTTTTACAGTAAGATCTGACAGAAATTTCTGGGCGCCTTTTATGGCATGTTCTGGCGGAAACGCCAGGGGCGCCTTTTATAGTGTTTTGCTGCAAAAAGGGCGGCAAGGGACAGGGCCAGGCTGGCGGCGCACAGAATCGCATTTCGCGCCGCCGTATCCCTGCTTTTGTCACCGAAGTTTTCCGGCGCGCTGGACATTTGTTCAGACATTTGGCCAGGCCTTTGGGGCGCTTCACGAAGTTCGGAGCCTGAACTGTCCGACATACGGATATTTTGTGGAAAATTTTCCGAAAAAACTTCTCTCATAACCGGAGCTGTATCCTCCGTTCCCTGTCTTTGATTCTCCGGTGCATCTGCCCGTGCATCTTTCTCTGTTGGTGCACTTGTCTGCACGTTTTCCTCTGACGACGCATCCAATTGGACGTTTTCCTCTGACGGTGTGCCCGACTGCGCATTTTCCCCTGCTGTCTCCTGCCCTGCCCCGTTCACCCCTGCCTCGTTGTTATCCTCGGAAAAACTTACTTCCACCCCGTTAAACTGGAAACGCTGTCCGCCCATGTTGAATACGCCCATGGCGCTGATATCAATGGCGGATGCATCTACCAACCCGGAAAAATCGGCGCGCTGCCCCGCATCTGTGGAGGGTATGGAGCCGTCCAGCTGTCCCAGAATGCTTTCCGCCCGCAGCGTCACCGCCTGATAGAGCATCCCGGCTCCTGCGTCATATTCCTCATAGGAATAAAAAGCTGTGGGGTCTGTTTCCACCAACGCGTCAATCCGGCTCCGGATACGGCTATACACTTCTTGGAATCTGCCGCCCAGGACATACTCCTGCGCCAGTTTCCGCAGATATTCATGATATCGGGAACAGTACTCCTCATCTTCCAACAGGGGGTTAAAAAAATCAGTTCCCTGAAAAGGCGTGTCAATGGCGTAGTTCACCATGTCAGAGGCACTGCCCATAGCCCCCATGCTCATGCCCCCGAATGAAAGATTGTAATCCCATGGAATCATATTCAGTTTGCCGTTATGTTCATATAGATAATAGTTATGCGCCATGTTGCCGGAGAGACTGTCCATATTCACGGCAAAGGTGTGGACTGCCATGTATCGCAGCACATTGTCAATATCCAGATACTCTTCCAGTTCCGTTCCCTGGCTGATATGCCGCAGAGCCTCCACTACTCTTTTGTGGTCTTTTTTGCCGGTATTGTTTACTTCGCCTTCCCATATTGCAGTGTAGCTGTCCAGGTTATCGTCCGTGTAATTTAAGTTTGAACCGTTTCCTCCCATGGAAGGCCCACGGCCTCCCGGCATACTATTCCCGCCTGGGAATTTGAAGTTGCTGCCGTCTCTATTTCCCGGGAATCCGAAGCTGCTGTTTTCTTCTTCTCCTGAGAATGCTGAGCCGACGGTTTCTCCTTCTTCCGGAAATCCAAAGCCGCCGCTCTCTCCATCTCCAGGAAACACAAAGCCGCCGCTCTCTCCATCGTCCTGCACACTCTCCTTCCGGTTCCCCTCTTGGAAGCCGAAGTCTGCGCCATCGAAGCTTCCGCCGAATCCCATACTATCGGGCTTATAGAGCGCCCCGTCCTCGGCACCATAATTGCGCAGCAGAAAGCTGTCCTCCACTGCCTCCAATGCCAGATAGACGCCCCAATACGTACCGTTTACCGATATTTCGGCATAATTGTACAGGGATGCATCCGCCCCCAGATACTGATACATATCATAAACAATGGCTTCCTTCATATTAGTAGCGTCTGCGTAATTATTATTCAATATCAGTTTATCCAGTCCCAGGCAGGTCTGCCCGTCTACGTAATGGTCAAACTCCAGTTTCAGGCTGTACCTGTCTGAATCCGGGTCCTGGACAATGGCGGACAGACTGGTATTTCCCTTGGGGCGGATGCCCACATTGTTCACCCTCTGTCCGTTTATGATAATATCACAGGAGTAATATTGTTCCGCAGAGGCATTTTTCAGCATGTCTTCCCACTCCGTCTCCTCCATGATAATATCAATCTGCATGATATTATCCGTGCCAAACAATTCTTCCTGGTACTCCATAGTCAGGGCGCTTCCCCCCAGAGCTTCCACAAACTGCTGCGGAAACATCATCGCCAGAAAGCATCCCAAGACGGCTGCCGCCATAATGGCACTGATGATTTTTGTTAGATGTTTACCAGTAATCATGATCACCTCCAAATGAAACCACTGAGCAGGCAGCATATATTGCCGTCAATGGCACGGTGTTGAAATTGTATAGCGAATGAGCGCTTCTATAGCATAGGGCAGAAACCAGTGTATAATAAAAGCAAAGCCGCATGTCTATTGTCAAGCATAAATGCGCTCACGAATATATACCCCAGTAACCGATTAAATCTACAGAATTTCGCCAGGAAACAGGCAAATTCTCATGTATAGCCTCCGCTATGACATATATTCCCCATTATAGCTTACAAGTGTGGCACAGCTCACCCCGTCAACGGCACTAAGCCTGTTGACAAAGGCCGTCCCTGCATCCCGCATGCGGATTTCCGCTGTCAGCTCGATTCCCGAGGCGTTTACCGTCTTGGACTTCACCGCAAACATTGCCACTGCCTTTTCCGCCAGCATCAGCGCCTCTCCCTCCGCCTTCTCATCACTGCAGTTTAAAATCAGCAGATAGGGATTCTCGTGCACCTTACGGTTGGCAAATAGAACCAGAATAACGCCGATGATGGCGGATCCGATGACGGCAAGGGGTATCATGCCCGCGCCGATGACGATTCCCACCGCGATAGACCAGAATAAATACACGATTTCCACAGGCTCCTTGATGGCGGCCCGGAAACGAACGATGGAGAGCGCGCCCACCATGCCCAGAGAAAGCACCACGTTGGATGTTACCGCCATAATTACCAGAGTGGTCACAAGAGCAAGCCCCACAAGCGCCATGGCAAAGCCTGTGGAATACATTACACCGTTGAATGTTTTCTTATAAACCGTAAAAATGAACAGTCCGATAATCAGTGCAAATACTATGCCTATCAATGTGTCGATTGCTGAAAATTCCGTTACGCTCTCCAGAAAACTGGATTTGAATATGTCGTTGAATGTCATTTTTTCCTGTCCTCCATTTTCTCCCCGGAATTCCTTTTCCGCTTTCTGCGGCACTTGCCGGACCCTGCTTTTGTCTGCCGGGATTCCGAGGGCTGATTCTTTCTATCACAACTGCGTCCGCACGCTCCTGATTTCTCCGGCTTCCATGCGGATATGTCCCCGCATGAACCGCCTGCACTGAACGAATACCATGCCCATAACGCATAACCGGAAAGCGCCTCTACCCGAACCGCCTGCACGCTTCGTACTTGGAAAACGCCTGCTGACGCAGGGATTCTGTCTGTATGAGCCCCCGGATCACCTCCGGCAGAAATGCGTCATATTTTATTTCCAGGATCCTGGTTCCCGGCCGATCCGCAGTGCTTAAGTCCCTCACCGTTTCCTCCAGAAAGCTTCCGTGATACAGCGTGGTCCGGATGTCAGAGTCAAAAGTCACCCTCACATTCCCCGCCCTGTAGACATAAGGCTCCCTGATGTAGGATACCAGTACCCTGGGGCGCAGGATCTGGTAATGCATTTTCGCATACAACTCCTGCACCAGGACAGCGGGATGCCCTCTCATCCAGTTCAGTCTGCCGTCCAGAAGCTGACGGCATTCCGCCTCCGTGATTTCCGCGCCCAGTTTCCTGCACAGGTTATTGTCCTTTACCTTTTTCTCCAGGGTAATAAGAGAAAAGTCATCATTGTAATACCTTATCCTGAACTTTTCCCGCCGGGAAACGCCGTCCCGCTTCTCGCGCAGCGCCTTGTCCGCATAATTATCAAAGTAGATGCTCCGTATCAGATACCGCCCGTCCGCCCCCGCATGGGAATCGGAACACATGACAGCCTGCAGGCGGCTCCGAAGCTCCAGATACCGGGGATATCCGATTTCATATTTCAATTCGTGGCGAAAGCATTGTCCCTGATCCATTTTTCGTTATTGCCCCTTTCCCGTGTGATTTCCCCATCACAGCCTGGAATCAAGTATAGGGCCCCTTCCTGAAATGTACCTGAAATAATCTGTGTCTTTTTTCTGAAATTGGAATGAAAGACAAAAAAATCCCACAGAACAGACTTTGCCGCTCTGTGAGACTGCCGTCCTTCAATGCCGTTTCCTTTAAGGAACGCTCAAGGCTGACGGATACCTTACCGACTATCAAGTTAACTCCTGTTCTTCATTCGTCCTTTACAGAGCGCGTCTTTATCGTTTCCTGCCATGACTCGCACATCAGCTTATATTCATAGCTCTTGAAAACAATGGGATTGCCCTGCTCATCGCTGCAGAACGAAGCAGTGGACTCCTTTACCACCGACAGGCCCAGCCTCTCCAACAATTTACAGGACGGAATGTTTTCGGCCGCCGTCCCGGTAATGACCTCCTTTGCGCCAAGCACCTCAAAGGCATAGGAAATATAAGCCCTACAGCTCTCATATGCATACCCCCGGCCAAAGTAGTCTGAACTGAAGATATATCCAAGATTATAAACGCCTTCTCGATCCGTAGGATTCATACAGACCATCCCCATCAGGACACCGCTGTCTTTATCGCATACAGCCAGATAATCGTCTCCTTTAGAGAACCAGTCACAGACTCCTTTTATCCCCTCGTCGTCCTCAGGCCATTGGCTGTCATATCTACCGTACGCGGATGCCATATACCGGACAATTATTTTTTTCAAAGGGCTCCAATCTTCTGCAGTGAAATTCCGAAGAATCAGCCTTGCTGTTCTTATCTCTCTCATAATCCCTGCTTCATACCTCTCTTTTCCATTCCGGCGTTTTCCTCATAGAAAACTGTCCATTATATCATCATGCCAGAGTATGTCCAAAAATTCATTCCCGCCATCCGTACGCCCCACTTTGCGGTATATTTGACCCTCGTTCGGTCAACGCAGCCCGCTACGCCTCCCTCATTCGAGTCAAATCTCCCCCAAACCGTGACGCACAGCTGACAGAAAGCAATTGACAAACACACTCTAAGAAATACACACCGTAAACCAGATACGCTTCCCCTCCTCGCTGCGCACGCCGATGCGTCCCCCGTGGGCTTCCGCAAATTTCCGCCCGGCTCCCCAGCTGCCGCAGTTTCCTCCGGATAAACCCGATATAAGTCCAGACCACGTCCATCTCCGCCTCCGAATCCTGTCCCCATACTTTCTCCATCAGATGACTGGTGGAAAAGACCAGGTGGGGATGCCGCAGGAAAAGCTCCGTCAGCTGAAACTCCTTATTATTCAGGCGAACGCTCTCTTCCCCGCAGCTCAGCTCATAACGGTTGCAGTCCAACTGCAAATCCCCAAAGGAGAGAATCCTGTCCGCATACCCCCCGCTGCGCCTTGAAAGTGCTTTCACCCTGGCGATGAACTCCCGGCTTGCAAAGGGCTTTGGCAGATAGTCGTCCGCCCTTGCATCCAGCCCTTCCACCCGGTCCTCAATCTCCGCCTTCGCTGTCAGCATCATCACCGGAACATTTGATTTTTCCCTTCGGATCGCCTTCAGCACTTCCAGGCCGTTTACCTTCGGCATCATGATATCCAGTACTATGACATTGTAATCCACACTGTGGAAGCAGTCCAGTGCCGCCGCGCCGTCATGCACCGTGTCCACGGAGAATTTATTTTTTTCCAACAGAAATTTCAGCGCTTTCGCAAGCCCCGTTTCGTCCTCCGCAATCAAAATCCGCATGGGTACCGCCTCCTTTTATCCGTTACCGGAATCCCCGCCCCACTTCTGTGGGCTTTTCGGAAACCATTTTACCGCCTTCACCGATTTCCCGGCTCCATGATATATGGAATGTCGATTTCATCATAATACTCGCGCTGCCTGAAATGTACCTGAAAAAGCAGGCAAATCCGCATGACTCCGGAGAAAACTTCACGCCGGCCCACTCTTTGCTATATCCCTCTTACCGCAAATCCATATCCGTCCCCAGCCACCATCTCAGCACATCCTGAATTTTCTCATCCCAGTATTTCCATTGATGATCTCCCGCAGACTCCTCGCAGGTCAGATCATATCCCAGCTTCTTCACATGCTCCCAGGCTTTCAGGTTCCCCTGGTAAAGGAAATCCCCCATGCCGCACCACGCGTACAGCCTGGGCAGGACCTTCCCTTCCGCCACAAGCCGCTCCGCCCCTTCCCCTCCATGCCGATCTGCCCCCATGTCTGCTGCGGCAGTATCACGTCCATGTTCACGCTCATTCCCAGTACTGTTGAAAAAAATCTACATGTAATAACGCCATTTTTCTTCCTCCTCGTTATAAACACATTCCGGCCCTGCTCACCGCTACGCCCGGCAGGCTTCCAAAAGTATTTCAGCGAAGCCAGCGCCCTCTCGCACCGCAGCACCTCATCGAATAGATCAGCGTCTTCTCCCTTACGATGTCTATGCGGCGATGTGGGACAAAATGGGAATCAGATAACCGGGGCTGAAATTTTCCGCAAGGTATTTCGATACATAAGTGAACCTCCATGAGATAGCACTTACAGTTTAGCAAATAATCATGCGAAAATCAACGGATCATTTTAGATTCTGCAATTGGTCTTTTGCCAAAATCATGTGATATTTTACTTATTGCATACACAGTTCTGAGACGAATTGGTGCAATAAGAGACATTTTTATCCCAAATAGCCTTCATTATAGCGGTCAATTTCTGATGAATTTATACAATTTAAGGCAAAAGACTAATTGAAGTTTAGATTTTTTACATTAGATCACATGGATTCCAATAAAAACAGCCGCCGCTGCCGCATCAGAATTGCGTATTGCAGCAGCGGCGGCCATCAGGTTATACTTTCAGATTCCCGGACTATTCCTCACGCCTTATCATAAACCATCAAAAATGCAGGAAGCGGCTCCTTCACTCCATCCAGAAACAGCCCTTTCTCCATGGCCTTATAAATCACCGCCATAGGAACACTGTCGCCGCAGAACATATACTGCTGCCATTTAGGGACACTTTTCAGGTGAGCCGGAAGCCTTACATAGCCGCTCTCAAATATAGGCAACAGAACCTCCCTGATACGGACGGCAATTTTTTCCGCATACTCCCCGCTCAAGCTGCACTCTTCCTGATATTCCGCCCTGCTTATCGCCGGGATATCGAGCTCCAGGCTCTCCGCACGCCGCAAAAATCCCTGCTCTATCAGGCTCTCCGCATCCTGTAGCAGCCGGGCGCTCAGAGCCGACTCCTCTACGGGAATCTTCTCCTGCAATTCATAGAACCATTTTACATACTGGGCCATCCGTTCATAATCCACATGCTGCCCTCCCAGAAATGTGCCGTATCCCCGTCCTTCCAGATACCTAGCATCCCGGAAATTCCGCTCCTCAAAGCCTGTTTCTCCGTCCACGCCATATTTCCAAAAATCCTCCTCGCTCTCGCTGCCGGATCCTGCCCGATATTGCATACCCATGGCGATCCACCTTCCGCCATCCTGACGGTAAGGATACTTTGACCAGGGCATGGCGCCGGTAACCTCATCCCGCACGGAAATATGCGCATTCATCAGGGTCTTCACACAGAAATGAAGCTCCAGCTTGGCGCGCGCATGCTCTGTCTGCCGCTGATACCAGGATTTTCCCCGCAATTTGCCAAGTCCCTGTTCCATTTCCTCCCAGAACAGTCCGAAATGCTCCTCCGCTATGGCAAGCTGCTTCTCAAAGGTAGCTTTCCTGTCCTTATCCGTATAAATGATAAAGTCCGTGTACACCTTCCCGCCGTCGGTCCTCTTCATCAGTTCGCCCTGAACCAGTTTCTCTGTCACGGGCTCCACAAATGCCGCGGGAACCCCAAGCGCCCTGGCAAGCTCCGTCTCCGTCAGCGGCTTTGGATATGCAAGAATCAATATGCTCTGAGCCAGTTTATCGGAATCGGGCACCAGCGAAAAAGGCTCATGGTTCAGCCCCTCCCCGCCTGAACAGGCAATGTGCAGAGTATCGGGGGCATAACTTTGTCTTGTATAATTTTCCATATCAGTCACTCCTTTTCTGACATGCCGCCTTCCTATATTCAGCCGGCTTTTCACTGTGCCCGCAGGTATTTGCAAATCCCTTGCAATCCTATCCACCGTTTGTCCGTACATGTAAAAACGTATCATTACCTCCCGGTGAAGCCGCCCCAGATATCCCAACTCCCGTCGGATGGCTTCCAGCTTTTCCGCAGAATCGTCATCCGCTGCTTCCTCCCTGGCAATCTCAAGGGGATATGCCTCAAAGCTGATCTGCGGCCTGTTATACTTCTCACGAAGCCAGTCGCAATACTTGTTGGAAATGATTGTGAGCAGCCACGCCCACAGATTGTCTGGCTTCTTTCCCCGGGAAAGCTGGCTGAGCGCGGCAAGAAACGTCTCCTGTGCTATGTCCTGGGCGGCCTGAGCATCCCGCGTCTTTTTCACGGCGGCTGAATATAGTCTGTCAACATATTTACCTAAATCATAATTTTCTTCCATAGGAATGCACTCCTTCCATTTTCTGATATCTCAAAAAGCGCTTTTCCGGAAACCGCCGGGAACTGTACTGCAAATGGAAAATCCTGGGATTGCCGGCGCCCAAGATTCTTTTACAGCCAGGCCCTGCCTGGCGGTTCACTCCTATAGTCGCGGAATACCTGACATGGTTCACTGGTTTTTAAAAAATTTCATATTTCAGTAGCGGTACTTCTTCCGCTTCCCAATCAGGAACAGCGCCGTCACCAATGCCGCCATCAGCTCCGCTGCCACAATGGACACCCAGATGCCGTCAATCCCCCAGAGCAGCGGAAATATCAGCACGGCAGCCACCTGGAACACCAGCGTCCTCAGAAAGGAAATCAGCGCCGACACCAGCCCGTTCCCCAGAGCCGTAAAAAAGGAAGAGCCGAAAATCGCGATTCCCGCAAAAAGAAACGAAAAGGAATAGATCAAAAAGCCCTTCAGCGTCAATCCCAGCAATTCTTTATCATACCCGACAAAAATCAGGGAAAGAGGCCTGGCCAGGCCCTCCGCCAGGACAAGCATGCCCACGGAAAAGATGCCTGTCAGCACCAGGCTGCGCTTCAGCAGCCCCTTAAGCTCCTCATGGTTCCCGGCGCCGTAATGATACCCGATCACCGGGGCGGCGCCCACGGAATACCCGATAAAGGCAGCCAGGAAAATCATATTTACGTACATCAGTACGCCATATGCCGCCACGCCGTCCTCCCCCGCGTACTTCATTAGCTGCACATTGTACAACATGCCCACAATGGACATGGAGATATTGGACATCAGCTCGGAAGAGCCGTTGGTACAGGCTCTCAAAAGCACATTCCCGTCAAACTTCGTCCTCACCAGCCCCAAGAGGCTGCTATTTTTCCTGCCGAAATAAACTAAAGGCACGATGCCTCCCACAGCCTGGCTGAAAGCAGTGGCGGCGGCAGCGCCCACAAGTCCCCACCGTAGCACGCCCACAAGCAGGGCGTCCAGAACCATGTTTGTCACCCCTGACGCCACCGTGACGGCAAGCCCCAGCTGAGGCTTCTCCGCCGTAATGAAAAAGCTCTGAAACTCATACTGCAGGATAAATGCCGGAAGGGCAACCAAGATCACCCTGCCATAGAGTACACAGTTGTCCAGCATCTCTCCCTCCGCCCCCAGCAGCGCGGCCACCGGGCGGATAAACAGGATGCCCAGCACGGCTATCACCGCCCCGCAGGCTATGGATACATAGACAAACAGAGAAAACAGCCGCTTCGCCTTTTCGCTGTCCCCTGCCCCCATGGTAATGGCTATGATGGCGCTCCCTCCCGTTCCGAACATAAAACCGACGGCGCCCAGGATCATCAAAAACGGCATGATAAAGTTCACCGCCGCAAAGGGCGTCTTTCCCACGAAATTCGACACGAAAAAGCCGTCCACCACGCCATAGATGGATGTAAAAATCATCATCACGATAGACGGAAACGTAAAGCGCAATAACCTTTTATAGTCAAAATGGTCCGATAACTGAATCTTCATACTTATACCTCTCTGCGAGCTTCGGCGCGCATACCAATCAATATTTGCCCCTTGATGACAGACCACCAGGTCTGGCATTGAAAGTTTACTTTCAAACTTACCTCTCTCTTTTCTGATCGGAATCTTTGATCACCCCATGATTCATCAGAAGCCCGATGACTCCTGTTCGGATTCCGGGTTCCTGCCTACAGTCCGCGCATCTTCTCCCTCAAGGCCTCCAGATACTTCCTGGTCAGCTCCAGGTACTGCTCCACTTCCTCCTTTGGCCAGGACTCCAGGATGCTGTTCTCTATTTCCATCAGCTTCACCACCGTACCCGCAGCCAGGGCGCGCCCCTTGTCCGTGAGGCAGACCCTTTTTTTCCTGCCTCCCGAGGCTTTCAGATAGACGATTTCTCCGGCCTCCAGCTTCCGCAGCGCAGAATTGACAGTCTGCTTGCTGATTCCGGACAGACTGCAGATCTCGCCAAGCTGACAGCTGTCGCCGCTGTTGCAGATGGTGTATAAGATCTGCATGATACTGTCGGACATCCCCAGTTTTAACGCCGCTTCGTGATATGCGGCATTCGTCTCGCTTATCAGATAATTGAAGCGCTGCATTTCCTTTGTTGTGTATCCTGCCATATTCTGTCCTCCTCTGCACTACATTTACACATGGTTCTTACATTTTTCAAATTTTTCCCGAAAAATAAAATGTATGAAATCGTACTTAACTAAGTTTAGTACGATTTCATACATAAGTCAAGAGCATTTTAGTTCTTTTCAAACTAACGATGCACTCTGATAAGATATCCCAGGCCAAGTACCGGCAAGCATCATATAGAATCTTTACGCCCCTGACACCGATGCAGCAGTCCAGAAACGTCTCCTGCTGCGCCTTATTCCACCCGGAAAACTGTTGCAATAAGTATGTTTTGCCGTAGATCTCCTCTAAAATCTCCGCCCTCTCCCGAATTAACGGAAAATTTGATGCTCCTTTCCAAACAAACTGTAACCTTTTATTGACATATTTCCTGTATATGATAAAATAAGCCTCTGAGAAGGAATCTGAATAAACGTGCCTTTGGAAGGAAACAGGAAATGACCGCAATCTTTGATACACATGCACATTATGACGACAAAAATTTCGACGGGGACAGGGAGACGCTTCTGGACGCTCTGCCAGGGGCGGGTATCGGCAGAGTTGTGAACGTGGGCGCCAGCCTGGCATCCTGCAGACGCAGTATTTCCCTTGCAGAAAAATATGATTTTATCTACGCCGCCGTCGGTGTCCATCCCAATGAAACGGGCAAACTGGAGGAAGAATCATCCCCGACTCTCAATGCCCCGGAACAGCTGAAGGCAATGTGCCGTCATCCAAAATGTGTGGCAGTTGGAGAAATCGGGCTGGATTATTACTGGGACGAACCCGCCCGGGAGATTCAGAAGAAATGGTTTGTGCACCAGCTGCGTCTCGCCCGGGATTGCAGCCTTCCGGTGATTATCCATTCCAGGGACGCCGCCAAAGACACCATTGACCTCATGAAATCGGAAAAAGCTCAGGAAATCGGCGGCGTCATCCATTGCTTCTCTTATTCGAAGGAAAGCGCCCGGATTTTTCTGGATATGGGATTTTACATCGGAATCGGCGGCGTTATTACCTTCCGGAATGCGAAAAAACTGAAAGAAGCCGCAGAATTCATCCCCATGGACAAAATTGTACTGGAGACGGACTGCCCTTACCTGGCCCCGGCGCCCTTCAGGGGAAAGCGGAACAGTTCCCTGAATCTGCCCTATGTGGTTGCGGCATTGGCCCAGGTGAAGGGTATTTCGGAGGAAGCTGTACGGAAGGCCGCCTGGGAAAACGGACTTCGGCTGTATGGTATGAATGCCTGACAAACGATGCCCTGCGCATTCCGGGCGCCCCCGCACTCTGTCTATATTCCAAAAGACGGCACAATACATCTTCCTGACTCAGCACATCTTCACCTGCACAAAACGCCTTTTCCCTACCCTCAGCACATCACCGCTCTTCACCGGTTCCTCCGGCCTCTCCACCCGGACGCCGTTCTTTTGGACACCTCCCTGGGCAATCAGCCGCCTGAACTGGGCTCCGCTTTCCACAATTCCTGCATTGACCAGGGGGCGGATGCAGTCGAACAGGGTTCCGCTCTCCAATACCACCTCCAGTATCTGCGCCTGATCCGGTACTTCCTTTTTGGTAAAAGCCTGCCGGAAAAACTGCTCCGCTTCCGCCGTATTCTCCGGGCTGTGATAGAGGGCTGTAATGGTTCTGGCCAAAACCAGCTTGCAGTCCCTGGGGTTGCAGCCGTCCGCCAAATCCTCCTTAACCTTGTCCAGCTCCTCCGGCAGGATATCCGTAGCCAGTTCAAAGTATTTCACGATCAAAGAATCCGGCACCTGCATCACCTTGGTGAACATGGTTCTGGCGTCCTCGCTGATGCCGATGTAATTGCCCAGGCTCTTGCTCATCTTTTCCGTTCCGTCTGTTCCCTCTAAAAGAGGCATGAACAACGCAGCCTGGGGCTCCTGTTCCTTGTCCCGCTGCAGCTGCCTGCCCATCAGAATGTTAAATGTCTGGTCAGTCCCCCCTAACTCCAGATCTGCCCCAAGCTCCACAGAATCATATGCCTGCATCAGGGGATAGAAAAATTCATGAAGCCCGATGGGAACGCCGCTCCGGAAACGGTTCTGAAAATCGTCTCTCTCCAACATCCTAGCCACAGTGACGGTGGAGGCCAACTGCAATACCTCATTCAAGTTCAACAGCTCCAGCCATTCTCCGTTGAAATGCACCCGGGTCTTCTCCCTGTCCAGGATACGGAAAATCTGTTCCTGATAGGTCTGGGCATTGACAAAAACCTCCTGCTCCGTCATGGCCTTCCTTCCCTTGCTTTTTCCTGTGGGATCGCCGATTTTTGCCGTAAAGTCCCCTATCACGATCACGATGGTATGTCCCATATCCTGCATCTGCCGGAGCTTGCGCAAAGGAACCGCGTGGCCTAAGTGAATGTCAGGCGCACTGGGATCCATGCCGAATTTGACGATCAGCGGCCTGCCTGTCAAAATGCTGCGGGCGATCTTGCGCTCCAGCTCCTCCGCCCCGATCAGTTCCTCCGCCCCCTGCCGGATCACCCGCATCTGATGACGCACCCGGGCTGCCAGCTCCGGGTTTTTCCCAAGCTCCGCCTCTATCTGCGCTTTATCCGTTTCTGCTACCGCTGCTGTTTCTTTCTCTCTCATTTCTTTCATTTCCTTTCTCCCTTTCGTTTTCCTCTCATCGGCTGCTGTGCTGCTTTCCTACGAGGCATTCTTATCTTCCGCAGCCTTTTTCTGCTGCTTTTCTCTTGTTGTCATTTTTTCATTGCCTGCCGTTTTTAGGCCATTTTCTCTTCTGTACCTTCCGGTTCCGCCGCACCGCACAGTCCGCATGCCATGTTAACCGCATGCCGACCGCAAAAAGGCCCTCATCCTTCCAAAAGGACGAGAGCCTGAAACTCCGCGGTACCACCTAATGTTTACAGACAGCTCACACTGCCTGCCTCTTCGGGTACGTCCGCCTGCTATGCCGCCTTTCACTGCGAAATTCTTCTCCTGCCGATTATAAACGAATTCCGCAACAAACTTTCTCACGGGTTATACCCTAGCACGGTAACGGATGCAGGAACCGTCGCAGCCTACTACTCCCATACGGAGATTTGGTGCGAAGCTCAAAGATGTATTCACACAAGGCTTCCCATGCGCCTCTCATCGACCGGCTGCTTTCTGTATGCCCCACCATGTGCTACTTCTTCTTATCATTGCTTTTCATGTATCAAAATCGCTTGAATATGAAATTGAATAAATAACGATAGTGTCATTATAAAAAATCCGAAAGCATTTGTCAAGACCTCAGTAACGCGCAAATATTAATTTTTGTTAGAAATTCCTCCTATCCTCTTGACAGGATGCGTCTAATGTATTAGACTATAATTAGTCTAACGCATTAGAACACTTATACTTCCCCACCCGCTCTGCCGCAGAGACAGGACATGGGGCCGGCCCGGAAGGAGATTTATATGGAGACACCGAAAATTTTTGAAAGCGAATACCGTTTCTGTCTGATCTTATGGGAGCATGAACCCATAGGAAGCACAAAGCTTGCAAAGCTCTGCAACGAAAAGCTTGGTTGGAGCCGCACCACCACCTATACCGTGATCCGCCGCCTCTCCGACAGGGGCGTGGTGAAAAACGAAAACGCCATCGTCACCTCCCTGGTCTCCAAGAACCAGGTTCAGGCCGCAGAGATCGACGAAATGGTGGAGAAAACCTTTGAAGGCTCCGTTCCTGCCTTCCTAGCGGCATTCACCAGACGAAAAACGCTGTCCCGGGAGGAAGTAAACGAAATCCGGAAAATGCTGGATCAATATGACGCCGATGGTAAAGAAGTGTCTGCAAATTCCTAACGCGCAGAAATCCAATACCCGGCAGTGAGATCCTGAGCAGGGATTTTCATGCAAATCATAGCAAAAACGCCTGGCAGCACCATGCGGTGAACAACAACTATGAATCTTCGCCCCTGCAGACGGCAGGATATCCCGCTCTCGCGGTACCTGCCCGGCATATTGCCCGCAGGAACAGACAGGAGAACATTTATGGAAGCAATCTTTTTAAAATTACTCAACATGAGCATTAACGCCGGGTGGCTGATCCTAGCGATCATCGCACTGCGCTTTCTGCTCCGGAAATTCCACGCGCCCGCCTGGATATCCTGCTTGCTGTGGACATTGGCGGCAGTACGGCTGTTATGCCCCATCTCTCTGGAAAGCATTTTCAGCCTCATCCCCAGTCGGGAGACCATCCCCCGGGAGATCGCCCTCTCCCCCGCCCCTTCCGTCAACAGCGGTGTGGACTTTGTAGACAATATGGTAAATCCCGTTCTGCACAACTCCTTTACCCCCGCTCCCGGGGCAAGCGCCAATCCGCTGCAGATCTGGCTGTTTCTGGCCGGGATCCTGTGGGCTGTCGGCACAGGTTTTCTGTTGCTATACGCCCTGTTCGGCTGTATACGGCTGTACGGAAGAGTACGGACGGCAGTCCTTTATGAAAACAGAATTTATATAAGTGAATTTATCGATATTCCGTTTATTTTTGGATTACTGCGTCCCCGGATATATCTCCCTTCCAAGCTGCCCGGAGAAGTGTACGAACCGGTGCTGGCCCACGAGCAGGCCCACCTGGACCGCCTGGACTATCTGTGGAAAATTCTGGGGTATCTCCTGCTGGCTGTCTACTGGTTCCATCCCCTGTGCTGGGCTGCCTATGTACTGCTTTGCAGAGATCTGGAACTGGCCTGCGACGAAAAGGTCATCAAAAGCTATGATGCCCATGAGAAAAAAATATACTCCGAAGCCCTCCTTGTCTGCAGCCTGAAGACGCACAGGTTTGACAGCATCTGTCCTCTGGCGTTCGGGGAAGTGGGTGTAAAGGAGAGAATCCGCTCTGTGCTTCATTATAAGAAACCTGCACTATGGGTGATTTCGGCGGCTATCCTTTCCTGCATGGCAGCTGCGATATGCTTTCTCACAGATCCTGCGGACAGTCCGGATCCGTCCGGCGAAAAGGGGAGCGCCTCTTTTGACAATTCGGACAATCCCGATGTCCAAAACACGATGCCCGGATCCGGCGATGAACGGCAACACCCCGGCGACTTCGAAAGCGGCAGCTCAGGACAGTCCCCCGGCAACTCTGCAAACAACGGCACGGGCCAAAACCCCGGAAGCGCTGCAAACAACGGCTCAGTTCAAAACCCTGGCGGTCAGCCTGACAGCAACCAGCCTGCATCTGTCGCCCTTGTATCCAGCACTACCCCCGAGCTGCTGGTCAGCCAATGGGCCAACGCCTTCGTCACCCGCAATGGGAACCATATCGCCGCCCTGGCTTCCGACGAGGTAATATCTGACCTGAAAGAACGCGATCTGCTCTCCGGCTCCCCGAACCATCGCAGCTTCGGCGAATCCAGTCCGTGGCCTGTGGATCCGCAGACTGATGCAGTCATATGTACCCTGGACTCTGGCCGGGCCGAAATCAACTACTACGCCTGGACCTCTGAGCCCCATGTAACTGTCTGGAGGGAGACACTTTTCTATGAACCGCAAAACGGTGAATACTTTGTCACCGATGAAGAGCTTTTGTATCTTGACGATATTTCGTCTATAGAGACCTTCTCCATGGCTTACGGCAATCCTCCGGCCATAGACGGCAGCAGTATCAGCTATCTGAATAACGGCGCCTGGGAAAGCCTGAACCAAACAGCGCTGTTAAGCTCCAACTCTGCCTATCTTCCGCTTTTTGAAGCGGAGAGCGCTGCCATAAAATTGTTAAATCTCTCCGATGACCCGTCCAAAGTCAAGGTGGAACGGATGCTGCCCCAAGAATCGGATCCCGTAGGACTGCAAATCCTCTTTGCCGATGCACAGGATCCCATACAAATCAGCATGAGCCGGCCCGGAGGCGATCCCGGGATCTGGATCCCGCTCAGTTACAGGATCAGTCCTCTGTACAGATTTTCCCGGCTGGACTGGGATGAAATCCGAAGGAGAAATCTGCCTGTAACGGAGGATCCTGACTGGACAAATATTCTCTGCCTGGGCAGATTCCCGGAAAAAGATATCGCTATCTACGGCTATAACGACAAAGACTGCTTTGGACAGGGCATTGCCATAGACGTCGGCGGCAATGTGAATTATTTTGACTGGAGCTATACATCGCCGCAGACCATTTTACCCTGGTTCTATTGGAACGATAAAGCACGTCAGCTGCAGGCGGCCCTCCATATTTATACGGGAACCGGGGCTGCTTCCCAGGAACTGCATATCCTGCAGCTGTCCGATACCGGCGTCCTGCAGGATAATGTCCTGGATTTCAACGGCCGTACCGATCTGCTCAGGGACAGGATCCTTTATGCCTATGATAAGGAAAGCGGAATTCTCACCCTGTCTGATAAGGATGGCCAGAAAGAACTGGCGAAAGTAACCGTGGAAGACGCTGAAACGATTCTACCCGAACTGGGCAGTATCTCCTTACTTACCCTGGGAGAAACCATCTCTCTGCGTATAGATACGGGATATTTTCCGGACGATGCGCATATTGCAGAATACGAAGGCATGCCTGTCCTGGAGGCAGAGATTACGCTGGAGGAACGCGGCGGATACATTCGTTTCGGCATCGGCGCGATCACTGTTGCCGATGACTCCCAGCCGCACTGATCCCTTGTTCCGCCGCCCGTTTGCACCTGAACCAGGTTCTTCTTCCCAAGGACACATGACGGCTCCGGAATCTGCTTATCACAGGAGCCTGGCATACAGTTCCGAAACCAAATGCCCCTTCCATGCAGGCTCCATATCCCGCCGCCTGCGGACATTTCATCTATTATAAATGTCTCCGGCGGCAGGTCATGGCTGCAAAATCATCAGGTGACAATCTCTCCATCTACAAACTTCCTCTCCATCTGATGCCGCAGCTTCCGGTTTTCCACGGTATCAAAAATAATCGAAAAATCGTAATCCTCAGGATATAGCTCCTGTGCCGCCACCTGCAGCTTCACCCGTTTGTGATTAATCCAGATCTTTTTGCCCGGCAGCTGTACCCGCAATATGCCCTTCTCGTTGGCAGGCTCGCATACAATGCCGATCTTCTTATCCGGATAGATCATGACGCTGTCTCCCCTCCGGAAAGCGGCGCCCTGTCTCCTCACGGTTTTGGCTTTTGTTCTGACAAGACGGGGTACGTTTTCCTTTTCCAGCTTTTCCGGCAGAAAATCCCATTCGGTCCGGTTTGATTGCTCGGTAAAATGCGCCCCAGAAATCCTGCCATCCAAGACTCCTTTGTTCCCGCCGCCAAAGCTACCTTCCGTTTTTCTGCTGGCAGCCCCTTCTGTTCCATCTTCCAAGGCCCCTTCCGCTCCGCCTCCAGATACCCCTTCCGTTCCGCCGCCAGACGCTCCTTCCGTCCCGCCTCCAGATACCCCCTCCGCTCCGCTGCCAGACGCTCCTTCCGTCCCGCCTCCAGATACCCCTTCCGTTCCGCCGCCAGACGTCTCTTCCGTTCCGCCTCCAATTACTCCTTTAGTTCCCTCTCCAAAGCCTCGCTCCTGCATACTCCCCTCTCCATAAGCCTCCCTTGCAGCCCGCCGCAGCATGGAAGCCGGCATCCCCAGTCTGCCTGCAATATAGAAGGCACAGCTTTCCCCCGCCTCGCCGATCACCATCTGGTATAAGGGCTTCAGATTCTCCCGATCGAAAGTCATCCGGGCATTGACTATGGTTTTCTCCCGCTCCGCATAGGTCTTCACCTCCGGGTAATGGGTAGTGACCAGAAACAGCGCACCGCTTTTTTTCAGCTCCTCCAAAATAGCCACGGCAATCCCCATCCCTTCCGCCGGATCCGTTCCGGAACCAAGCTCATCCATCACCACCAGGCTCTCCGGAGTCACCTTCCGCAGAATATCCAGAACATTCACGATATGCGCCGAAAAAGTGGACAGATTCTCCGACAGACTCTGCCCGTCCCCGATATCGCAGAGAATATTGCGGTTCATGCAAATCGCCGCCTCCTCACAGGCAATATGCAATCCGCACTGTGCCATGAGGCAGCTTAAAGCCACGGTTTTCAACGCCACGGTTTTCCCCCCGGTATTGGGCCCTGTTATCACAATTCCGTTTATTCCGTCCCCCATGGAAAAATCCAGCGGCACACAGATACTTTTATCCATCAGCGGATGTCTGGCCCCCCGCAGATAAATTTTCCTTTCTCCCACAATCTGCGGTTCTCTCCCGTCATAATACACTGACAGTTTGCCTTTGGAAAATATAAAATCCAGCTTCTCCATCATCCCGATATTCTGCCTTATCGTATCCGCGCTCTCCGCAACCAGGCTGCTGAGCTCATACAGAATACGGCGGACCTCGTTCTCTTCGTCAATCTGCAGCTCCTGCAGCTGATCATAATACCGGGCTGCCGCGGCAGGCTCAATAAACAGAGTGCTTCCCGTGGAAGATTTATCAATAAGTATCCCGCTGATTTTAAACTTGTATTCTTTTTTCACCGGAATGCACACATGTCCGTTCCGAATGGTACTGAACTGATCTGACATGCATTCCTTATTGGCCCGCATGACGGACTCCGCCTTTTCCCGCATTCTATCCTGTGCCCGAAGGATGTCTCCCCGAAGACTTTTCAACAACTTCGATGCATTATCCGAGACCTGCCCGTTCCAAATCTGGTACCGGAGCTGCTCTGTAAGCTCCTCCAGGGAATCCAGGTTCTCCGCATAGTATGCCAACGGTATTTCGTATATTTTCCCTCTTTCAAGATAATCCTTCAGCCGCTTCACCGCCACCAGAGCCAATGCCATCCGCTCAAGCTCCTCCGGTGTCAGGCATTGCCCCTTCTCTGCCTCTGTCACTGTTTCCCGAATGCCCTCCATTGAAACAAGGGGCGGCGTGCCGCATTTTTCAAGCATCTGCCGGCTCTGTGTAGTCTCCCGAAGCCTTGCTGCCAATTCCGTATCCGCCAGAATCAGACGCGTATCCGCTATGGCCTTCCTTGCAGCATCCGTCAGAGTACATTCCTCCCATTTTACTTTTATTTTGTCAAATTCCAGACTGATTTCCGTTTTTTCGTTCTTATTCATTTTCCTTTTTCCCTCTCTTATTTCGTTTTTGTACCTGTGGCACAGTGCATATGCCGTACAGCCCGCCGAACAGACACACTGTTCCTGCCCCGTGGACCGCCATCCCCGGGCTCATCTCCCCCCGCCCCCAGCTTCCGATCTGATCCACATTGGCATAAATCACATTGAACACCGCCAGCTGAACCAGAAACAGACTTCCGTCTACAAAAAACGGCCCCCAGAGCCTCAGCCTGAACATCATCAGGTTCTGTAAACGGATCTTCCATAATGCCTTGAGTATTTTAAAATGTTTCATCCCGTCTCCTTTCTGCCTGCCACAGGCCGGCTGCGCTCACTCCTTCTGCCCTCGAGGGGATACGCCGCCGTCTCGCTCTCCTGCCCCGGGGGACACGCTGCTGTCTCCCTCCTCCTGTCCTCAAAGGAACACACTGCTGTCTCCCTCCCCTGCCCTCGAAGGGACAAGCCGCCGTCTCCCTTCCCTGCACCGTTGGGACCGATCAGCCCGATGAATTCCCCCTCTTCCACTGACAGATCCAATTCTTTTACAGCCTCTTTCTCTTCATACTCCCGCTTCACCAGACTGCGGGTGCTTTCTTTCAGCCCCTCCCCCTTCCGTACTCTGCGGTATGTTTTTGACAGTCTTTTCGTCTCGATAATCTTCATCCTTACCTCCTATTTTAGTTCCTCATCTGTCTCTCCCAGTACCCGAACATGGGCAGAGTATTTCCGGCCGCGAAGTGATGCGTCCGTAAATCCTCTGGGGTACTGTCCGGGACATATACTGTTTTTGTTCTAGTCGGTTACACAGATCCCTGCCTGCCGGCCTGCGCAATCAGGCAGGAAATCCTTTCTCCATTACTGCTGCACACTCCATATTCAGCCCTGGGCATAATGCGCACAAAAACATATCGCGGCGGTATCGAGAGAACAAAAAACCATGGTGTCAGCCTGTCAGGGCATATCGCCATGGTTTTCATTATCGACACAGAAGCAGACTGGGCGAGACGCATTCCCTCTCCGGGAACCTTCCGGATCAATGCTCCGGAACTGCAGAGCTTATTTGAAGCCATGCGCTGCATTATGCATAACGAACCGGTCAGAAATAATCCCGGCTCAAATCACGGCTCATGCGTCACGTCAGCGGCACATTGCACGGACCTGCGGACAGCAAAAAGCACGGCCATACAGCCATGCTTTCGCCTATTCCATCCGCCAAACACAGAAAAATGACATTCCTGTGCCTCTGCGTCTCTTTATAAAATAATGAATTACTGGAATATGTTAAGCACCCTTTCAGGCAAATATACCTGCTGTTTCCAGCGGTATCAGGGCAGACTTCCCCCTTGCTTCCCTTTTTTAACAAAAGGAAAACCTTCTCCAGGTATTTTCTGCCCGGCAATATTTATTTTGCCGTATTCACTTCTCCCACAATGCTTAACATACAAATCCTCCGTGTTTCATATTTATTTAAAGAAAGCCGCTTCGCGGCTCTTTTGTCATCCTAACACATCTGCACAGATAAGTCAACTTTGTTTTTTGGAAAAAAGATCGATTTTATTAAATTGATATGCCATTTTGCGAACTGTCATGATATTCTAAAATATTTTAGTTTGTGAAATTAATAAAAGTCTATTATGAATCTTCACCCCATTTTCTGTTAATTTATTTTTTTAGATTAAAATCTCCTCTCATTCAACCATTTTTTAATACCGCATTACTTTCAAAACCAAAACGCTTTCTTCTCTAAAAAAGCGGCAGGACAAACACTTCTGTTCATTCTGCCGTTTCCAAATCTATTTTTTATGGAACTCCTTTAGAGCCAGTTTTTTATCCGGCTCATCTGTGCCCGCAGGGCCTGCGCCGTAGTATTCCCTTATGCTAAAAATGCCTTCACCTTGCGGTAAACGCCCTCGCCGTCCAGGCCGTACTTTGCGATCAACGCCCCAGCGGAACCGGATTCGCCGAACACATCCTCTATGCCGATGCGGCACACAGGTACAGGACAGCCCTCCGAAAGCGTCTCGCAGACAGCGCCGCCCAGCCCGCCTATGATTGTGTGCTCTTCCGCAGTTACAACTTTTCCGGTCTTTTTCGCACTTGAAATAATCAGTTCCTTATCCAAAGGCTTGATGGTGCAGATATTGATCACTTCTGCCTCCACGCCTTCCCCAGCCAGTCTCTCCGCCGCTTCCAGAGCAGAATTCACCAAAATCCCCGTAGCTACAATGGTCACATCCTTCCCCTCCCGGAGTACCTGACCCTTTCCGATTTCGAACTTATAGTCTTCCCTGTCGTTGATCACAGGCACTGCCGCACGCCCGAACCGCATATAAACGGGTCCCTCATAATCCAGAGCCGCCTTCACACATGCCCTGGCCTCCACCGCGTCTGCCGGGTTCAAAATGGTCATGCCGGGAATCGTCCGCATCAGGGCGATATCCTCATTGCACTGATGGGAAGCACCGTCCTCGCCCACGGTGATGCCCGCATGAGTGGCTCCGATTTTCACATTCAAATGCGGGTATCCAATGGAATTGCGCACCTGTTCAAAGGCGCGTCCTGCCGCAAACATGGCGAAAGTACTTGCCACCGGAATCTTTCCCGTCAGGGACAGCCCCGCCGCAATTCCCATCATATTTGCCTCTGCGATACCGCAGTCAATGTGGCGCTCCGGATACTTTTTCTGAAATACGCCTGTTTTGGTGGCCGCTGCCAGATCCGCGTCCAGTACCACCAGCTCGGGGTAAGACTCTCCAAATTCCGCCAGGGCATTTCCATAGGCTTCCCTGGTCGCTATCTTTTTTACGTCTGCCATTCTATTTCACCTTTCTCCTATAAGTTCCGCAAAGATCCGAATTGTGCCGGGTCCGGGAAAAACCATTCCCGTCCCTGGTTCAGAACCGCCTGTTCTTCCGGGTTCTGTTCGGCCATTTGCTGTTTTCCGGATTCATTTTAATTCCGCCGCAATCTTTTCCAGATCGGCCACTGCGATTTCGTACTCCGCGTCATTGGGCGCTTTTCCGTGCCAGTCCGCCTTGCCCTCCATGAAGGATAC
>OFHM01000302.1_pt1 | contig 44829 bp, 43 predicted proteins | sample 1521311 | NCBI WGS metagenome assembly OFHM01 (sample SAMEA3504083, study PRJEB24116) | mouse gut metagenome | biome: mouse gut; feature: mouse-associated habitat; material: faeces | place: Denmark | collected 2011 | reverse complement strand
GCTGCGCATCATTGTTTTGTTCTTCTATAGGAAATCCAGAGGAATTTCCTATAGAAGAACAAAGCGGGACTGCCTGCTGATTTCTCAGCCTGGCACTCCCGCTTCCAATTTCCTGAATGTCTGTAATTTAATCCGTTAAAATATTTTACTTCTTTGATTAACCTGTAATCTGGTCAATCAGAACTGCTGCTTCTTCTTCAGTTGCCCTGCGCGGATTGGTAGCGTAAGTGGCATCTGCCAGAGCAGCCCTTGCCAGCTCTCCGCGCATTTCTCTGACTTTGGACAGATCAGCGCCCCATGCCCTGAGCGTGGGAGGAATCTGCATCATCTGATTCAGACGCTCTATTTCACTGATCAGATTGGCAACGCCAAGCCGCACCGTGGCAGCCGGAAAATCCATAATCCTTGCAATACGCTGGTATTTTTTTGCTGCCAGAGAATACTCTCCGCCCACCACATGAGATAAATTTGCATTAAAGGCCAGAACTTTCGGCAAAAGCATGGCATTAATACGTCCATGGGCAATATGGAATTTCCCGCCGACTGCATGGGCAAGTCCATGGTTAATGCCCAGTCCGGCGGAATTAAAAGCCAGTCCCGCCATACACGCCGCATTCTGCATCTCTGTCCGGGCAAGTAAATCCTCCCCATCCTGATAAGCAAGAGGCAAAAACCGGAACACCAGAGATACGGCTTTTTCACACATGGCGTCAGAAAAATCATTTGCATTGGTTGAAACATAAGCCTCCAGGGCATGTGTCAGCACATCCATGCCTGCATCGGCTGTCACAGACGCAGGAGCGCTGGCGGTAAGAGACGGCTCAAGGATGGCCACAGGCGGACGCAGCGCCTGGCTGTCCAGAGGATACTTGAGACCTCTGGCATTATCTGTAATTACAGCGTAATCTGTAACTTCGGAACCGGTGCCGCTGGTGGTAGGCACAGCAAAGCATTCCATATGGTCCGCCTCAGCGCAGAGTGTCTGCTTTGCAATGGCCCGGATAGCCTTTGCCGCATCAATGGTGGAACCGCCGCCCACAGCAATCACGATTTCTGCCTGGCAGGCTGCAAGGGCTTTTACTCCCTCAGCCACCACTTCAATGGGCGGATCCGGTATTACGCCGTCAAAAATGCTGACTTCACACCCTGTCAGATAGGTCATTACTTTGTCTATGGTCCCTATCTGCACCATAAAGCGGTCCGTAACAATAAGAACACGCCGGCCTTTCACCCGGCGCAGACGCTCCAGAGCACCTTCTCCAAAAAATATCCTGGTACTGAAACTGAATTCCTGCATCATAACCTCCATTCTGCCGCTGACGCCTGCGGCGCAAATTCCAACGGAAAACTGTATGCCGCAATGTCCATCGGAGCAGGCGCTGCAGACATATACACCCGATTCAAAGCCCCCATTTTACAACCTGTTCTGCCGGAATTACCTGTTCAGACAGTCACTCCGCCGCAGTGAAATTCCCGGTACTCCGTAGGCGTCATTCCCACTTTCCGCTTAAAAGCCTTACTGAAATAATTGGCTTCACTGTAAGAAAGCTCATAGGCAATGCTGATGACAGGCATGTCCGTTTCCACAAGCATTTCCTCAGCAACAGCTATTTTACAGTCTGTAACGTAGGTAATGAAGTTGACCCCGGTAATTTTCTTAAAAACCCTGCTGAAATAATAAGAACTCATATTTGCATATTCTGCAGCCTGATCCAGGCTGATGCCGCCCCTGACGTTGCGGTCAATAAAGTTGATCACCCTCTGCTCACTGTCCACCTGATAACTGCTGTCTTCTTCAAAAACAGTAAAAATCACATCCAGCATCTTTTTCAGTACAAGGTAGGTATCATATTTCTGCACCTGCTGGTCAAATCGAAGCCTGAACTGTTCCATCATACATGCCAGTCTGGTCCGGGCAGCAGAACCCAGAGGATCTCCCAACTGTACAAGTCCTTCGGCAAACCGAAGCACCTGAAACCGAATCATACTTTTATTATGTATATCTTTGTGAAGAGAAGCAAGGTAATCTTTTGCAACATCTGTGCACTTTTTATAACAAAAGGCCCGCATCTGCTCAGCCAGAAGTTTCAGATACTGTTCCCGCCGCTGTTCCTCTCTGTCATTTAATCCGGGGGAAGCCTCCCGTTTCAGGGCTCGAACTGCTGCCAGCAGCCAGGCCGGACGGCAGGGTTTGAGCAAATAATCCTGCAGTCCCAGCCGCCATACATGAGGTGCAATATCAGCACGGACTCCTGCGGAAGTCACCAGAATCGGGGTATCCGGCGATACCTGCCTGGCCTTCGCCATCATGTCGCACCGGCGCAGATCAAATCTGGGTACATCTGCAATCAGCAAATCCACATTTTCTTCTCTCAGCATACGGATTGCCGTTTCTTCTTCCGCTATGGGAACAATTTCTGTGGACTCCAGCCCTTCAGCCAGAATATTTCGGGTAATTTCACGCTCCAGCCGGTTCTCATTCAACACTAAAATCTGGCCCATTCACTGCACACCTCCTTATCCGTCTTTCTTATGAGGCAGCCGGAAGCAAACCATCTGTCCCGGCTTTTCCTCCTTTCCAGGTCCTACGGAAAGGCCATACCGCTTTCCAAACATCCGTTTCAGACTCCTGTCTGAATCATGAAGGGAAAATCCCTCCTCCTGAAAAAATCCCCCGGACCGGTCATCCATCTCTTCCAGCGTCATTCCTTCATTATCGCTGACTACCTGAATTATCACGTCTCCCTGTTCTTCTTTCGCAAGAATTTCAATTTCATGGGTTTCCCCGGCCTCGCATCCCTGAACAGCCAGTCCCACAAGCGGTTCCAGAACCATGTAGGGACAGTTTGCATCCCAGTATTCCTTTGGAACTGAAATATGAAAGCGAAGAGCGTCCCCTACCCAGGCTTTCTGAACACGCAGCAGAGCGCCTATATAGTTCAGTTCTTCTCCCAGTGTGGAAATTTCATGTTCTGATTCCGTTACATAACGCATAATATCCGCAAAATCATATACCATGGCCTCTGTCCTGGCGGCCTTTTCCTGGAGAGCCATCTGTGAAATAATATTCATCACAAAGAAAAAATAACGCAGTTTCCCCTGATTTTTAATACTTGTAAGTTCACGTTTTCGAAAAGAAAACTCTGCACCGGGACAGGTTTTACACTGTTCCCCAGCGTTTATATTCTCAGATTCCGGCAGCCTGCCCGTCTGCCCGTTACTCTGCATCATAAACAGAATCAAATCATGCAGCACTGTCACTGCCGATTTAATCTTCTCATAGGAGACTGTCTGAGTTTCATTATACGCTTTATCCAGGTCCTTATCTTTCCTCCAGTCTGTCTCAACCGGCAGAATCCTGTCCAGTTCCCCTTTTTCATCCCGGTTTAACCGTATCTGGCCTCCCATCAGGGAACCCATATAAATACCGTCGCAGATCAGCGGCAGGGCAAAATCCACCAGTCCTGCATGACAGCGGTAGATATAAGGCTCTCCGGTAATAGCAGCCTGCAGACCTCCATGGGCATCACACTGTTTGCACATTTCAAAAAATCCCTGATGCTTCCGCCCAAGCTGACAGTAAGGGGTAAAACCACTGTAATGCGTAATGGGACATCCGCGATAGTCCACTGTCACAAAAGCCAGTCCCATGGCCCTGGAACAATTATCCTGCAGCATTTGCAGAAAACCGATATCAAGATAATCTGATATATTTTTTGATTCTTTCAACATACAATCCATCTCCCGATATGATTCTGTCTCTCAACACTCCAGAAAACTTCTGTCCGTCTTTGTATAAATTGACGACAAAAAAATTCAAATCTGTCTTTTATTTTAATTATTATAACAAAAAAATCCCATCCATACAATTCTTTTTTGTGATTGAAAAATTTTTTACCCTGCCTGTAATATTATTTTTTCTTTCAGAAACTATGAACAAAAATATTTAAATAGAAATATTATCTTTCTGCCATACTCTATAATACACTGTTTTTATGACTAATCCTGAAAAAAAGTATATCATCTGAAAAATTTTTCTGCCGCAAAAAAATACAGGCAAATTTTTACCGGCAATTTTTTACAGGTTGACATTAATGTGGAACTAATCTACTATAAAATTACATTGTGGAATTCAGAGATTTCCATAAATAAACATCAGTCAGATAAACTTACAGAGAAGTCGGGTGAAAATCCCGCGCGGTCCCGCCACCGTAATATGTACTGAAATATGCAAAATACATTAAGCCGGTTCGCTGTATCTGTCTGGTACAGATTCACGATCGATGGACTTGTACATACACCAACGTTGCGGCATTCTGTTTCCGCAACCTGTATGTTATATAAACGCTCTTTCGAAGTGAAAGGGCGTTTTTCCATGTACAGAAACTTTTCCAATGAAACCTTTTATGACCAGGAATCTCCTTTCCAGTCTCTGATTGATACGGGAACCTGTGTCATCCGCATTCCCAATCGTGACACCATAGCAGGAATCAAAAGCGACATCAAATTTCTGGCTACTGTTCTTGACGCACCTGAAGAAGGAGAAATCCTGCTGGAGGATTTTGACGCACAGCTTCAGGAACTGGCTGATATTGCATCCAAAATCCCGCAGGAAGAACACAAACGGGTTTATTTTGAAATTGCTCCGGCTCCCAACATGTACAGCTGCGGCAGCGGTTCTTTCATCAATGAAATGATAGAATGGATTGGTGCTGAAAATGTCCTGGCCGACCAGTCAGGCTGGTTCACAGTAGAAGGAAATTCTTCCTCCCATTCCAACCATACCATTGTAAAAGCCATGCGCCAGATGGCCGAAATTCTTTATCCGGATTATTACACAACAAAATGAAATATTCCACAAAAATGACTGTACTGCTTATTGCAGCATTGGCCGCACTTCTTTTTGGTATCGGCATTGGCAGTGTATATATGGCCCCTGGAGATATTCTGGCCATTATTTTAAATCACTTTTTTGGCACGTCACTGTCAGAAACTCTGCCTGCCAGCTATCCGGCCATGGTACTGAATATGCGCCTGCCACGGGTGATACTGGCGTTTTTCACCGGGGCTGCACTGGCAATGAGCGGTACTGTAACCCAGTCCATCCTGCAGAACCCGCTGGCCTCTCCTTTTGGCCTTGGCATATCTTCAGGCGCCGGACTGGGTGCGGCCACGGTAATCGTATTCGGTCTGACCGTAACAGGACCAGGCACTTTTCTTCTTCCTGGCGTAAGTCTTGGATTTGCCCTGATTACCGTATTTCTGGTGGTATTGATCTCCTCCCGGCTAGACAGCAGTGTTTCAAACGTAACCATTATTCTGGTTGGTACTGTATTTTCTCTGTTCTGTAACGCTGTTATGAATCTTATGGCAACCAGTTCACCGGATTACGGTGAACGAATCCAGCTCTGGCTGATGGGCAGTTTTTCCATGAAAGAATGGAACGCCGTATGGGTACTGGCTCTGGCCACTGTTTTTGGACTGATTTTCTTCCTGTTTCATTCCCGCGAGCTGGATGTGATGACTTTCGGTGAAGAATCAGCGCAGGCAATGGGCGTCAATTTGCTGAAACTCAAACGTATCCTTCTGGCTGCCATAGCAGCTCTTAGTGGAACCGCAGTAGCTTTTGTGGGTATTATAGGCTTTGTAGACCTTATTGTACATCATATTATACGCCGCTGGTTTGGCGCAGCTCATAAAAAAATACTGCCTGCCAGCGCTTTGTTTGGTGGTACTTTTCTGGTACTTTGTGATCTGGCGGCCCGGACACTGATTCCTGCCCGTGAAATTTCCATCGGCGCCATCACATCACTGTTGGGCGCACCTTTTTTTCTGTATATCTTTTTTTGCAGGACACAGGAATCGATAATTTGCCGATGAAACAGAAATGGAGGTTATTATGCTTTGAATTGAACATTTAAGCTGCGGCTATGGTGGACCGCCCATTGTAAAGGACGTCTCTTTCCATGTAAAAGAAGGAGAAAAACTGTGTATTTTTGGGCCCAATGGCTGTGGTAAAACCACACTGCTGCGGGCATTGGCAGGACTTTTACCCGGTAGCGGCTCCATGGAACTGATGGGCCACAATCTGCACACGCTGCCTGTAAGGCAGCGCGCCCGCCAGATGGCCCTGATGAGTCAGTTTTCTCCGGCCACTTTCGACTACACTGTCTATGAAACCGTTATGCTGGGTCGTTATGCCCACCAGTCAAAAGGTCTGCTGTCAGGAGAAAGTGCGGCTGATTGTCAGATAGTAGAAGAAAGCCTGCGGCTTACAGGCACTCTGGACCTTCGAGAACATCTGGTCACCAGATTGTCCGGAGGACAGCTTCAGCGTGTATTTCTGGCTCGTACTTTCGCCCAGGAGCCACAGGTCATTCTGCTGGACGAACCCACCAATCATCTGGATTTGCGTTATCAGGTAGAATTGATTGAAAGTTTAAAAACCTGGTCTGTTGCCGGGGGTCATTGTATTGTAGGAGTATTTCATGACATGAATCTGGCCCTGTCCTTTGCAGACACCCTGCTTCTGCTGAACCATGGACAGGTGGAAAGTTACAGCAGCCTGGATAATTTTGATCTTTCTCTGCTGGATAAACTTTACAATATGAATGTAAGAAGCTATATGGTATCTTCTCTTCAGCGATGGGTGTGAAACAGTAAATCTGATTTGCAGCCACAGGGTACTTACCCCAGGCATAAGCCAGTTATCCGCGCAGACGCGGCTGCCTGGTTTATTGTTTCCGGAAAGACAGCATACCATCTCCCGTCCGGAAAACCGTATGCTGTCCTCATCCTTTTACAGTCTGTCTCTGATATTCAGATTAATTCTCCATTTTCTTCTCCACCAGAAATCCTCCCCCTTCCAGTTCATCCCTGGCTTTTTTCATATTCTGAAGCCCATAAACCTCCATATACCCTCCCGTCACCTGACAGGATTCCTTAAAAATTTCCTCCATCTGACCTCTATCCATGTAAATTTCGTTTCCCGGACTTTTCAGAATACCGGCAACATATCCCTTTCTTACATGACCTCCTTCATCTGTTATGGACAGAGAAAGACTCTGATACTCATCCGTCCAGCTTTTTATCTGTTTTTTATCAGGACTGTATCCGTGTTTGTCAGAAAACATCTGAAATGCATCTTCACCGAAAAACAGCGCCGCTGTATTTCCCAGAACAAGATTCCCCTCTGTTTCCTTAAAGTTCAGCGGATACTCTTCCAGACTGACTCCCACCAGGCTGGTTTCCAGGGTATATTCTTCCAGCCCCACTGTCACCATAGTGGAAGCAGATGGCTCAAACCTGCAGAGACCGGAAATATTCTGTAACTGTTCTGCAGTTTTCTCTGTCAGTTCCCGGTCAGACTGGATGTAAAAACCATAGATTTTCTGCTCTTTCTGATAATTTTTCCACAGATTTGAACAGAAGACCATCAGAAAAATAACTGCTGCACCGATAACAATATCTTTATACAGGTTACGTCTTTTCATGATTTTTCCTTTCCTGACCAGGAATTTTTATGCATTTCGGAAACTCTCCAATAATGCTTCATCCGCAGATACAGCCATATGATAATCAAAATCAGCACCAGAAAAATAACTGCCAGAATAGTTATCCACCACTGATTGGTTTTCGGAGCTTCCTTTTCCACTTTCAGTTTCACAACCTGCGGCTTTTTAATAGAGGTGTGAAGTTCCTGACTGGTTTCCACCGGTTTCCCCTGTTCATTTTCATAGGAAAACACCACTGTACCGGTGGTATCGCCATATTTTTTTCCACCTTCATCAATCACATTTCCCTCATTATCCATGGTCAGGTTGCCGGCAAATACGGAAATCTCTCCGTCTGCAGAAGAACCTGCCTCCATGGTTCCAAGAAACAGTTCCTTCTCCGGAAACAGCCCTTTGCCTTCCAGACGTATTCTGACATTATAAATGACCGCAAGACCCGTATTCTGTATCTGAAAAGTCAGCAAATCCGTATCTGCCTCATAAATACTGTCCGGAAAAGAAAGATTCGTAAGCTCCGCCTGAGGAATCTGCACCACAGACAGAGTCACTGTCTCCGTGGAAGTACAGGCAGTCCCCTGTTTATCCTCATAGTCAAACTGAAACTGTACTGCTACAGACTCTGCCGCCGCTTTTTTTCCCACAGTCACATGCTGAGACAAATCCATGGAACCTCCGGCCCCCGCCCGGTCAAAATACCAGGAAGTCTTTTCAAAGATAATATCTTTGTTTTCACAGGTCATGGTCACCTTTACATTTTCCATGGCATAACTTCGGCTGCAGTTTCTGGCGGAAAGGGACCAGAGCGCCTGTGTTCCGGCTTCCAGAGAAGCCGTCTGCAGACTGTTATCTGTTATCATAACTCTGGGCTGATGGATAATCTGTTCTCCGCTGCCTGACCCTCCTGCTGGCTGGCCTGATTCTTCTCCTGCATCCGGCAAAACAGAATCCGGCACCTGATTTTCCTCCGGCGGATTTTCTTCGGAAACTTTCGGGATTCCGTCTGTAATTTCCACATAAATGTTAAATTCCTGCTGCAGCCGTTCCTCTGACGTCTCAGCCTGTACCCACAGGCGCAGGGGATACTGACCGTTTATCCGATCTTCCTTTAACTGAATTCTGCACCGGTACAGATAAATTCCATCTTCTGACTTCTTTACTTTTTTCTGATAGTTTTTATAGTAAAAAGGGCTGTTTTCCTCACGCTCAAAAGAAATACCCACAACGATTCTGTCCTGCTCCGTTTCCTGTTTCATCATAAAAGGAACCACCAGCGTCATGGTATTTTTCTCAACAGAAGGTTCATATCCTCTGGAAAAAGGAGCGTTCATACCCACGTACTTTTTATTGGCGTCAATGGTGATAAATCCGCCTTTTTTCTGACTGTCATCCGAAATTATCAGACCCTCCGCCCTGACCGTGACAGACACAGCCAGAACAAAACACAGAATGATACTTATCAGAAAAAAGCCCTGTACCCGATTTTTCCCACACAATTTTCTGCATCTCTTTTTTCTGCATCTCATACTTCCTGTATCCTCCCTCCGTCCATCTCATAAACTCTGTCGCATAAAATTCGGATATCTTCGCTGTTGTGACTGGCCAGAATAATGGTTTTTCCATTCTTTTTCAAATCCAGAAGAAGATTTCGAATATCTTCCACTCCATGTTTATCCAGTCCGTTAAAAGGCTCATCCAGAATCAGAAATTCCGGATCTTCCATAATTGCCTGGGCTATTCCGAGACGCTGGCGCATCCCCAGAGAATATTTTGCCACAGATTTTTTTAATCCTGGATCCAGTCCCGCTTTTCTTATGGTCTGGCGGATTTCCTCTGGGGAAATTTTTCCTTTAAGCCCGGCCAGAATTTCCAGATTCCGCATACCTGTCAGATTTGTCAGAAATCCCGGTGTTTCTATAATTACGCCGATACTTTCCGGAAAATCAATCTCTGTTCCGATGATTTTCCCCCCAACCCGTATAAATCCTGCTGTTACCGGAAGAAATCCACAGATACATTTCATCAGAACCGTTTTTCCGGAACCATTATTACCGGAAATTCCGTAGACTTTTCCCTGTTCCATACTGATATTAATGTCATTTAAAATCACGTCGTCCCCGAATTTTTTCGTCACATGACTGATTTCAATATAAACGTCCATGTTATTTTCTCCATAAATTCCTGTTTCAGGCCAGTACCCCCGTTGCTGCCATATCTGCACATCTCCTGGCTGTGGAACTAAATTTCCCGCAGCCTCCGATATAAAATCAGGCTGTGTATCAGCATTACTGCCAGAGAAATCACCAGGAAAAATATCCAGATTCCCATCTGGTCTGTTCCCCAGTCTTCCTGGCATACAACCCATTCTCCCGGATACCAGGCATACAGTTTCGGCAGATACCTTTCTTTTAATATAATCATCATATAATAAATGACGAAGGGCAGCCCGTAAGCCATATAATAATTCCGAAAAACCACTGCAAAAATACCGGAAAATTCTGCCAGGATTCCTCCTGTAAAGCTGATGCGCAGAAGAATTTCCAGAACACTGCGGATTTCTTTCCAGGAAATACTTCCTTTCAGTTCCAGAGGATAGAGAAAGAAAAAGCAGAGCAGAAATCCTCCGGTCCCCGCCAGAAAAAAGGGCAGAAATCCTCCGGCGTAAATCCTCCAGGTTTTTGTTCTGATATACTCCATCCGGCTGGTTCTGGTAAGATACAGTTTTAAAAATCCACTGGAGGATTCCCGCACATAGGCAGCTCCCGGCGAAAGCACTGCTGCAACAGGTATCAGAAACAACATGGTCTGAGCTTCCAGTGCAGTCTGATAAAATTCAAGAAAACTTCCCGGATTTAACGGAATTTTTGCCTGATAGAAAGGAAATCCCAGCGCCATGGCCAGAAAACTTACCAGCACGGCAGCCTGAAATCCTCTGTCCCGTAATAATTCTTTCATACGTCAATCTCCTGTAAAAGAACTAAAATTGTATTTTTTCAGTGTATAAAAGGAAAGAAAGGACAAAAACAGCAGCAGTACAAGAAATATCATACAGGACTGGCCAATAGACGGAAGCACATCATACCCAAAATCATGCATTCCGTAAGTGGCATGGTTCAGGGGGCTGACCCACCCGGTAATCCTCCGTACCAGAAACATTTCGTATTCTTCTTTGCGGAGTATTTTCGCCAGAATATCGGGATTCAGAAGGAACCCGAACAGACTGTAAAACAACCCGGCGCCGATGGCAGCCTTTCTTCCTGATTTCATCTGAAAAAGCAGCATCAGAAAACTTAAAGTTAAGGCATAGCAGATTAAGAGAACCATAATCTGAAAGCTGCAGGACACCGGAGTGGTACTTTCCATCACCTTTACTGTGGATGGAACGGATAAATCCCTCCCCATACCGGAATAGGCCAGAAGGGCCGCTGTCTTGCTCCAGATATTTCCAGGATAAGTTTTCTGCATACAGAGAATTCCGGTCACCAAAAGCACATATGCCATATACAGCACGGTTACCAGAAAAATATAGAAAAACTGTGCCAGCAGCCACCGGCTCTTTTTCATACGAAGAAGCATATAAGGGGTAAAAGGACTTAATTTCGGCAAATCCAGAAACAGCAGAATCAGCAGCAGAGAACAGAGCAGAATGGAATCGGCGTCTCCAAAAGTCCAGATAAAAGGCTCCAGTGCCTGCATGGAGGAATCATAATAATCTGCCACCATCATGGCCCGGTCGCTCAGGAAAAAACAGAGAATAAAGGAAAACAGAAAGGTGATGATTACCCTCGGATTTTTAAAAAATCCAAGAAAATTCCATCTGACTGCCGCTGTTACCTGCCTTGCCCCTTCCATCTTTCTGTTCCCCTTTCTTCCTGTGATAAATCAGTATCCAAGCCCCCGGTCAATAATCGTTCCGTCCAGTGCGTTGATGGTCAGCATACTCTGTCTGGAATGTTCTCCCGTATTTATTTCCGTATGGTCTTCATATTCTGTCTGAGAACCTCCGAATACGTCCCACACCGGCACCATAATCCCTGTGGTACTATCTACGGTGGGGTCATAGATTCTGGTATAGCCCAGCTGAATTTTATTCACATGATATATCATATTTTCTGCATACTGCAGAATATCTGCATTGGATATTTCCATCATCTGCTCATATATCTGCATAATGCTGTCAAAATCCATCAGTTTTACATTTTCCGTCTCAATCCCTTCCACATGATAAGGATTGTAAATTTCCACTTTCTGAATACCGTCATCTCCCACAATCACTTCACATCGCTCATAGCTCCAGGGAACCAGCGTACTGTCCGCATCTTCCCAGGCTCCTCCATAAGAATCTGTAAAGGTTACAGGTATTCCATCCAGCACTCTGCCGAAATAAAAAACATATCCCGCATCCAGTAAAGTCTCCTCTGTAAGGTTATCGTATCCGCTTTTCAGAAGGGAATAGTCCCAGTCTGTGATTTCCCAGTCCCAGCCCAGTCTGTCTATTTTTTCTCTGGCTGTTTTTTCTGCATCTTCATAGGAAATATTCAACATGTTCTGAATGGTTTCTTCTGATATGGAAGGCAGTTTTCCCTCTTCTTTGGATATATATTTATTGTCCAGTTCAATCCTTCCATCCCACCAGTTTTTCGGCACCCGGAAATCTGCCATATCTTCTCTGGTTTTCTGAATCAGAACCCGCACATCTGCAGTATATCCGTCGCTTCCGGAAATGGTATAAGTGTAAACCCCGTTGTCAGTCTCCACTGCACCGCTGAACCTGTTATCATCTACCCGCTTTGTGGCTTCCTCTCCATATCCTTCCACCCATTCCAGTCCAAAAGAAGGCGTTACTTCGATTTTTTCTATTTCATCCGGCGCAGTTTTCATATTTTCCTCATCGTATTCAATTACACTGTCAATATCAAAAATTTTGCTTCCGTCTTCATAGGTTCCCATATTATAAGGGTCCAGATTTCCTTCTGCCTTAAACTTTTTCAACATTGTAATATCCTGCTGATACTGTTCTTTGGTCCACTGAAAATAACCATACTCCTGATAAATCTTATCCCCTTCAAAAAATGCCTGAGTTATTTTATCAATCAGTTCCTGATTCATTTCCTGTGCTGTTACTTTATAAGTGTTCATATGATCGCCTTCCGGTACCAGAATTTCCGCATCCGTATCAATCACCAGATTTCCGTTCTGGTAGGAAGCCTGATTCTTATAGCGTTCCGGCGTCTCCAGCACTCTTTTTACATTTTCTTTCTTTTCTTCCGGATTTCCCTGTTTCTCCTCTGTTTCCTGTTTTTCTTCCGGATGTTCTTCATTACTTTCATACTTTTTGATATTGTCTGACTTTTTCTGCCGTACAATGGTGTCCTCTGGTGTCTCCTGACAGCCTGCCAGCAGACCCATGCAGAGTATGGATATAAAAACTGTCCCCCATCTCTTTCTGAAACCTGTTTTCCTTTGTTTTACCTCTCCCATTTTTTCTCCTTCCCGTTTCTTTATGAAATATATGTTCAGTAACCAAGCTCCCTGTCAATCACAGTTCCGTCCAGAGCATTGATGGTCATAAAACTCCGTTTGGAATGCTCTCCGGAATCTTTTCTGGAATATTCGTCCATTTCAGAATCAAATCCGCCGAAAAAATCCCAGACCGGTACCAGAATTCCTGCTGTATTATCTACTGTGGGATTATAAATTCTGGCGTAACCCAATTTAATTTTTCTGATATGGTAAGTCCTCTGTTTTTCAAAGGACGTCACATCCGCATTGGATACTTCCATCATCTGTTCATATATTTTTATAATGCTGTCGAAATCCATCAGTTTTACATTTTCTGTCTGTATTCCTTCCACTTCATAGGGGTTATATATTTCCACTTTCTGAATCCCGTCATCTCCCACAATTATCTCACATCGTTCATAACTCCAGGGAATCAGCGTACTGTCCATATCTTCTAACGCTCCGCCATAAGAATCTGTAAAAGTAACAGGAATTTCATCCACTACTCTGGTAAAATAAAAGATATATCCGCTGTCCATTATATTATCTTCAGACGTCATTTCTTCTCCATATTTAAACACTGCATAATCCCAGTCTGTCAGCTCCCAGTCCCAGTCAAGCTGACTTATTTTATCTTTTGCAGCTTTTTCTGCATCTTCATAGGAAATATTCAGAAATTTTTTTATGGTATCTTCCGATAAAGGTTCATATCCATCTCCCTCAGAATCCATCAGATATCTTGTCTCCTGCCATATGGAAAACATTCTTTCATCCGGTAAATCCTCTCTCTTTTTTTCAATATCAAACTTTAAATCTCTGGTATTGGTTCCACTTATGATATTATAACTGTAAATTCCATGATCTGTTTCCACCATACCCCGGAACTCTGTCTCATCCACTACTTTCTGTGCTTCTTCTCCTTTGCCATCTACCCATTCCAGTCCAAAACATGGCTTAACTTCTTCTTTTATCACCTCATCTGGAGCTTCTGCCATAAATTCTTCCTCTCTGGCAATCACCTCATCAATGTTAAAATGTAATTCCCCGTTTTCATCTTTTCCGTATTCGTATGGATCTGTATTTCCTTCTGCCTTATACTGTTTCAGTCTTGTAATATCTGCCTGATACCAGTCTTTTGTCAGCACATTATAAGTATAGGAATGGTAAATCTTATCTCCTTTAAAAAAAATATCAGTCACTTTGTCAATCATTTCCTGATCTGCTTCCTGGGCAGAAACATTATAAGTATTTATAGAGGCCACTTCCGGCAGAATTACTTCTGCATCTGTGTCTATAACAAGGGCCCCGTTTTCATAGGAAGACAGATTTTTGTATGTTTCCGGCGCCTTAACCATATCATGAATGGAACCTTCAGAACTTTCATATTCTTTGATGTTATCTGAACCCTTCTGCTTTACAATAGAATTTTCCGGTGTTTCCTGACAGCCTGCCAGAATGCTGATACAAAGCAGAGCTGCAGGAACTGTTATATATTTTCTCTTCATAAGCTCCTCCTGTCATGTTGATAAATTAATGATAACAGCTTATGTTCCGGGAATATTCACTCATTTGTAAAGGATTTGTAAAGATTGCCTCAGAAGCCGATTGTACCACTGAATGCTTACAGTATTTCTTATCAGATAGAATAATAAATAAATCCGGCAGTTTTCTTTTTCTGCCGGATTTTTCCGTTTTTCCTGTTTTCCACAGATCCATATGAACTCCCTGGCTATTTCACTGTCTGTTTTGCTTTCCCACGTTCTATTCCCTGTTTCATTCCACGTTCTATTCCCTGTTTCATTCCACGCTCAATACCCTGTTCTATTCCTTCTTCCAGAATACTCATTCCAAGACCATCCATATGAGACACCTCCTTCAACAACTCCTTATTCTGAGAAAAATCTATATATTTTTGTATTATGACCAGAAAATCTTTTTTCTGTGGATAAAAAATTGCACTTAAAAATTCCATCAAATCATCTTCTGTGGGACATTGAGGACTTCCCAGTCGAATAAAATTGTTTCATTCACGGATTCAGTATTACAGCAATCCTGGTCCCCTCCCCCACCTTACTCTCGATTTCCATATTTCCATGGTGTACTGCTGCAATCTGCTCACAGAGAGCGAGCCCAAGCCCCATATTTCCGCTTTTTCTGGAACGGGATTTATCCACACGATAGAAAGCCTTACGGACTTTATCCACTTCCTCTGCAGGAATTCCACATCCTTCGTCCCGAACCCACAGAGATTTGTCATCTGCACCCAGATAAATACGACTCCCCGGCTTTGAAGCCATGATACTGTTATTAATCAGATTTATCAGGAAACTGGTCATCAGATCTGAATCCAGTTTTTTGATTTTCCCCTGATAATTTCCTTCCCGCACAAGAATTATTCCTGTTTCCTGAAGCCTGTGCTTCATGCTTTCCTCCACTCCGTCAAACAGATCCTCTACTGAAATATCCTGCTGAGAAATCTTACATTCCGGTTCATATAATCTTGTCAGTTCCATCATTTTTTCTGAAAGACGGGACAGCCTCCCGCTTTCCTGATATATATAGTTAAGGGATTTTTTCTCCTGCTCCGGAGACAGATTTACATTCAGAAGAGTTTCTGAATAACCCCTGATGGCAGTCAGGGGGGTTTTTAATTCATGGGACATGCTTCCAATCAACTGTCGCTGAACCTCATTAACTGCCTGAAGAGGCTTTGTAATTTTCTTAATAAGAAATACAAGAAGCAGCGCCATTCCAAAAGATGCTGTAAAAGAAATCACCAGTTCCTGAATCACCAGATTTCGGCTTTTTTCATAGAGATAGGTTATGTCAATCCCGTAGAAAAAAGTATATGTCTCCTGGCTGTTGAGACGATATCCTCCATTAAATTTCTCATATATAACAAGAATATGCCTGCCATTCATCCGTTCCTTCCTGAAATTATAAGAATACCCGTCTTTTTGCGCATTTGCCTGTTCCACATTGAACTCATAGGGACTGCTGTTATACAACTCCTGCTCTCCTTTGTATAATGCGGAATGTTCCGGCATATTTTCCCGAAAATGATAAACCATAACATAATCCGGTATCCCATTATTATACTTTGATATGAAAAGTTTTTTATTCAACTCCATAACAGCATTTTCAAAAATCCTGATTTCTTTCTCTTTCAGAAGGTCAATTTTTTCCTGCCGGCTGGTAAAAATCACATAAAATGAAAAAGCCTGCGCCAACACAAAAAGCATGGTTGACGCAGTCAGAGCAATCTTCTTTATCATATCCATCAGGGCACCTCCATCCGGTAACCGACTCTTGGCACTGTAATAATCACATCAGAAAAATCCAGTTTTTTCCGGATATTTCCCACATGGACATCTACGGTCCTGCTCTCTCCCTCAAAATCCACACCCCAGAGAATATTCAGAATCTGATCTCTTGTAATTACCCGGTTCCGATATTTCCAGAATACCAGCAGACAGTCAAATTCCATGGGCTGCAGGGAAATTTCCACCCCGTTTTTGTGTACAGTCCTTTTCTTCTCGTTAATAACAACATCCCGAATACATATTTCCTCCACAGTTTCATCTTTTGAGCAGCGTTTCAGAATATTATCTATACGAACCAGAAGTTCCAGCATTTCAAAGGGCTTAACAATATAATCTTCCGCCCCGCTTCTTAATCCTTTTACCTTACTGGGCAAATCACCTCTGGCAGTCAGATATATAACCGGAATATTATGCTCTTTCAGTTCCTCCAGCAACGCAAATCCATCTTTTCCCGGAAGCATAATGTCCAGCAGTGCCAGTGCATAATCATCCTGTTCCTTCAGATGACGGCTGAATTCCTCTCCGTCAAAAAAGGGCACAGGCTGATATCCTGTGATTTCCAGATTCATACATATTAAATCGTTAATGGCTGTTTCATCTTCAATTACCAGTATTTTTTTCATATTATCACCATTTTTATTATAACGAAAAAAGAAAAAGAAACCACAGGGTTTTCTTATTTATCCCTGAATCTCCAGAAGTTTTTTCTTCAGTTCTCCTTCCAGACGATACATTTCCTGTTCTGCTTCCCGGCGTTTTTCCTTCCCTTCTTTCTGAATACGCATTACCTCATCCAGCGTGGAAATCAGAGATTCATTTGTTACACGCAGTGTTTCCATATCCACAATGCCCCGCTCGGATTCTCTTGCTGTCTCCACAGTGGCAACCTTCAGACGCTCTGCATTCTTTTTCAGCAGTTCATTCGTCAGATCTGTTACTTCCCGCTGGGCCTGAGCTGCCTGGGTGGAATGCTCCACGCCCATGGCCAGAACCATCTGGCTTTTCCACAGAGGAATGGTATTTACAATGGTGGACTGAATTTTTTCCACCATGATGGTATCGTTATTCTGTACCAGACGAATCTGAGGCGCCGTCTGAATGGAAATCATTCTGGTCAGCTCCAGGTCATGGATTTTCTTCTCAAACCGGGTGCACAGAGCTTCCAGATCCTTTGCCTCCTGCACGTCTTCCGGCAGTCCGGAGCGATTTGCCTTATTGATCAGAGCGGAAAGTTCCTCTTTTCGAACCTGTTCCAGCTTCTTCTTTCCTGCCAGAATGTACATGGAAAGTTCCTTAAAATATACTTTATTCTGCTCATACATCTTGTCCAGAACAGCGGCGTCCTTCATAAGCTGTACCTGATGGCTTTCCAGAATTTTACAGATTTTACTGACATTTACTTCAGCTTTATCATATTTTGCTTTCAGGGCAGTTAATTTGCTGGAAGATTTTTTGAAAATTCCCAGAAATCCTCTTTCTTCCTCCGCATCAAATCCTTTCAGCTCCGTTACCACGCCGGTAAGCAGATCACCGATTTCCCCAAGATCTTTGGTCTGTACATTTTCCAGAGCTTTCTCTGAGAAATCTGCCATTTTCTTCTGAGTTCCCGCTCCATACTGCAGCACAATATCGGAGTTATGCAAATCTATCTGACTGGTAAACTGATCTACCATATGACGCTCTTCTTCTGTCAGTATGCTGTCATCCCAGGCCGGTTCTTGCGTCTGTTCTTCCTTTACTGCTGCAACTTCTTCTTTCTCCGGAAACGGCTCCAGCGTCAATACGGGTGCATTTGCAAATTCCAATCCTTCACTCATGATTATCCTCCGTTTCTGTTTTTCCTGATATCCGTCTGTTTCACTGTTTTTAATAAAATTAATTCCAGATTTTACTTTTTGAAATCATCTTTTGTCAGACCTTCCTGAGCCAGCATGGTATGCAGTACGGAAATATCAGAAGATACATCCCAGGCCACATCCTCAAACAGGCTGTCCAGCAATTTTTCAAAAGCAATGTTTAAAGTATCCAGCGTCTGTTCTATCTCTGTTTTGGAATTCCTGATGTTTTCTCCCTGTACCGGCTGATTCTCCAGCTGCTGATAAGCATCCAGCAGCTTCACGGTAGTTGGCAGATAATATTCCATAAGTTTCTGAATATCCTCCAGTGAACCAGGATCCTCTTTCACCCGTTCAAAAATCTTCTGTATCAGCATTTCCATATGAGAAATTTTACGGGATATTTCCACTCCTGCAATTTTCCTGTTGCATTCCTGTATTTTCCGGATATACTCTTTTCCCTCAGAAATCACTTTCTGTACCTCCGGATGAAGAGAATCATTTTCTCCATGGCACGTCTGCCTCTCCAGCTCTTTCTGCTGAATCCGCTGTTTCTGAATATTTTCATATTCCTGATAAGTATCATGGCTGACAATCAGACAGGCATTGTCATGATCCAGATGTCCCTGCCGAAACCATCCCCTGTCAATCATTTTCTTAATATCCTTCAGAATAAAATGAGGAGATTTTCCACGTTTATCCGCCAGTTCTCTGATATTACAGTAAGTTCTTCCATGCAAATCCGCTATATATTCCCTGTAACGTTTTAAGGCAGACAGAATACTGGTTCCTTTCCATGCCATAATTCCGCTTACCAAAAGAAACGGAACCAGAACAGAAAGCGCTATCTTAATTCCAATATTAAAATTTCCCAGAAACATGCCAGTGAGAATCAGTATAATCACAGCTGTTCCGATTCCGATACTGACCGTATAACCGCAGACTGTCAGCACCAGGCCTCCGGCTTTTAAGGATGTATTCTTTTTAAAAAGTTCCGGTCTGGCAGAAACTTCCATCTTCTCCGATTCCCCGGATTTATTTTTCTGATCCTTTTCTTCCCAGGTTTTACAGTACCGTTTTTCCGGAAAAGACTGGGAAACTGCCTGGTTCACTGCCTCTCCCGCTGTCTTCAGTCCATTCTGGATGCTGCTGACCGCTTCGTTTACAGTATTTGTAATGGTCCGGTTCAACTGACGAAAATCCTGGGAATTTACTGCTTCTTCTACAATATTACGAATATCTTTTCCAAATTTTTCCCATTCATTATCCATAGATTCCTCCAAAAGTAAATCTGACTTATGTACCTATCTTATTATGTACCATCATCTTTCCAAAATCAACACTTTAATTGGTATTGTATTATTTTTTACAGGATGGTAGAATAAATTACCACACAGGAAAGTGAGAAAACATATGAAAACATATCATGATTTAAGAGAACTGTTAAACCGCATTGATCACAGAGGTTATCCGGCTTATAAAGATACAGCAGGAAGCTATCAGTTCGAAACTTATGTGCTGTCCATAGACCATGTACAGGGAGACCCCTTTGCCGCCCCTTCCAGAGTAAGTATTCATGTTTCCGGAAAAAATGCCGGATTTCCATCAGATTTATTTCAGGAAAAACATAAACGGATTGCTCTGCAGGACTACCTGATTCGGAAATTTGCAAAAGAAGTGGAAACCTTTACCTTTAAGGCAAAAGGCTCCGGCAAAAGCGGACTGATGTCTGTCAGCCGCTGCGGACAGGAAATTCTGGAACGGACCGGCTGTGAAATCCAGCCTGATGGAGGGGTTATTATCCGTATGGAAATCGGGTTTCCTGCCAACGGCAGAACCATAAACAGCCGGGAATTAATTAAAATCCTGTTTGAATTTCTTCCAGGATGTGTGAAAAAATCACTGTTCTATGAATCTCTCGAGAAAAAATCAGTTCAGAAAAACGCGGAACTTGCAGAAGACCAGAAGTTTATCCGGACACAGCTTTCCCGTCTTGGACTGACCGCTTTTGTGGCCAACGGCTCTGTTCTGCCCAGAGAATCCGGAGTGTCTGACCGTCCCATGAAGAAGGCCGTTCCCTTCCAGTCACCCAAATCCCTGGAAGTTACACTGGAACTGCCCAATCTTGGATCTGTTACAGGTATGGGCATCCGTCAGGGCATTACCCTGGTGGCAGGAGGCGGTTACCACGGCAAATCCACACTGCTGAAAGCACTGGAACTTGGCGTTTACAATCACATTGCCGGAGACGGAAGGGAATATGTGATTACAGATGATACCGCTGTAAAAATCAGGGCGGAAGACGGAAGAAGTATCAAACACACAGATATTTCCATGTTTATCAACAATCTTCCCAATAAAAAAGACACTGTCCGCTTCTGTACGGAAAATGCCAGCGGAAGTACCTCTCAGGCAGCAAATGTGGTGGAAGCCATGGAAGCCGGAGCACAGACTCTGCTGATTGACGAAGACACCAGTGCCACTAATTTTATGATAAGGGACGAACTCATGCAGAGGGTAGTAAACCGGGATTCTGAACCCATCACCCCTTTTATTGACCGGGTACAGGAACTTTATGAAAAATACGGAATTTCCACTGTACTGGTTGCCGGCAGTTCCGGTTCCTATTTTCACAAAGCTGACTGTATCATCCAGATGGACCACTATCTCCCGAAAGACATTACGGAATCGGCCAGAAAAGAAGCAGAAGCATTTCCCATTCCCAGTGAAAAGGCACCTGCCAGTCAGAAGCCCTCTTTTGACAGAGTGGTAAAAACAGACCAGAGTTTTCGTAAAAATGACAGAATTAAAATGAAAACGCAGAGCAAAGACTCCATTCTTATCAACAGAGATACCATTGATTTAAGATATGTGGAACAGCTTACAGACACAGAACAGCTTGTTACGCTGGGACATCTGACAACATACGGACAACTCCGTCTGTTTGACGGAAAGAAAAGTCTTTCTGAAACAGTGGAAGAACTCTTAAGACTTCTGGATAAAAAAGGCCTTGCCGCTGTCTGTAAAGGAAATTATGTTCCCGGCGGGCTGGCCATGGTACGAAAACAGGAAATCTTTGCCTGTCTGAACCGTTATCGTTCACTGAAAATATAGTATTTTAGAACAAAGCGGACAGGTCCGCATCAGCTCCCTGAATCCCTCATTCATGAGGGACCTGGACGGTTTGCTGCGCCGAGTGCAGTCGCTTTAGCGACTAATACCTGTTGCACGAGTGCGCATATTACTTTTATCTTATAGGAAGACACTTTCATGCTTTAGCGTGGCAAGGTCTTTCCTATAAGATAAAAAAACAGGCCCGCCATCCGGCGAGCCTGTTTTATCCCATATATCTGCAGAATACAGTCTGAAGACATTTGATGTCACTCCATACGGAATTATTTTTTCTGTACATATTTCAGACAGTCAAGGGTTACCGCCGAAATAATGATGATACCTTCAAATACGAACTGAAGGTTTGTGTCAATTCCGAGGATGGTAAGAGAATAGGTAAGGGCTGTAAAAATCAGCACACCTACTACCACGCCGGAAATCTTTCCGATACCACCAGTAAAGGAAACGCCGCCCACTACGCAGGCTGCAATTGCGTCCATATCCCAGCCCTGTCCATAAGCTGCGGAACCGGAACCAACCATTCTGGCACATTCCAGCCAGGAACCGAAACCGTACAGTACGCCTGCCAGCATAAACGCACCCATGGTTACCTTAAATACGGAGATACCGGAAACAGATGCAGCTTCCGGGTTTCCGCCTACTGCGTACAGGTTCTTGCCGAATGTGGTTTTATTCCAGATAAACCAGATAATTGCAATGGCTGCAACCGCCCAGAGGATAATGGTGGGGAATCCATTGACTTTCGGAATAATCATATTCGGAATTACCGGCTCAATGGCTCCGAACGATACACCTTTGGTTGCATAGGTGATGATACCGAAAATCATCAGCATGTTTGCCATGGTTGAAATAAAGGGGTGCATCTTAAATTTGGCAGTAAAGAAACCGGCCAGCGAAGTAAAGCAGGTACACAGGAAAATACATGCCACCAATGCAAAAATAACACGTACAATAACAGGAAGCCCTGTAAAGTCAAATATATGGCCGAACACTCCTCCGGTATTGATTCCCTGGTGCATAATAATAGTGGCTGTGGTCATACCCATACCAACCATACGCCCGATGGAAAGATCCGTACCGGTAAGTAAAATCAGTCCTGCAACGCCAAGAGCAAGGAACATACGGGGTGAAGCCTGCTGCAGAATATTTAATACGTTATTATAAGTAAGGAGCGGGGTATTCTTCACAATAGGAGTAATCACACACAATGCCACGAAAATCAGGACAATGACAATATACAGTCCGTTCCGCAGGAAAAAAGACCTGCGGTTAAAGGTATATTTGTAATTCTCCCACTTCTGAGTCCTTGCTTCCATAAATGTAAATTTGGACATGCGCAGCATATCAATCAGATGATATCTGTGGGCAAAAGCTGCATGTTTTCTGTCTTTAATCTGCTGAAGGTCTTTTTCCAGTTCCATTTTGGCAGCAAACAGACGATTTTTATGCACATACTTTTCATCTTTGATTTCATTGTGGTCGGAAAGTTTTGCCAGGGCTTCTTTATGCTCTTTTTCCAGCCGTTCCACTTCCCTGGTGTATTTCGCTTTTGCTTCTGCTCTTTCTCTCTCGCAGCTTTCCTTCACCGGCTGATAATATTCTTTATCATAATTTGCTTTCAGGAATTCTTCTGCCTGAGCGATTAATTTTGCAATCTGGTCTTTGTTTTTTGCTTCAACTGCTCTTGCCTGCTCCAGTTCTGCCTGGTATCTGGCAATTGCGGCATCCTTTTCTGCCTTTGTATAAATGCGGTCTCTCTTCACACTGTCAATTTCATTCTGGACAGAGATAACCTTATTTGTGCCTTCTGCTCTTAAGCTGTCAATTTCTTTCTGAATTGCACCGACACGATCATCAATTGGCTTACGCAGCTTCATTTCCTGCTCAGCCGTAAGAATTTTATTATCCATATTCTTCTTTCCTCCCTACAGATATTTGGCGCTGAGCCTTAAGAGCTCTTCCTGATTCGTCTCTTTCGTATTTACAATTCCGGAAAGATGTCCGTTTGACATCACGCCGATACGATTGGTAATTCCCAGAATTTCCGGCATCTCAGAGGAAACCACAATAATGGTCTTACCCTGTTTCGCCATATTGATAATCAGTTCATAAATCTCATATTTCGCGCCTACATCAATTCCTCTTGTGGGTTCGTCCATCATAAAAATCTGCGGGCCGCGCTCCAGCCATTTTCCGAAAATTACTTTCTGCTGATTTCCACCGGAAAGATTTGCAATCATGTCCTCCGGACCCATGCATTTCGTATGCATAACTTTAATCTCATTTGCAGTGGCCTTTGACATCTTCTGATTGTCGAGAGCAATACCGGATTTGTACTCAGAGAGATTTGCAATAGTGGTATTAAAGATAAGGTTGCCTTTTATAAACAGCCCGTTAGCTTTCCGCTCTTCCGTAATCAGAGCAAATCCATGCTCCATGGCTTCCAGTGCGCTGTTAAAATTCATCAGGCGGTTTTTAAAATACACACGACCGGCCGCTCTGGTACGAATTCCGAAAATCGTCTCCAGAAGTTCCGTACGTCCGGCTCCCACCAGACCATACAGTCCAAAGATTTCTCCTTCCTTCACATCAAAGGTAATATCCTGCAGGTGAGGCTCAAATTTGGTGGACAGGTTCTGAATGGATAAAATCACATCCTTCGGCGTATTGTCCACCGGAGGGAAGCGGTTCTCAAGAGAACGTCCAACCATTGCCGCAATCAGTTCATTCATATCCGTGTCTTTTGCAGCCTTTGTCATAACCAGGTTACCGTCACGGAGCACGGATATTTCATCACAGATTTCAAAAATCTCATCCATTTTATGAGAAATATAAATCAGCGAGATTCCCTGGGATTTTAACATCCGCATCATTTCAAAAAGTTTATCTACTTCCTGTACCGTCAGGGAGGAGGTAGGCTCATCCAGTACAATTACTTTTGAATTATAGGAAATTGCTTTTGCAATTTCACACATCTGTCTCTGTGATACTGACATGTTCCGCATGGGCTGTGTAAGGTTTACTGTCATCCCCAGTTTTCGAAACAGCTCGGAGGCCTCTTTTTTCATTCTGCCTTCATCTACAATTCCCATGGAATTCACGGGATATCGTCCAAGGAACAGGTTATCAATGACATTTCTCTCCAGACACTGGTTCAGTTCCTGGTGCACCATTGCAATTCCGTTCTCCAGTGCATCTTTCGGTCCTGAGAAACTTACTTCCCTGCCGTCAAGAAAAACATTGCCCTCGTCCTTCTGATACGTTCCGAACAGGCATTTCATCATTGTTGACTTTCCCGCACCGTTTTCACCCATAAGCCCCATAACCGTACCCCGCTTGATATCCAGATTAATGTGATCCAGTACACGGTTCCGGCCAAAAGACTTGCTCATGCCCCGTATCGATAAGACGGTATTATCTTTCTTATCTGCCATTTTCGTTACTCCTGTATGCATAATCAATAGTTACCAATATTTAATTTCCGATATAAAAAGCTGCCAGAAAGAAGTCCTTCCTGGCAGCCCGGCTTTGCATAATAGCAGCTTACTGGCTAAGCAAAGATGTATAGGAAGCTGCATTATCCGTTTTAACCATGTTGATGGCAAATGCATCATACTGGCCTGGATTTCCAAGACGGTTTGTAATGTTGGACTCTGTCTGTCCGTCACCGCCGATGTACTCAACTTCAAGGTTCAGAATATCATCATAGTTCTGAAGCAAAGGCTGATAAGTAGAACTTAAGAAGTTGTCAGAAGCATTGTAGATATTCAGCCATACTTTCTTTGTTGCATGGGAGCCTTCGTCAAGCTGTTTTGATACCGGCTCATAAATCTTTGTAGAATCTGTGAAATCCTGATAGTTATCAGCAGTAACTGCTACGTTCAGTGCGTAGTAAGAACGCTCTTCTTCTCTGTATACATAAACATCGTCTGTCAGGACATTACCTGCTTCGTCAGCAGTTCCGATTCCTGTGTCAATGTCAACTCCGTCCAGAGCATTACGAAGAACTCTCAGAGTCAGATAAGCCTGTACGTCTGCATGCTGGCTGATGGTTCCGCCATATCCTTCTGCAATAGCTGCAACTGCGTCGCTGTTTGCGTCATAACCGAATGTAGGAACTTTGTTATCTTTTGACCATGCATTGAACATGGACATTCCCATACCGTCATTATTGGAAACTACAACGTCAATCTGCTCACCGAAAGAAGAAGACCATGTGCCGATTGCATTTCCTGCTGTAGCTGCATCCCATGTAGCACCTGCAGAGTTTTTCATTTCCTGAGAAGCAAGTTCGCGGACTACATATTTCTTGCCGCCAACTTCAATTTCACCATCCTGAACCATGGTTGCTGTTCCGTCTGTATTGGTACCTGCCGGATCACTGTTGATATTTCCGTCTTTTTCCACTGCGGTTCCAAGAGCTTTACGAACGCCTCTGGTACGAGCGATGGAATCGTTGTGTCCGATATCGCCGATTGCCAGAACGTAACCGATGGTACCGTCACCGTTGCGGTCAATTTCATCAATATGAGCTTCAATATATTCTTTTACCATGGTTCCCTGCAGTTCCGCACCCTGGTTTGCATCAAAACCAACATAATATGTATTGGCATTGAAATTCAGAGCTGCCGTATCCAGTTCTCCTGTGGAGCTGTTAGAAGGCTGACGGTTGAACCATACCAGAGGTTTGTCTTTATTTGCAGTATCACCTGTGGAACCGGCATCTTCGGAACCTGTATCAGCGTCTGCGTCTGCAGCGGGCTCCTGAGTTTCCTCTTTCTTATCTGTATCTGCCGAAGTGTTGCCGCCGCCATTGTTGCCGCACGCTGCAAGGGAGAGTCCCAGTGCCAGTGCCAGAGTTACCGAAACAAATTTCTTTTTCATAATGAATATCTCCTTTCCTCCTGCGCTGTCCGCGCCTTGTTGATAGTGACAGTATAGACCATGCGTAAAGAAGAAAACATAGAATATTTTTCACTTATCATTGAAATTTATATGATACTATTTTCGTCATATATAACAATATTTGCCATATTATGCAAATTTTTTACAGCAGAGACAACAAAGGCCTCTGTATTCTCTTTCTTATATAACAGTCAGAATTCCGATGGATTTCAGCAGCAGAATCACCAGAAGAACCGGCGCCACATAACGTATCATAATAATATACAGCTGCTTTCTGCCGAATCTGCATCCTGTCTTTTCCACTTCGTCTATGATGGCCCGGGGCTTCACAATCCATCCAATCAGAATACAGGTTCCGATTGCCACCAGGGGCATCAGGCAGTTGTTGCTGATATAATCCATAATGTCCAGAATCTGGGCATGGGCTCCGTTGGGCAGTTCAATGTCAAAATACAGTTTGTTGTAGCCAAGACATACCAGAAGGCCTCCTGCCAGCGCAATCACTGTCTCCAGAACCGTTGCCTTTACCCTGGACATATGAAACTGGTCCATAAAACTGGAAACCACTGCTTCCATAACTGATACCGCACTGGTCAGAGCCGCAAAGAGCACCATGGCAAAAAACAACGCTCCTATAAAACCTCCTATTTTTCCCATATGGGAAAATACTTTCGGCAGAGATACAAACATCAGGCTGGGCCCGGAAGCCTCCATTCCCTCTCTTCCCATAAAGGTAAACACTGCCGGAATAATCATAACTCCTGCCAGAAATGCCACTGTTGTATCAAAAATTTCTATCTGGTTAATGGAACGCACCAGATTTGCATCATCTTTCACATAGGAACCGTATGCGATCATAATTCCCATGGCCACGCTGAGACTGAAAAACAGCTGCCCCATAGCGTCCAGCAGTACGGTAAAAAATCCTTTCAGCGTCAGGCCTTCAAAGCTGGGCACCACATAAATCAGAAATCCTTCCAGTCCGGTTCTGGTTGCTCCCGTCTCATCTGTGGCACTGATGGTCAGAGAAAATACCGCAATGCCCACTACCATAAGAAGCAAAAGAGGCATCAGTATTTTTGAAAAAGATTCAATCCCATGATTAACGCCCCGGAATATGATAACTGCCACAACCAGCAGAAATACCATCATAAATACCAGAGGCTCCGTGGTCCCGGTAATATATCCGGTAAAATATCCGTCAGACGCCGCGTTGCCTCCGTCCCCGGTCAGATAAGCCAGCAGATATTTTACAACCCATCCGCCGATTACACAGTAATAAGGCATAATAATTACCGGCACCAGACAGGCCAGCACGCCCAGAAATTTCCACTTTTCCTTTAACTTGCCGTAAGCTGTCAGAGGGCTCTGTTTCGTTTTTCTTCCAATGGCAATTTCCGTGGTCAGCAGCGTAAAGCCAAAGGTAAGAGCCAGAATCAGGTAAATAACCAGAAAAAGCCCTCCTCCGTCTTTGGCCGCCAGATACGGAAACCTCCAGATATTTCCCAGTCCTACAGCGCTTCCCGCCGCTGCCAGGACAAAGCCGACTGAACCTGAAAATGAGTGTCTGTTTTTTTCTTTTTCCATGTTTTCTGTGGGGTAATTCCCCGCTCCCTTCCTGTAAATTTTAAACCCATTATACTATAAACGGGCCCTGTGTCAAAGTTTTATTTCGTATCCGTATTCACGCAATGTTAATTCCTCGTCAATTACCAAATGATAAACTCCCTTTCTCCGCGTAAATCCATGCTTCTCATAAAGCCCCGCAGCAGGCTTATTAATATCTGCCACAAACAGCCGCAGATACTCTGCTCCCAGAGCTTTTGCTGTTGTTCTGGCCTTTGCCAGCATCCTGCCGCCAATTCCTCTTCCACCATAGTTCGGCCTTACCCCAAAACGGTCCAGATACAGGGCCTTCACAAAACATTTCTCCCATTCCACATGATTTTCCCCGCCATCCCCCTCACACAGCGCAAATGCAGAAACAGGCTCCCCATGTTCTGACATAAGATAGAGGCGGCTGTTCCTGATATCATCTTCCAGAAAGTCACAGGGATAAATTTCATCCCATATCTGAATCTGATTTTCATTCATGTTCCGTATCATTTCCCGATACATAAGTTTAAGCTGCTCCAGGTCCTTCTGCACCGCCTGTCTGAATTCCATGTATATTTCCTCCTTCCGCCTCTGTTCCTGCAGCCGCAAAGCAATCTGTATCTCCACGCAAACCACGGCTGCTTTTATCTCTGTCGTACTGTTCCCTCTTCTCCAATCTGAATTCCATAAGAGATCTCCTCCAGAAACCGATACAGCTCTTGCGCCTGCTCGTTGCTCATTTCCTGGGTTTTCGCCCCTGCTGCATACGCCGGGAAAATCTGCAGAAACGTTTCATTTTCCGGCGTCACAACAGCTTTCAGCAGTATGGTAGACGAAATTTCCTGGTTAAAAATAAAATTTCCAAGGCTGTAAACAATGGGTTTTCCATTATAATATTCTATCCCCTGCAGTACATGGGGATGGGCTCCGATTATCAGATCGGCCCCGGCGTCTATATATTCTTTTGCCAGCTGTCTCTGATATTCCTCCGGCGTATTCTCCCGCTCAATCCCCCAGTGGACATACACGGTAAGAAAATCACACTGCTGTTTCGTCTGTCGGATGGCTTCGCAGAGAATGGCGCTGTCATAGGTGCACAGCATACCCGGCTGCTGATTTTCAATATTCCATTCAGGCACCGGAATCACTCTGGAAGCTCCCAGAAATCCAAAGTTTTTCGTATCGTTCTGAACAAAAAACGCCTTTGCGGCACGTGCTTTATCCATACCTGCTCCCACATATGCAATTCCGGCGTCATCCAGTGTCTGAAAGGTATCTGTCAGAGCCTCTGGGCCATAATCCAGCGCATGGTTATTGGCAAGCGTTACCACATGGATCCCCAGGTCTTTCAGTACATTAATATAAGAAGGATTTATCCGAAAGGTGAACTGCTTGTCCGGCGCCTGCTCTCCCCCGGTGGAAAATGGAAATTCCTCATTTGCCATCACCACATCCCCCTGTCTCATTTCTGACAGCAGCTTTTCTGACAGCACACCGCTGATTCCCTCCCTGTCGTACTGTTCCAGCACATAGGGGCTCAGGTAAATATCGCCTGTAAACACAAGGGATGTTTCCTCTGAAACCGTTTCCTCTCCTTCCGGTGCTTCTGCAGGATTGCTTCCATCTGCTCCCTGATCCCCTTCTCTGATCTGACTTTCACTTTCTTCTCCCGGCACTTCTCCCTGCCGGCTTTCATCCCCTTCATCCGGCCCGCCGGTCCTCTGCTCCGATGTCTGTGCCTCCTGTTCTTCACGGAAAAGTTCTTTCTCCTCTCCATAATTTCCTGATTTATATACCCACAAACACAGGCCCGCCCCGGTCAGTGTCAGAATAAGCATGGAAATCATGGCCCGCCGAATACTTTTTTTCATTTGCAGCCCTCCCAAAATTCAGTAACTGTAATTTATTGTACCATTGATTTTTATACCAATCAATGGTACAATAAATTGCAAATTGTATAAAGAGGGAGGTTTTCTTGTGGCAACATGGCAAATTGTACTGATTGTAATTACCGTTCTTATGCTTGCGGCAACTATTACGCTTTACATATTAGGCAAAAAATCACAGAAGAAAAAAGAAGAGCAGGATGCTCAGATTGCTGCGGCAGCACAGACCATATCCATGCTGATCATTGATAAGAAGCGGATGAAGATGAAAGATGCCGGTCTTCCCGCCGCGGTACTGGCACAGACTCCGAAACTGCTGCGGGGCTCCAAACTGCCCGTGGTGAAAGCAAAAGTAGGACCAAAAATCATGACTTTTATCTGCGAAGGAGAGATTTTTGACAGTATCCCCACAAAAAAAGAAGTAAAGGCTGTGGTAAGCGGTCTCTATATTACTTCCGTCAAGGGCCTCCGCGGTTCCGCTGAACCGGTGGTCAGGAAAAAGAAATTTCTGGACAGGCTCAGAGAAAAAGCGGCAAAATAATGGTATCATAAAAAGAATCCCGGATTTACATCCGGGATTCTTTTTATGATACCGCTATTCTTCCTTTGCCAGTTCCTGTGCGCACATCACATCCGTAATCAGATTATTGATATAGCCTCCCCGGATAGCGCCCCGGATAGCTGTAATCTTCTCAATTCCTCCGGCAATTCCCACAGAATGAGGCACCTTCTGCAGTTTATGTATCTCTATCCCCACTACGTTGTTGTCGTTCCGGTATCGGCTTATATCGCCGGATTCATCAAAAAACTGCATACAGATATCTCCTGCCACATCCCTTTCCTTCAAAGATTCAATCTCATTTTCCTCGAAATATCCGGTGGCTTTAATGGCTGAGTTTTCATTGGGATAACCGATACCTACAATGGCCACGTCCATATGCTCTGCCATACGGATGGTGGTGTTAAGACTTGCTTCACGCAGCAGCTCCGTCCTGATTTTCGGATTGGACACTCTGGCCGGCGCATGAAAGGGAATAAATTTGCCATCGTATATCCGGGCCAGTTTTTCCGCCAGACTGTTGGAGTGAAGTTCGGTTCGGAGCCTCCCCATCCCTCCAATCAGAGGAACAAATGTAACATTTCCGGCAGCAGGCCTTGTAACCTGAGATACCACGCGGTAAAGGGTGGAACCCATGGAAACCCCCACAATATTTTCATCTTTAATCACCTGCTCCAGATAACGTCCTGCCACTGCTCCAAGGGCATTTTTCCGTTCTTCTTCTCCGGGAGGGGCATCCGCAACCAGAACCCGGTCCAGATGATACTTTTCTTCCAGTTCCCGCTCCAGCTCCCAGTATTTAATGGCATCCAGACCGGATATATCAATCCGGACCACTCCCTGTTCTCTGGCTGAGGCAAGAATCCTGGAAACCGTGGGACGGGAAAAGTTCAGCATTTTTGCAATCTGCTGCTGGCTGACATTCTGATTATAATACATATCGCAGATTTTAATCATCAGACGCACATCATCTATTACTTTTTTCACATCTTCACCTTAATCTTTAAAAAATAAACGTTCTGTTCTTACTGATTAAACGTAACACAACTTTCCGTCTCTGTCCAGCAAAAAGAACAGGTAATGGAAGCCCGTTATCCGGATTTTAGCACAACAGGTCCTTCCTGTCCGAAGTTATGACCAAACCTTAACAGAAACTGCCCCGAAACCACAAGGCTCCGGGGCAGCAGCGTTCTGGGGAACACTTATTTATACGGGAAAGCATGCATTTACTACAAAAGTAAGAATGAAAATAGCGCATGCCGGACCGTCAATGTGAGAATCTTCTCCGCTGTTAATCAGCTTGCCTTCCACATCACAGATTAAAGCGGAAACCGTACCGAATACAATGCTCATAAACAGAGCAAAATAAAGATTTCCTGTGCTGGCATAAGACTGTACTGCCGCCTCAGCCGCAATGATAACAATATGATGGCATCCATAATAGGCGTGGCCCATGGTGGCAAACAAAAGTCCGATTGCCGCAATACCGAAAATCATCTGAGGATAACATCCGCCAAAGGCCTCTACCGGAAATCCTGCTGAAACAGCGGCAACAAAAAGTCCTCCTACCATAATACTGTAACCAATTCCGATCACAATCGTTGCAGATAATGCTTTGCCTTTGCTTATGGTTTCCGTTCCTGTCCTCATTTTTCCTCCAAATACAAGGCGGACCAGGATTGCAGACAGGAATACGGTAATTCCAGGTGCGTCTGTAATCAGACGATTGGAGATGGTTCCTGCAAAAAGATTTGCAACTACCAGTTCCTTAAACAGACATCCAATCACGCCGAATACTCCGCCCACCAGCAGCACGCTGGCGTCATTTAATCCTGCCAGCGGAGTTGTGATATCCGCTCCGTTTTCCAGAATTCCTTTTTTTCTGGCAAAAGCAGAACCGGCCACTGCCCCGGCAAAGGCAATATGGGGTCCGAAAAATGGCCCAAAAGCGAAATAATTCAACAAAAGATCTGATGCTTCCCCTGCGCCGCACATCCCTGCCGCAGAGCCCACAATGGAAAATACACCTGTCAGAATAAATGCCGGCACGCCGCCCACTGCCGCTGCAAATACACCGCCGCCAAAAGCGGCAATTACATATAAAATACTAATCATAATTTTTTACCTCCTCTTTTGCATACACCGTTTCCCGTTACATGTTCTGTTTCAGTTTTTTTACATTTTCTGAAATATTTCCTTCAAATACAGATGATCCGGCCACAAAGGTGTCTGCTCCGCATTCTGCGATGCTTCCGATATTTAACGGATTCACACCTCCGTCCACTTCAATTCTCACCGGCAGATTTTCCGCTTCTGCCATTCTGCGCAGCGCACGGATTTTCCGGCTGCAGTAGGAAATATACTGCTGTCCTCCATAGCCGGGATTCACCGTCATAAGCAGCACCATATCCAGTTCTGGCAGCAGATATCTGACCGCCTCCAAAGACGTAGCCGGATTCAGGGCCATGGCCGCCCTTTTTTTGCAGGCACGAATCTGCTGAATCACCCGGTCCGGATGTACACAGGCTTCTGCGTGAATGCTGATGATATCTGCCCCCGCCGCTGCAAATTTTTCTATATACCGGCCCGGCTCATCCACCATCAGATGTACGTCAAACACCGCGTCTGTCAGAGGACGCAGAGATTTTATCACGGGTATTCCAAAGGAAATCTCCGGTACAAACCTGCCGTCCATGACATCAATATGTACATATTCCGCCCCGGCATCCACAGCTTCCAGAACTTCTTTTCCCAATACGGAAAAATCTGCAGACAGCACAGACGCTGCCAGTATTTTTTTCACAATTCTGTCCTCCCTGTAAAAATTCACGGCTCTCGGTTTTTATGTCAGCTCTGCTTCATGAATCATACGGATTCTTTCTTCGTGGCGGCCTCCCGCATATTCTGCTTCCAGCCATGCAGTTACAATGGCTTTCGCCGTTTCCGCTCCCACAATCCTTGAGCCGAAAGCAATCACATTGGTGTTGTTATGCTCTTTGGTCAGCCTTGCCGTTACCGGCTCGCTGCAGACAACGGCCCGTACTCCTTTTACCTTATTTGCAGCAATGGAAATTCCTGCTCCGGTTCCGCAGATGAGTATGCCTCCGTCCGCCCGGCCTTCTGCCACTGCTCTCCCCACCCGCTCTCCGTAGACCGGGTAGTCACACCTCTCTGTTGTGTCTGTTCCATAATTGATAACCCGGCAGCCCTTTTCTTCCAGGAATTTCTGAATTTCCTGTTTCAGTTCCACCGCCGCATGATCATTGCCGATACCGATTACCTTTGCCATGTTACAGCTCCTTTCACCCTGCCTGAGCCAGGCTGTTGTGTTCTACGGTCTTATGAACCACAGTTTTCATCTGAGGCCAGGTTTCCATATAGCGCTCCATATAGAACTGGTATTCCCTGTGGGCTTCTTCGTTGGGCACATATTTCCGGTCAATCCGTACCATCTTTTCTGCCGCCTCCTCGAAATCTTTGAAAATTCCTGCTCCGACTCCTGCGATCATGCAGTCTCCCAGACAGCCTGCACTCTGATTTTCCACTGTGGTGTACATGGGCACCCCGATAATGTCCGCATGCATCTGCATCCAGAACGGAGAGGTGGCCAGACCGCCGCAGGCATAAATCTCATTCACTTCATATCCCGCATTTTTCATGCTGAAAATACAGTGATTTGCACCGTAAGCAACTCCTTCAAATACCGCTCTCGCCATATGGGCTGTTGTAGTTCCGATGGACAGGCCCCAGAACATGCCCCGTGCTTTGGAATCAGAATAGGGAGCGCGGTTTCCCTGGAAATAATCCATCATCACCAGCCCGTCGCTTCCGATGGGAATTTCCGATGCTTTTTCAGAAATCAGATCATAAATGTTCATATCCCTGTTTACCGCTTCTTCCATCCAGGAGCCTGGGAGCAGATTGTTCCGAAACCAGGTCAGAATAGAGCCTGCCGCTGTCTGGCCGCCCTCCAGAAGGCTGGTTCCTTCATACATGCAGTTGGGATAGGTTCCGTTTACGCCGGATTCATGGAAATCTTCCGGAGACAGTCCCAGCAGGCAGGTGGAAGTTCCGCCAATCAGCGTCATTCCGTTTGGTTTTACACCGCCCACTCCAAACATACAGGCATTGCAGTCTGCTGTTCCCTGTACCACGATGGTCTTTTCGCTCAGGCCGAATTCTCTGGCCGCTTCCGGGCTGACCGGACCGATTACCTGGCCCACCCGGAGTATTTCTTCCGGAAATTTTTCCACCATATCATCCAGACCGCAGGCATGATAGAAGTCCAGCGGATAGCCGCCGTTGGCATCGTCATAGTGCCAGCGGAATGCGGCAATTGACATACAGACTGTCTTTTTGCCTGTCAGTTTCCAGTTCATCCAGTCTTCAAACTCAAACAGAGTTTTTGTTTTTGCCCAGTTTTCCGGCTCATGCTTTTTCATCCACATGCATTTTGGAACCATAATATCTGCCCGGCTGTTTGGCTTGTAAAATCTGGCAGCCGCATATTTATCTCCCAGTCTGTCAATTTCAGCCGCTTCTTCCGTGGCGCGTACATCCATCCACAAAATGGGTGTGCGCACGGTTTCGTCATTCTCATCCAGAAAAACAATGGTGTTGGTTGTGGCGTCGCAGGTCAGTGCAACAATATCCTCCACATCCACGCCGGCTTTTTTGATACATTCCGGTATGGCTTTTTTCAAAGCCTCCCACCAGCCCCTGTCATCCTGCTCCGCCCATCCGTTTCTCGGATAGGTGGTGGCATATTCCTGAATATCGTAAGCACGGTTCTGCCCCCTTAAATCAAACAACGCCACCCGCACGCTTCCGGTTCCTGCATCAATCCCCATTAAATATTTTGCCATATCCTTTCTCCTTTCGCTTTTGCGTCTTTCTGTAAAAGCCTGTCCCACGGACCCCCGCGTCCATCTCTGCTGTGAAATCAGCAGCTTTCACAGAATCCTTTCACCGTCTCGTAAATCCCCTTACCGTCCAGTCCGTATTTCTCAATCAGTTTTTCTGCGGGACCGGATTCCCCGTACACATCGTTGATGCCGATTCGTTTGATTTTTACGGGATATTTTTCACTCAGCACCTCACACACTGCCGCCCCAAGTCCCCCAATGACAGAGTGTTCCTCTACTGTGACAATTTTCCCGGTTTCTTCTGCCGCCTGAATCAGAATTTCTTCGTCCAGAGGCTTAATGGTATGCAGATTGATCACTTTTGCAAAAATGCCCTCTGCTGCAAGAAGTTCTGCCGCATCCAGAGCGGAGCTCACGCACAGGCCGGTGGCCGCAATGGTCAGATCCCTGCCTTCCCGCAGAACCACTCCTTTTCCCACTTCAAATTTATAGTCGGAATTATCGTTAATCACCGGAACTGCAAGGCGCCCAAACCTCAGATACACCGGGCCTTCCAGTTCATAAGCGGCTTTCACCGCTGCTTTTGCCTCCAGGTCGTCTGACGGATTGATTACCGTCATTCCCGGAATTGTCCGCATCAGCGCAATATCCTCATTGCACTGATGGGTGGCTCCGTCTTCTCCCACCGAAATTCCCCCATGCGTGGCTCCTATTTTTACATTCAGATGGGGATAACCGATGGAATTGCGCACCTGCTCAAAAGCCCGGCCTGCTGCAAACATGGCAAAGCTGCTGGCAAATGGTACCATTCCCGCTGCCGCGATTCCTGCTGCCACTCCCATCAGATTGGCTTCGGCGATCCCGCAGTCAAAAAAACGCTCCGGAAATGCCTTTTGAAAGGTACCCGTTTTCGTAGCGGCAGCAAGGTCTGCATCCAGAACCACCAGATCTTCATGGGCTCTGCCCAGCTCCACAAGGGCTTCCCCGTAACTGACCCTGGTGGCAATTTTCTTTATTTCTGCCATAATGCTTCCCCCGCTTTCCTTAACTCTTCCATGGCTGTTTCATACTGTTGGTCATTTGGGGCAGTTCCATGCCAGGACACCTGATTTTCCATAAAGGAAACGCCTTTTCCTTTTACGGTTCTGGCTATGATAGCAGTGGGAACGCCCTTTGTCTGTCTGGCTTCTTTAAAAGCCGCATCCAGCTGGTCAAAATCATTTCCATCTGCCACATTGATAACGTGAAAATGAAAAGATTCAAATTTTTTATCTATGGGATACGGAGAATTTACTTCCTCAACAGGCCCGTCAATCTGCAGCCCGTTGTTGTCCACAATCACCACCAGATTGTCCAGTTTTTTGGCCGCTGCGAACATGGCTGCCTCCCATACCTGGCCTTCTTCCAGTTCTCCGTCTCCCAGAAGGGTGTACACCCGGTAAGATTTCTTCTGCAGTCTGCCTGCAAGGGCCATGCCGCAGGCTGCGGAAATCCCCTGTCCCAGAGAGCCGCTGGACATATCTATGCCCGGCGTATGCTGTCTGCAGGGATGCCCCTGTAAATGAGATCCAATCTGGCGCAGGGTCAGAAGGTCTTCCGGAGGAAAATATCCTTTCTGTGCCAGTGCCGCATAGAGTCCCGGCGCTGTATGGCCTTTTGACAGAACGAAACGGTCCCGTTCCGGGTCCTGCGGACATTGGGGATTCACATTCATTTCCTCAAAGTACAGATAAGTGAAAATCTCTGCCGCAGACAGGGAGCCTCCCGGATGTCCTGCCTTTGCTGCATGAACACTTTCAATAATACCTTTTCTCACTTCGTTTGCAGTTTTCTGAAGTTCTAAACTGTTCATATGGTCCTCCCGCATTTTCAGGCTCCAAAGACAGCCCGGTAATCCTCCTGAAATTTCAAAATTCCCGCATCTGTCAGTGGGTGCTTTGTCATGGTTTCAATTACTTTGTAAGGAACAGTTGCAATATCAGCGCCGGCAAGGGCACAGTCTGTCACATGAATGGGATTGCGCACGCTGGCCGCTATAATCCGGGTGTCAATTCCCGCCCCTTTGAAAATTTCCGCAATTTCCTTAATCAAATCCACGCCCCGGACATTGATATCGTCCAGACGTCCCAGAAACGGAGATACATAAGTGGCTCCGGCTCTTGCTGCCAGCAGGGCCTGGTTTGCATGGAACACCAGTGTCACATTGGTTTTTATTCCTTCCGCAGTCAGTGCTTTGCAGGCCTTCAGCCCCTGGGCAGTCATTGGTATTTTCACCACCATGTTGGGATGGATTGCTGCGATTTCCCGGCCTTCTGCAATCATGGTTTCTGCGTCTGTGGAAGTGGCTTTCACCTCACCGCTGATGGGACCGTCCACGATTCCCGCAATTTCTGCAATGACTTCCCTGAAATCCCTTCCTTCTTTTGCAATCAGGGAGGGGTTGGTGGTGACGCCGCAGATAACTCCCATATCACTGGCCTTTTTTATCTCCTCCACATTGGCAGTATCTATAAAAAATCTCATGATTACGCCTCCTTTTCAAATTCCACGATACGCTGTACTTTTTCCCCGGATCTTCCGTTCTCGTCAAAGGTACAGGACAGATATTCTTTTACCATCAGTTTTGCAAGCTGGATGCCCACCACCTGAGATCCCATGGTAATAATATTGGCATGATTGGAAAGCTCTGCCCGCCGGGCCTGGTACACATCGTGAATGCAGGCTGCATATGCACCTTTTACCTTGTTGGCCGCAATGGATACTCCGATACCGGTTCCGCATACCACAATTCCCCGGTCAAATTCCTTTGCAGCTACCGCCTGGGCACATTTTATGGCCACATTTGCATAGACAGGGTCTTCACTTCCAAAATCTGTCACCTGATGCCCAAGTTCTTTCACATATTCCATCAGTTCTTCTTTAAATTCTGCGGCGTTTGGGTCGCAGCCGAATACTATTTTCATACGGTTTCCTCCTTAAAATGCTTCGCATTTGCCTTCTTCCTCAAAGATATTTTTTCATTTCTCCCAGTGAATCGTAGATACAGGTAGGTACTGTGCCGGATTCTGCCACTGTCTGCATGGTGGCTTCTCCGGTCAGCACCAGAAATCCTTTCGCCCCATTGTTTACACCTGTAGCTACATCTGTATATAGGCGATCGCCTACAAAAGCAATCTCTTCTGTCTGATACCCTGTAATCTCCGTAATCATGTCTACAGTTTCTTTCCATGGCTTTCCCAGGAACCGGGGCTCAATTCCGGTGGATTCCGAAATCAGTTTGCACATGGCACCGCAGTCCGGCATAAATCCATATTCCGTGGGACAGTTGGTATCCATATGAGTGGCAATAAAGGGGACTCCGTTGCGGACATAATGGCATATTTTATCCAGCTTTTCATAGGTCAGCGTAGTGTCAAAACTCTGTACCGCCACGTCGGGATTTTCCTCCACCAGACGAATTCCCCGCCGCTGCCAGTTTTCTTCCAGAAGGGGCGTACCGTTCAGATATACGCCTGCGCCCGGATAATTCACCTCCAGAAATTCCGCACAGACATCTCCGGCTGTCACAATCTTTTCTTCTGTCACATCCAGTCCCAGCCTGTGCAGCTTTTCCACATAAATGGAGGGAACTTTGGATGCATTGTTGGTAAAAAATATATAATCACGGTCTTCCATCTGTTCCACTGTCCGGATAAAGTCCAGAGAGCCTTCAATCATCCGGTCTCCCAGATATACCGTACCGTCCATATCAAGAACAAACAGTTTTACTCCTCTCAGCGCATCTTTCTTCTTCATCATAAGCCTGCCCTCTTATCCATAGATTTCTTTCGTAATCTTATCTGCGATTTCTTCCAGACGTCCTTTTTCTTTGGCAAACTGCAAAACAGAATAGCGGGGACGTACTTTCCATCCTTCCAGCAGGCTCTGGTGAAACAGTTCACGTCCTATTCCGATTTCCTTCGGGTCTGCCGGAGCGCCGCCTTTTCTCAGCAACTCCTCAATTTCTTCATGAGGCGGACAGAGCCGGGCAGTTCCTTCTGGCAGGATGTCTTTCATTTCTTCAAAAAACCGGGCAATTACCGGAGTGGCAACACCCACCTGAATGCCGTGATGATTGGGATTCAGCCCTCTGGCAATAAAATCCATTTCCCAGAAATGGGACAGCATATGTTCTGCACCGGAAGCCGGTCTTGACATATTTACAAGGGCCATGGCCACTCCGGTCAGAGTCAGAGCTTCCAGCAGCGCCCCCAGAGCTTCCCCATCCCTTGTCTTTAACCCTTCTGCCTTTGAAAAACATTTATCCAACGCCCGTTTTACCAGTTCCACACAGGTATCGCAGCGATAATCGTTGTTGGCCTTCACCGCCAGATCCCAGTCTGCAATTGCGGTAATTTTCCCTGCCACATCGCCGAATCCTGCCTGAATCAGGTCATCGGGAGTAGTCTGCAGAATGTCGGTATCGCCAATCAGTCCATAGGTGAGATGGGCGTCATAGGAATATTTATATCCGGCGGAAATCAGCGGCGCCCCGTCTGCCACATATCCGTCCATGGACGGTGCGGTAGCCACGATTATGTAGGGAAGACCGGTACGGGAGGTCACATATTTTACAGAGTCATTGATCACACCGGAACCTACCGCGATCATCAGTTTCACATCCGGGTCCTGTTCCTGCAGAATTCGTCCCACCACGGATTCATCGGGTATCAGAATGTTATCGCCGGAATCAAAAAGCAGCTCTTTCAGATGAAATCCATCCTTTTTCAGAAGTTCTACCGCTTTCTGTCCTGCTACTTTAAAGGTATTCTGATCAAACACAACCAGAATTTTTTCATTTTTGAAAGGTGCTGCCACTCTGGGCAGTTCCTCTATGGCTCCTTTTCGGATTACCATATCATGGACGCTGAAATTGTGGCGGCGGCCGCAGGAACAGTCAAATTCTGTCCGGGGCATTTCGTTGATGCTCATGTTTAAAATCTCGTTCATAGTCTACCTCCTCCTGGTACTGACCAGCGGCTTTCTTTTTTCTTTCTCTGGAAAGCCGGTAATCGGGTGTTTTGCATTTCATGGCCATATCATAGTTCCCCGCTCAGTTTTTGTCAATAGATTTTCCGCAGATATATTTACATTATTTCACTTTTTATACTGTTTTTATTTATTTTATCTTATTTATTATATTTTATTTTTACATATGTAAATATATTTTATTTTTCTCTCTGTTCTTCGCGTATTCTGTTCAGACGCTTCATCACATCATTTGCGCCCTTTCCAAAATATTCGTGAAGTGTCACATATTCCATGTAAAGCCTGTCATAAACTGCTGCATTTTCCGGATTTGGCGTATAAACTTTTTCATGAAGTTTTCCGATTTTCCGGGCTATATCACTGGCGTTTTTATATCCGGTCACTTCTTCTCCTGCCGCTGCAATGCCAAGAATGGCTGCTCCCAGAGCACTGGCCTGGGTGCTTGCAGAAACCCTGATACTGCGTTTGCAGATGTCAGAATACACCTGAACCAGCATACTGTTTTTCACCGGTATTCCGCCGCTTAACACAACGGAATCCACCTTTACCCCTGCTTTTTCAAAGGATTCTATAATCATTCTGGTTCCGTAAGCTGTGGCTTCTATTAAGGCCAGATAGATTTCTTCCGGTTTTGTCAGAAGATTCATGCCCATAATCAGCCCGTTCAGGTTAAAATCCATCAATGGAGAGCGAACCCCGTTAAACCAGTCAAGGGCCACCAGCCCGCTCTGACCTGCCTTATATCCTTCCAGTTTCTGTGTTAATAACTGATGAACGGAAATTCCTTTATCTCTTGCTTCCAGCCAGTAGCTTTCCGGCACGCAGTTATCCACAAACCAGGCAAAATGATCTCCAACGCAGCACCGGCCTGCTTCGTATCCAAAATATCCGGGCATAATTCCGTCTTTTACCAGACCGCCGACTCCCTCAATACCCGCTTCTATCTCGGAAAGCATCATATGGCAGGAGGAGGTTCCCACAATAATCATCATTTCACCCGTTTTTCCGATTCCGCATCCGGGCAGTGAGGCATGGGCGTCAATAATGCCGGTGCCCACAGGGGTTCCTTCCAGCAGCCCCATCCGTTCTGCCATGGACGGACAGAGATATCCCGCTGTTTCTCCAATGGATTTGACAGGGGCATTCATTTTTTCTTCCACAAAATTTTCCATGGCCGGATCCAGCGCCCGAAAAAATTCTCTGGTGGGATATCCGGTATCATGGCGGTAAAAGGCCTTATATCCCGCGCCGCAGGCGCTTCTGGTTTCCACCCCGGTCATTTTCCAGATCACCCAGTCCAGGGCCTCCATCATTCCGTCAGCCTGTTTGTATACTTCCGGCGCATTGCGCAGAGTCTCAAGGACTTTGGGAATCATCCACTCGCTGGAAACCTTTCCGCCGTATAAATCAATCCACTTTTCACCGCGTTCTTTAATTACCTGGTCGATGAACTGTGCCTCCTGTTCTGCCCCGTGATGTTTCCACAGTTTGACGTATGCATGAGGCTCATTCTTAAATTCTTCCAGCTGGCACATGGGGGTCGTGTCACTTTTCACCGACATAACCGTAGAAGAAGTAAAATCAACGCCGATGCCCACCACTTCCTCCGGAAAAATTTCTTTCTGGGAAACAACAGATTTCACCGTTGCAATCAGTCCGTCCAGATAATCCTGCGGGTCCTGCAAGGCCCACCCCGGCGCCAGTGCGGCTCCTGACGGAATCCGTTCTTCCATCACCCCGTGAGGATACTCATACACGCTGCTGGCAACTTCTTCCCCTGTGTTGATATCCACCAGCAGAGATCTGACTGACAATGTTCCATAATCCACTCCAATTGCATATTTACCCATAATTCTTCTCCTTTTGTATGTATTCTTATCACCATTCAGAATCCTGCCGGAGCCTGACAGACCTGTCCGGGACTCAGCAGCTCTTCTGAAAATATGTTTCCATATCATCTGCGTACTGTTCCAGCAGCCCCAGATCCCACAGAATCTGCAGGATTGTGAAACGGTTCCGCACTTCTTTGGCAAGGATAATCCCGTCTTTTACCTGTTTCATGGAAATTCCAATCTGCTGGGGGGTAACGGGCGCGCCAGGTTCTTCCAGCATCTGTCTCATTTCTTCCAGATCAGGAAGTTCTTCCGAAATCAGAGAAACCAGCTCCGGCCACACTTCTTCCAGCCGTTCCAGACGCTTCAGACGTTTCTCCTGGCTGTTTTTCCCGCATTCTTCTTCCAGTGCAAGGATTCCCTCTGCAGCGTCCTTATAACATTCACATACTTTTGCTTTCCAGGCATCTTTGTCAAATTCCAGCTCTTTCAGAGCGGAAAAGTCCACCTTTTCCTGTGCCAGCCTGCGGTACATGTTCAGTACCGTCAGAAGGCCGACTCCAACCTTGATTCCGTGCAGGACCGGCTTCTTTCCTTCCATCTGGAACTGCATTTCCCAGTAATGTGAAAGATGGTGCTCACTGCCGGAAGCCGGACGGGAATTGCCCACAAAGCTCATGGCCACTCCGGTAAGGACCAGTGCTTCTGTGATTGCTTTTACGGCCTCCGGATTTCTGTCTTTGATCCGGCTGCTCTGTTCTGCCACAACTGTCACCGCCTGCCTTACCATATCCGCAATTTTTTCACAGTAATATTCCCCTTCAATCAGATGAGCCATTTTCCAGTCCATCAGGCAGGTGTATTTTCCAAGAATATCTCCAAGCCCTGCCACAATCATTTCCATGGGCGCCTGTGAAAGCACTTCCGTATCTCCGATAATGGCCACCGGCACATGGGCGTCATAAGTTGTCTTCACATGGTTTGTAATCAACGCCGCCCCCACGGAAGCAAATCCGTCCATGGAAGGAGCTGTTGCACAGACCATATAGTCCACTCCAACCTGAAAACTGATAAATTTACAGAGGTCATTCAAAGTCCCTGAACCCACAGCAAGTATCAGGTCTGTTTTTCCTGGAAACGCTGTTATTACCGTTCCTGCCGCCTTTTCATCCGGAACCAGTTCTTTTTCCTGAATAACCAGGTACTTATGGTCAATCCCCCTGCTGCAAAGCAGCTCTTCCACTGCTTTTCCGGCTGCCTCCCAGGTATTCACATCACATACCATGAAGACATGTGCGTAGCCCATTTCCTGAATAAGGCCCGGAAGCCTCTTAAGGGCTCCTTTCTCAATATCAATTTTTTTCAGCAGCGTTCTGTGTTCATGGCCGCAGCTGCATGCCATGGGTTTTCCAAGATACTGCTCTAACTGAATGGATTGTGTCATTTCTCTTTCCTCCTGTAACATTTTCAGTACGTCAAACTGACTTGTCTGTTGTTGTTTTGTATTATATATAAAAAATTCTTACCGTCAACATGCACAAAAACCCTTGATTACTAATCATTTTTATTATATAATTAAACAAAATTTTGATTAACAGGGAAGTGTTTCCATTTTATCCAAAATCAGGACTTTTGATTAGTAATCAGAGCGAACAGCATACGGAAGACAGATTTTGATTAATTTTTCAAGAGAAAGAGGCCAGGATATGTCTGAGAAAAAGAAACCAACCACAAGAGATATTGCAAAAGCATGTTTTGTGTCCCAGTCCGCTGTTTCCATGATTTTAAGCGGACGCACCGACGTGCATTTTTCCCAGGAAACCATTCAGGCAGTCAGGCAGGCTGCCGATGATATGGGATATGTTTACAAGCCCAGAAAAAAAAGAAGTCTGATTAATTCTGACAATGTGATTATGGTGTTCTGCCCTTCTCTTTCCACCCAGTATTACACCACGTTGGTTCAGTCCATCACTGCTGCAGCGGAAAAGAAGGGAATGTACGTTCTCACAGCCTGTACTGACCGGGTGAAAGAGCGGGAAGAACATTATCTTCACATGGCAGCAGACTGCAGATATTATGGAGTCATTTATACCTTTGCACCAAGGGCTGTCTCCCTGCTGAACCGGATATACAAAGAGATTCCCATGGTTCTGATTAATGATTACAATCCCAGCCTGAAGCTGGAGCTGCTGGAACTTGACAGCCTGAAATCCGGCCAGCTGATTGCCCGTCATCTCCGTGAGCTCGGACACAAACATATTGCCTATGTATCCACCCCGCTGAACGCACTGGAAATTCCCCGGCTGCGCCGGCTGGAGGGAATCCGGAGCGTATGGAGACAGGAAGAACTTGGAATCTCCTGCATTGAGGTGCTGGATTCCAGAAAAAAAGAACAGGATCCGGGAGAAAATGAACATTACCGTACCGGATACGAACTGACACTGGAATATATCAGATCCTCCCCGGCAGACCCGGTAACGGTGTTTGTGGGCACCAATGATCTGGTTGCCATAGGAATTATGGATGCTTTAACGGGACTTGGATACCGGATTCCCAGAGATTTTTCCGTGTGCGGTTTTGACAATACACTGGTTTCCGCTTTTTCCGGAATTTCTCTGACTACCATTGAACATTCCATTGTGGAAAAGGGTTTTTATGCAGTAGCCATGCTTGAGAATCAGAAAGAACTGATCAAAGAAGGGCAGCACAAATCCGCCCCGAAACTGCGCGTGGAATATGAACCCCGGCTGATTATCCGGGATTCCACAGGAAAGGCGCCGGAGCGTTGAAGAGAAAACTTTCCTGTAAGATAAAAAAGAATGCGCTATGCGCATTCTCCGCGCGCGAGCGGATTG
>OFHM01000301.1_pt1 | contig 44855 bp, 38 predicted proteins | sample 1521311 | NCBI WGS metagenome assembly OFHM01 (sample SAMEA3504083, study PRJEB24116) | mouse gut metagenome | biome: mouse gut; feature: mouse-associated habitat; material: faeces | place: Denmark | collected 2011 | reverse complement strand
TTATGTTTCTTCTTTATATATTTTACAATAGCTTCATCAAACTTATCACCTGCAACTTTTATTGAATTGCTTACAACTGCCCCTCCTAAAGAAATAACCGCTATATCTGTGGTTCCTCCCCCTATGTCTACTATCATATTTCCACAGGGTTTTGATATGTCTATTCCAGCTCCTATTGCTGCTGCTATTGGTTCTTCTATTAAATAGGTTTCTCTTGCTCCTGCTTGTATTACTGCTTCTTCTACTGCTCTTTCTTCTTCTTTAGCAGCCTGCGCTCGGTACGCCGTCCATTCTTTTTCTTCAAGTTTTTGCCCTGTGATCCAGTCAACAATTGCCTCATATGCCGCTGCTTCATAAGTATTCCTCTCCGGATCAAGCTGATAGTCTATCGGTTTTACTTCCCGCTTCGCCATCTTATCTCGAATCAAGCTCCTGCGGTTTCTCAGAATACTCCCTTCAATCTGATAATTGTTACAGACATAAATGATTCCCTCCTGCAGTGTTGCTTTTCCTTTAAGAGAAATCTCCTCATCTACATTTGAAAGGAGCTCATTCAAAAAGTCATCCTCAAGAAGCCTTCCGACATCATTCATCTCATCAACAATATCCTCATAGATAGAAACACAATCGTCATCCCCAAGGATATCCTCATCTGCCAAGAGCGCCTTCTCAATACTATCGTTTAAATCCTCAAAATCAGCAAGAATATTATACATAGCTCTCGTAATCTTTCTTTGACGCACAACTTGCCCTGTAAAAGCCTCCAAAGACATTGAATCATATTTAGCGGGCAATATCAGTCTGAGCAGGTCTAGATATTGCTTTTCTTTCTGTTGTACGGGTGTTGCGGATAGCAGAAGGACATTCTCAGCCTTACTGCTAAGGGCATGGCAAACTCTATACAGACACTCATTACCAAGAAGTTTATGAACCTCATCAACTATCACAAAATCCCAGCTTCTACCTATATATTTCTCTATATCACTAGCCGAGATGAGCTGTACATTATTATCTCTCCTGTCAATCCCAGCTTCTATATCAAACTTAATAAAAAGTTCTGTTTTCCATTGTTCTATTAAAGGCGTCGGTACAACAATCAAAACTCTCTTTCCAGCATTATGCAGCAGATATATCTTCAAAATAGACGCAGCCTCAATGGTCTTACCCATCCCTACCTCATCCGCAATCATATATCGGCACTTATCCTCCTGCAGGCAGCGCATAATAGTATTGAGCTGATGTGGAAGTAAAAAATCTTACATCCTGTCAATTCCTTGAACCCATATACTGAATTCCTGAGGATATGTATTGTCTTTCCCACCACAGAGCGTCCCATATACCACACAGGATTTTGAAATTCATAATGCTTCAACTGTTCGACAGGGGATATTCTACCTGTGGTAAAAGGCACAATTATCTCGTCTTCACGTACACACTTGGATATAAGATTTATTTCATTCTGGATACAGTAATAAAACCATCCCTCATCTAATGAAGAACTAATTACAATATATCTTTCTTTATGATATTCAACATATGTTTCTTCATATGCAGACACATGCAGCAACATCTGCAACGGGAAGGATATTGGTTCAGCCGGAATATAATCGTAATATCCCCTAAAGTTAAAAGGATCCATAAACTTCACAACAGCCGTTTCCGCAATATCATCTATCTCCTGTATCTGACCAGTAATAAAATCCCTTGGATTTTCAGGATGTTCACGGTCAAAAGGACAACGCACATACATATGTTTTTCAAATTTTACCTTCATAGCAATTTCCTTTTACTAATCTGATGTTGACAGATACGGTTCCAGGCAAATTTCCCGGCTGGCGCACCATTGGCACCACAGATTCGCACACTTCTCAAAACTCTCTTTCTTTAAGGCAGTCTTAGATAGAAGACGTTCCATCTCCGAGGTAGTGGTCTCGAACTTACCTTCCACTAGATTTCTTCCACTACCATCCCTCAGACTAAGATTTAGGAACACCTCCCTTTTTTGCATACGTTCAACATCCTCCTTACGTAATTCCGGGAATCTATTTCGTTTTCCACAATCGAGGACATATTTTTTTATATAAGCCCTTGCATTACTTATGATATCCATCTTCTCCGAATCAATAGCAAACTGGAAATAATTCCCCAGCCGGTCAGCCTCACGTTCAAGGGCTTCCGTCAACATCTTTTCCGAAGCTATCTGATTCTCTAATTTCTTCCGTACATTATTCTCAAGAATAATCTCAAAATACTTTTTCTGGAGAAATTGGTCGCTAAACCGCGTCCCACCTTCTATAATAGACTCCATTGCAAATTTGTAAGCACATATCTTTCTCCTATAACAATCCATAGGCGAATACGGACTCACATTATAATCCATTTTGATGTCTGTCGGTGCAAGTGTCTTTTCGCCATTCGACGTATGTAAATGCTTGTCAGGTTCTATGCCAAGCAGCCTGAGCATATAGTAGATTTCATTTTCTTTGTCATCTGAATTTTTTACATAACTTATGCGAAAACGACACCTGTTGAATTCCAATCCATATATTAACGCATAACGTTTAAAGTGTTTAAATTCCTTCCGCGATTTTACGAATACCTGGTATTTCCAGCCAAGCGGTTCATATGCCTTTTCAAAAAAATCAACATTGAGCGGCCACGGGAACTGCTCTTCCCGCTTTACGTTCATATCAGCGTCAGACACACACGCGAAATGATATACCACCTTCCTCATCTGTTCCATCTGTTTCATGCTTTGAAGGATATCGCCGTCAATCTGCTGGAAATCCCTGACAATCCAATTCGCACTTAAATCCTTCTTCTTCTGCTGCTTCTTCTGCAGGGGCTTCTTCCTCAGCCGGCGCCTCTTCTTCTACAGGCGCTGCCTCCTCAGCCGGTGCTGCTTCCTCTGTAGCTGCCGTATCCTCTGCCGGCGCCGGAGCTGCAGGTTCCGGCGAACTGCCGCAGCCAACAAATGTGGCCACCAATGCCAAAGTCAATAGAATACTTAATACTTTCTTCATCTTTTATCCTCCTTATGGTGAACTTTGTTTATAGATAAATATCCGCATATACGGAATATTTACTATCGTTTTACTTTTTCCCTGACAATTCTCACTACAGGGCTGCTTTTGCGAATATCCCTTTTATTTTCTGACTTCCAAATATTCCTGATATACCTGACCCCAAATATGATTTTTCAATTCCAGGAATTCCGGGGCCATCTTCGTCTCCTGTGTACGCGGATACGGGATATTCACATCCACGACTTCCTTAATCCTTCCCGGCCTTGCGCTCATGATAATCACTTTCTGCGCCAGAATAATGGCTTCATCCACATCATGAGTGATAAAGAAACAGGTTTTCTGCTCCTTTTCCCATGTCTCTAACAATTCTGACTGCAGCTGCGTCCTCGTCTGCGCGTCCAGTGCCCCGAAAGGCTCATCCATCAAAAGCACGGACGGATTCACCGCATATGCCCGGGCGATGGCTACCCTCTGTTTCATTCCGCCGGACAGTTCCTTTGGATAATGGTCCAGGAAGTCCTCCAGCTGCACCATCTTTATGTATTTCATGGCTATTTCTTCTGCCTCTTTCCCCTTAATGCCCTCACCTGCTACAGCCTCCGTGCCATAATCCGGCAGCTTCCTGCGGCTCTTATATCCGTTCACGGCAAAAACCAGAAACTCCTCCAAAGTCACCGGGCGCAGCGGGCAAAACTTCCCGTCCTCCACCATCCCCGGATCGATCATGCCGTTTTGGTAAGCGCATTCCACCGTTCCCGCATACCACTCATGCCCCACCACATCGGTGAACATATCATTATACACATTTGTGGGGAAAAACCTGGCAGTTCGGATCACCATATCCAGCGCCGACACCCTGTCCGTGGGCTCCGACAGATTCTCTATATCGGAAAGAACCGGCACGTCCTCCGGATTCACCATATTTCCATACTTTTCGGGCTTGTTTAACGGCACGATCCGATCCGGCACAGGCCATTCCCCAAATCCTCCCGTAATGCACCTGGCCAGGAAGCGATATTCATCATCCTCCCGTTTCCTGCACACCCTGACAATCTCATCCGCTACCATCCCCGCCATAAAATACGCGCCATAGTCGTTGCTATGGGTGTAGTCGCCCGGGAAAAAGTAGGATTTGGAAGCTTCCAATCCCGTTTTTACGATAAAATCCATACTGCGCCGGTGCAAATCTGCCACAGGTACGTTTTCCTGCTCTCCCACACGGATACAGACAGCGGCGTATTCCTCCAGCAGGTCATTGTAGCTGCCGTCATTGCCCTTCCAGGTATTTCTGGCAAGCGGCGTCACCAGTATGGGAAAGGCGCCCCTCTCCCTGCATTCCCGGATATAGCGCAATAGATTGGCCCTATACCCCTCCTCCGCCTTCAGGCTCTCCAACTTCTGGTCATTATGGGCAAACTGAATCAGCAGAAAATCGCCTGGACGAATATATTTTTCCACTATTCCATAATGCCCTTCCTCCCGGAAACTGGCAGTAGTCAACCCGGAATGGGCATGATTGGAAACGGCTATATGCCCATCCAGATATCCCGAAATCATCTGCCCCCAACCCGAATAGCTGGTCCCAGACGCGTAAGGATACTCTGCACTCTGGTCTGTCACCGTAGAATCCCCGGCGATAAACAGCGTAGGGCACTCCAGCTCCTCCACTACTACCTGGCTGAATCCGGGACGCCTGGCCAGGACTGTGATATCCAACGATTTATCTTCATATACCTCCGTGAGACCGCGGGGGATGATGTCACAGACATTTACGGACATTGTATAGACAAAATCTTCCCCCGCTCCAATCGCACCATGGTACCCAAGCCGCCTGCGCCCCGTAAAGATCAGCACATCCTCCATCGGCTCCGCCGCACGGATTGTCACCGTCACCCTGTAATTGCCCTGATGGGGTACATCCGCTTTAAAGGAAAGGGGAATCCTTCTGCGCTCCCCCTGAAATGCTTCACCTCCAGCCGACTCCAGCGCCGCAACTTCCCTATCGGAATCCAGAAAGCACCCCTCTGCGCCTTCCTCCACATGGGATAAATCCTCCCCCTGGTACCAGTACACCGTATCAAATGCGGAATTCAGCTCCGGCAGGCGCAGCCTCTCCTGATCCCGCCGGTTCCTTTCCACCACAAAGCCAAAGCCTCTCTCCGGGCTGTACAGATCATCAGCCCTGACCAAGATAACCTCCGGCGCTCCTTCCTTCCGGGCATTGCCTGGTTCCTGTACGCATTCTCCGTTCCGGGCGCTCTTGGCTCCCTGCGACTCTTCATCATTCCGAACACCGCTTAATTCATGCTGAACATCCTCCGCCATGGAAAGCGTCTCCCTACACCGGGCACCTTCATCATCCCCCGCCGGATGCGCCTCCCCACGCCGGACACCCTCAGCTCTCTGCGGATCTCCTCCCGGGAACCCTCCGAATACATATTTTCTTTTAAACATATCAGAGCGCACCATCCTTCTCTATGGTATCGGAGACCAACAGCGTAGAGAAAAATGCCAGCGCGAGCCCCTGGCCCCATCCCTGAATCCAGTCCTTGGAGATACCTCTGTAGCCTTCCTTATCCCGCATCACCGCCGTCCCTGCAGACACATTCATCACCTTGCCGTCCTCGCTCACATTGTCCAGCAGTCCTTTAATGGACTTATTGATATACTTGGAATGCAGCGGATTCCCCCTGGTCAGCATGGAAGCCGCGATCCCGGCGGATGCGGAAATCTCCTCATAGGAATCCGGGTCATCCAGAACGGTCCTCCACAATCCGTTTTCCGTCTGCACGGTCTTCAGCGCCGCCAGCTGCTCATTCAGGGAACCTGCCACATCCATATATTTCGGATACAGATAGCATTCCGGAAGAATTCCGCCCACCTGCGACATGGTAAACGCTGCCCACGCATTGGCCCTGCCCCAGTAAATGCCGGACATATGATCACCTGCGATATTGTCATAGCCATGATAGTAAAACCCGCTGCTGGAATTCTGCAGATATTTGATATGCCAGTAATATTGATTCAATGCATCGTTGATCATATCCTCGTCCTTGTTCATAACGCCCACCCGCAGCAACAGAAATGCTGCCATAAACAGGGTGTCACACCATGCCTGCTCCGGGAAATCATTGTTAGCGGACACCGTATGCTGCAGCACATGATCCGCAAAACGGAGCGCATCGTTGGATAGGTAGGCAATTTTGCTCATAAGGATATCATAATACTTCCTGTCTCCCGTAGCGTCATAGAGAGTAATCAGGCAATGTCCCATAGCGCAGGCATTGACCGTCCAGACTCTGGGCAGCCCCAGATCGATAAGCTCGTCCACCCGCTCCTGCAGCAGCTTCAGGTACTCCTCTTTCCCCGTCTTCTCATAAGCTTCGCTGATGCCGTAATAGGCCACCCCGCAGGGCCAATCCCAAGTCAAGTCCATGTTCATGGTCTTCCTGACGATCTTGTCAATCACCTCTTCGATTTGCTTTTTGTCATACTCCAGTCTCAGCATATGTCCCTCCATTTCCCGCCACCCGGGCGGCTATAATATGCCTAAAGTTTGTTTTCCGCGCCGCATTTCCCTGCATCAGGCGCCAAAACGAATTTCTGCATTATTTTCATTGTAATCGTTTGTACCAATAACAGCAAGTGTCATTTTCTTTACAACGCAAAAATAGTCAGTTTAATCAAATTCTTTAAAAAATTTTAAGATTGTGCACTACAATATTTTTAGAAAAAAATGATATGCTGTCGCATAAAATAAAAGAAAGGGATTTACTGGAAAACAACAGCATTGACAGCATGAGAAAGAAAATACGCAAAAACAACACAGACAGAACAGACAACCAAACTTCCGAAAACACGGCGGCAGACCCAAAACCTGCTGCTCACCAGTTCCCCACAGGTGACACAGCCGAAACGGATCCTGCCCGGACAAACCGTGAAAATACATCCGGTCTTACAACAGCACAAGTAGCACAGCGAATTGAAAACGGCCTTACGAACCGTACAAACATTACTACCGACAAAACCACCTCCCAGATCATAAAATCAAACGTTTTTACCTATTTTAACCTGATCTTCCTGATTCTGGCGGTGCTTCTCTGCCTGGTAGGCTCCTTCCGAAACCTGACCTTTCTTCCGGTAGTCATCATAAATACGGTCATCGGTATCCTGCAGGAACTCCGGGCCAAGGCAGTCTTGGACAAAATGAATATGCTGAATACTCCCCATGCGGTAGTGATCCGCGATCATATACAGTCCCGGATCCCGTCGGAAGAACTTGTACAGGACGACGTAGTGCTTCTGGCCGCCGGAGACCAAATCTGTGCGGATGCCAAAGTGCTGCAGGGAAACATCTCTGTAAACGAATCCCTGCTCACCGGAGAAGCTGATGAAATCCAAAAAGAACCCGGCAATTCTCTTCTCTCCGGAAGCTTTGTAGTGTCCGGGCAATGTTATGCGAAATTGGAACGCGTGGGAGAAGCATCTTATATTTCAAAACTCACTGCCCAGGCTAAGACCCTGGGAAGCGGCGAGCAATCGGAGATGGTTCGTTCCATTAACCAACTGGTGAAATGGGTAGGCATTCTGATCATTCCGGTAGGCGCCGTGTTGTTTTCCCAGGCCTACTTTGTCAATGGAGAAAGCATCCGTACAAGCATTGTATCCATGATAGCGGCCATCATTGGCATGATTCCCGAGGGACTGTATCTGCTGACCACTGCGGCCCTGGCTTTGAGCACGATCCGCCTGGCAGGGAAAAAAGTCCTGCTCCACGACATGAAGAGCATAGAAGCCCTGGCCCGTGTAGATGTGCTGTGTGTGGATAAAACCGGAACCATCACGGAACCCGGAATGCAGGTAACAGAAGTTTTGCCTTGGGATGAAAACCTGGGAACGGAGGAACTGGATCTACTTCTTGCTGATTATGCAGCCGCCATACAGGATAACAACGCCACTATGAAAGCCATAAGGGCCTACACTGCAGCCCTTTCCGACACCGCAAATGCCTGTCCGGAAAATAAACGGACGAAAGAAAGTGTCTCTTCGGATAACCGGAAAGCCCGCCCTGTCCGCTCCCTGCTGTCCACGCTGCCCTTTTCTTCCTCCAGAAAATACAGTGCCGTGCTGTTCGCAGACGGAGAATATGTGCTGGGCGCCCCGGAATTCGTGCTACGGGATGACTACTCCTCCGCGGCCGGCAAAATCGCGCCCTACTTGAAAAAAGGCTATCGGGTATTAATTTTGGGAAAATGCGAAACCTCCGCCAAAACCCGGAATCCCACACTATATACGAAAGCTCTCTGTGACAGCCAAATCCCCATAAGCGGGAAGAGCCAACCGGCATCCGAGAATCTGACGACTATGTCACATGTCCCGGAGGAGGTCATTCCAGGAACCCTCACGGACAAGCTTCCCGGAAAAGTACGCCCTCTCGGATGCATTATCCTCACCAATCCCATCCGTGAAAACGCTGCTGAAACCTTCTCCTACTTTAAGGAACAGGGCGTCCAGGTAAAAGTCATCTCCGGAGACAATCCGGAAACGGTCTCCGAAGTGGCGCGGCGAGCCGGAATAGAGGGAGCAGAACGGTTCGTGGATGCGGGAACTCTGCCCACGGAACCGGCTCTGGAGACAGCCGTCAAAGAATACACGGTCTTCGGCCGGGTAACACCGAAACAAAAGCAGCTTCTGATAAAAACCCTTCAGAAGGCCGGGCACACCGTAGCCATGACCGGTGACGGGGTCAACGACATCCTGGCCATGAAAGATGCCGACTGCAGTGTGGCCATGGCATCCGGCAGTGAAGCCGCAACCCAGGCAGCCCAGGTCGTTCTACTGGACTCTGATTTCGCCCATATGCCCAATGTGGTCTGGGAGGGACGGCGGGTGGTGAACAATATTCAACGCTCTGCAAGTTTATTTCTGGTAAAAAATATATTTTCCCTGTTACTGGCGATGTTCTCCGCGGTACTGGCCATCACCTATCCCCTGGAGCCCTCCCAGATATCGCTGGTCAGTATGTTCACCATCGGCGTCCCCGGCTTTCTGCTTGCCCTGGAGCCAAACAAAAACCGCATAGAAGGGCATTTTATCCGCAATGTACTTCTGCGTGCCTTCCCGGCAGGACTGACAGATGTTCTTGCGGTAGGCGCTTTGGTAGTCTGCGGTCAGGCATTTTCCCTGCCAAAAGAGGATGTAGCTACCGCTTCCACCATGCTTCTGGCGGTGGTTGGCTTCATGATCCTGGGAAAAATCAGCGTTCCCCTTAACCGCATCAAATGGGGCATTCTGTCACTGAATCTCTTCGGCCTGCTTTTCTTCGGGATTTTTCTCGGGCAGCTTTTTGCCATGAGTGCCATGTCCGAAATCTGCATCCTGCTCATGGTAGTTTTTGCCTTTGCGGCAGAATCCCTGTTCCGTTATCTTTCCATAGCCACGGAACGTTTCAGCCGGGGCGGCTTGCGGACAAAACTGAGGAAAATTGTGGACGTTTTCTTATTATAAAATTTTTTATTGCTTTTTTTGAAAAATGTGATATAATAAAACCATATTGTTGAGGCAGTAATTATACAATTGATCCTCAGGGGGCATTAGCGCAGTTGGGAGCGTGCCACACTGGCAGTGTGGAGGTCACGGGTTCGAATCCCGTATGCTCCATAGTTTAAGATAGTGCGGAATCCCATGGAATGTGGGATTCCGACTTTTTTATGTGTCTAAGAATCTGTAGACAGCTGTAGACAGTACCTTTTTCTACTGTAACGCTTTTGTTATGAGGTCATAGGTCTGCTCTCCCGTCAAAGGATTGTAGATGTATCCGAGAGTTGTATTTAGGTTATTGTGCCCCATCATTTCCCGGATACAGTCAAGGGGTACTCCGCAAGAATTTAAGTTGCTGGCATAAGTTTTTCGCATCTTATGGCTTGACTTAATAGGCATTCCCTCATATCGTGCGAATTGTCTGAGGATAGTTGCAATCCGTCTGGCGGTAATTCTTTCCCCATTCCGCATGAAAATGTAATCCCCTTGTCTCTCTATCCGCTGTAATATTTCAATCGCTTTCGGAATCAATACGACAAAGCGGTCACGGTTCGTTTTGGTGTGTTCTACAACTGAAATACTGTTTTCTGTCTGGTCTTTGATTTCTTCACGAACTATATGAAGCTGATTAGCTTCTTTTACCCAGTCATCCCATTTAACCGCGACAAGTTCCCCTACGCGCAAGCCTAAAAGGAAATTTATCTTTACTGCGAGATAAGAAGAGTCCAGCGTTTCTTCATACATGCGTTCAAGGAATTCGTTCATGTCCGCTAATTCTTTGGTATTATACGTTTCCGTCTTTCCGGTCTTCTTCACTACCTGGCGATATTTTACCAGAATCTGCACTTTATCCATGGGATTGTCTGTAAGGTACTTTTTTCTGACGGCATATGCATACATGCCGTTTAAAATACCTTTTGCATTGCACCACTCTTTCCGGGGCAGATTGAATTCCCTTACAATCCGATTGCATTCCCTTTCCAGCAGAAGTTCATCAATCTTTTTGACTTTCATGTTGTGCAGAACAGACGGCTCAAAATATTTACGGTAGTGTTCTTTATGCCGCTTTATGGTGTTAGGGCTATTGGTGACAGTGACTTTGTATTCCAGCCATTCTTCATAGAGTCCGTAGAATGTTAAATTGTCAAGGTGCGAGTCGGAAAGGTATATTGGAATCAGCTTATCCAACAACTCTTCCTTTGTCTGTGCTTTGATATTCTTCCTTTTGCCAGATGCATCCTTGTAGCATGTCTGCCAGCGTCCGCCCTCTTTTGCTGGCGGAGTAATCGCGTAAGTATGCATCTTCATTATCTGTTCTCTTTTTGTTGACATAAGCGTATCAAGCACACTGTCTATATTTATTATACCGCAATTTACGGCATCTTTCAATATAGAAAGGCTTACTTTTTCTTTTTCATCGTTCATAATTTACCGCCTTTAGCGATGCAGGGAATCTAGTTTTTATCAGTGTTTTGGGGATATTATTGATTTCTTTTTGATTTATTAGATTGTTGATAAAATGATAATAAATGTTCGTATGTTTTTGTTCAGTGATATATGTCTATTTGATTTATAATATATGTATTTTCATCTTTTCTCTTTTATATTCCTTGCATCAAAAAAATTATCTATCAAGAAATGGATTATATGAATTCCGGACAACACGGAAGCCATTCAGGTATTCTCGGATATCCTGTTCTGTGCCAAGTGCCGTGTATGTCCTTAACGCTCCATAGGTCTTAACTGACATTGCCCATAATAATTCCCCTTTCCGTTTATAATTTTTTAAGCAGGTTATTCCTGTGCTTTTTTATAGCTTAACAGTTCAAGGTCATCTTTGAAAGACTGTTTCTTCAATGTGTCTTTATGCTTCTTAAGCCAAAGCCTTACATCATCATTCGGCTCATAGTCATCTTTATATATATCATACAAGCATTTGAGCAGATTCATTGATGCTTCTCCCCCCCAGACTTCATCACATTTGTACAGGGCGGAAAACAATCCAGAACCCCTGACAAGGTGTGTGAGCAAACGGGTGAAATCATTATCCCTCGGGCTTTCCAAGCGTAAACGCGGGAAAACACCTTTCGGCTTTTCCAATAATGCTGTTGTGAAATCCGTATATTCTTTGCTTTCCGAATCGTAGAACCTGTATTTTTCTGTTACTTTGTCGGCAATTAAATCTTGCAGTTCTTCTTCCCCGGTTTTCATGATGATATCTGTCAACTGGTGGGCATAATCTCCTTTGAACACTGCTTCAAAGCGCACCCATGACTTCGTATCCAGGGCTTCTTTGAAACGGAACCCTTTCTGCTCAACCTGCTCCAATTTTTTATCATAAACCCTTAAGAAAAGCCTTGTGCCGGTCTTCCGGCTTCCCACATAGAACGTACTGGCTTTGCTATTAATCTCATATGCGGTAATTTCAGAATGGTTGATTTTCCCTTTGTGGTCATGTATTTCCAGATATTTATTGAGGAGCTTATGGTAAATATCATCCACTGTTATATCCCAATTCTGATAATCTATAGTGAAATCCACCCTGCTTAGGCGGAAGTGGTAGGACTTTGACCGGATGGAGTCAAGAAACCTTTTTATATTCATCTGCCCATTCTGGCAGTATAAAGCCCAGCTATACGCACTGAATTTCACAATCACACCCATTTTAGGGCATGACGGGTGGTAGGCAACCGCAAAGTAAAAAGGGTTGTCACCGTATTGGTAAGCCGTCGTATAGCCTTGTGGCGCTTTACCATCCAAATCTTTCCGCACCCCGAAAATACTTTCCAGTTTTGCCCTCCGTGAAAACTCTGCAATCATACTTTCGGCTTTTGGCTTCCAATCTATCAAGCCTTTCAGCAGGGTTTTATCTGCCGATAAAACGACCGTCAATTCATCAACGCCTACAGATATTCTCGGGTTCATGTCCATTACCTCCGTTTTTATATCTTTTTACATTTTGCTATATTTCTTTTACTATTTCCTGGAGCTGGGGTAATTACATTACCCCAGCTCCCAGTGCATCCAAAATATCAAAGTCCAATGTCGGGAACTCGCATAATCTGGGCTTGTTCGCTACTGCCGGATACGTGAATACCCCATCACCGGCTCCCATCTTCCGCAATGGGATGTCTGCACCTGCCCCGAATGCTGTAACATATGTCTGGTCTTCGGCGTTCCCAAGGACAACTTTCCATGGGAGATTGTCCCGGATGAATGTCGGGATATTGTTGCTCCCTGCCTGTTGCATGACAATCCATAGGAAAAAGCCTGCCTGACGTCCTTTCAGGACGATTGAGGATATCAGGCTGTTCACATGGTCACGAGTCTTCTTGTCTTCCGTTTGTAAAAGCTGAGAAAAGTCTGCAAATTCATCAAATATCAGAATATAGGGGGAGAGCCCAAAGTCCCTGTAATCGCCGTCAATCTTTTGCGATAAAAGCTTTTTCATCTGCTGTTGCCTTTCCTGCATTTGGGAAACAAAAGTTTCCAGCAGTGCGATAATCATGTCAAAGTCATCCGCCGTAGTCTCCGGGGACACCCGTTCCCCAATTAAGGCGATGCTGGACGCTTTCGGGTCTGCAAAATACAGATGGTATGGGACAGGTTTCAAAAGCATCTGGAGCAGATATCCGTGCACTGCATAGGTTTTCCCGGAACCTGTTTGCCCTGCTATGAGCTGGTGTGTTAGCGTCAAATTCGTGTAGGAATCAATAAACAGCTCATATATGCCCTGCGAACAGGAATATGCCTTAAACGCTTCATAGCTGTCAAAGGTCAGCCGTCGCTCAATGGAAGAATTATAGAAGTCAAAACGATAGTGGTTCTCGTCATCCGTCAGGTACACCTGTTCGACAACATATCTTCCCAGTGACGGGGAAATATCCATCCTCCCTAATTTTTCATTAAACTGGATGCTGTTTTTCACCCAGACTGTGCCGCTTTTAAAATCTGGCGCAAAGTCGGCCGTAACCCAAGGTATTTCCGCCCATTTAAGAGCCCCTAGTTTTTTGACCGTGTAAATTCCCGCGTCCAGCAGATGCTTTCTCAGCCCAAGCACCAGCCTATAATGCTTCCATGCATATTTGATGCCCCGGCCTATCCGGTTGCTGAACGCCCATATTATAGCCGAAAAGGAAAGCGGGATGATATTTGCGGCGACACATATCAATGCGGTTAGTTTGAACATGTCAGTTCCAGATAGGTTCCAGGCGTGGCAAAATGCCACGCCCAAAACGAAACTTATCACAGACCACATGCACATGAACTCAACTTTAATCCGGCGGTCTGTTTTGATTCTTTCCATTAATAAAATCTACCTATCTCCTTTCCTGTTACTTGTTGGGTGCAATAACCCTAATGTCATCAGCAGTTACTGACAGCTGATTGCGGTAATCACCGTATACAGTGGCAACTGCATTAACCGGCATGACATGAGCATTCATCGGGATTTTTACGTCCTTGCGAATCTTAAAGCTTAACTTTTCGAAACGATTTGTGACGTTTTCACCCTCTTTTTGCTTATACTGGGTATTATCCTTTGAAATAAGGACTTCAACCTTGGTTCCCATGTGGGCTTTGGTATTAAAATCCACCCATTCACTTATGCCAATGACCGTATACTCTTTGTCTTTGGAAAATTTCTCAAAGTCAAAGGCCATAAATTGTGAAAGCTTCTTCATCTTCTCACCCCCTATCTGCAATAATTTGTTTGACAAGATAAGTATAAAACATCTTACTTGTTTTCCAACTCTACTATGTGAGGTATTTACTGCCTTACCCCACATGGAATGGGGGAATTCATATGGTGCCCCTCTTTTTTAAGCATTCTTTCATCAGGATAAGAATCAGACGTTCTATTGTGTTGATTTCCATTTCGCCACACATCTGGCGAATACTGGAACAGATACCGTTTTCCCGTATGCTTTTCAGAGTTTCTCCGTCTTGATAAAGTTCTGCTATTTCACTTAATGTGAGCGGCGGGAGTCCCAGCACGTTGATAATTTCTGGGGTGGAGAAATGCAATACCTGAAATATTTTTAGGATTTCAAAAATATCAGATATGCCTTTGCCGGTAGATTCCAGCCGTTGATAGGTCTTTTCGGACTTGACAATCAATCCGGCAACTTCACGCTGTTTTAAGCGTAATGCTTCACGGTGATGAAGCATCTCTTCTGTTAATCGTTTTGTAATTTCATCTTTTTCTAAAAAACTGTCTTTACTCATATGAATAATTCTCACATGATGCGCATCATAATACTTTCTCTTATAGGCGGATATCCTGATTTCTTAGTGACATTTTCCGCATTTGCAACTGCGGCGTGGTGATGAACATTACCACTGATATCATCCTTCCAAGATGATACTTTCTTAAATCTTTATAAACTTTTGAATAAACCACTTAACAACTCAATCCCAAATGCCGACATTATTTTAGAAGAAATGGAGATGAGAACAGAACAGGAAAAGTTGTTAAAACAATCTTATTCATATTTAAAGAGGGGGCGGGGAGTATCCCCGAGTATAAAAGCGGCGTATGCCGCGACTACTTATATAAATAGTGGGATAGAGTAAAATGATAAAAGAAATGCAAAAGAAAGAGTAGGTGGGAGTCTCTCTTTTTCTGTTCTTATAAAAATGGCTAAATAATATAGACGATAACCTAATTCCTCGAAAAAATTATCTTCCTAAAATAATATTAAACAATCTGTGTTCCGACTCTACTCACCAATCGCCAAATTGAAACACTCACATTCGTTCAATTTGGAACGCTTTCCATATCCAGCGAGTGACGAAAGAGTTGCTTGTACTATGAGAATGATACAGTACAAGTAACTCTTTCTGTTTTCTCTTCCTTGAAAACCTTTACAGAACCCTATAGACTCTTACTTTGGTTTCCCGCGCAAAATTATCTGAATATCTTCCTAGCTACCGCACACAATATAGATATAAGCTGTCAACCAAATAATCCAAAATCCATATTTCAATATATGGGTAAGGGGAATTGATAGAAGTGCATCTATCAATCCCCCTGGCTCCATTGTTTTACAGCAGTTTCCGCTGTGTCAAGGGGCTTTCGCGGCATATCCTCCGCGCATTCGCTTGTGCGGTATTCCACGTTCCCCTTGACACGCTGCTTTCCTGGCCTTATGCCATATGGAACACTTCAATGAATGCGATTTTTTTAATTGTGTATGCCACCAATTCCGGTGATGACAATATGACATTTCTCTATTATGCCATTCAGACTCCCCACTTCTCTCCCCTTAACCTCGCTAATCTGCCGTCAAAGTTTAGGCGGCTGTCCGCACATGTTCTCCGCCAGTGGCTGGCTTTCGTGGAACTCTCTGTTTCGAAAACCTCGAAAATGTCATCCCCTTTTATTTCAATCCCATCAAGCATATATTTCCCATTTTCCGAAATTCGGATTATGCCCTGACACATGACCGGCTCTTGAAGATAGTTCATCATCCAATTGATATAATGTAAATGAGTCAATAACTCTCTTAATTCATGATACAAAAAAATATCATCTGGATTATTCCCATCATATCCTATTGGCAACAAATTGTCGTTTCCGCGATAATTAGTTTCACGTAAAATCATTTCAATTTTTTTGTTAAGTTCCAATAGTTTACCTTTCAGCATCTGAACGTCCATTTTACACCTCCATGTCTTTTTATAGACATTATAGCCGAATCTTCGGCAATATTCAATTGAAAAATATCCCTATATACTGAAATGAAAGAGGAGAGCTAAAATGTTCGATTACAGTCCGCTTTGGGAAACAATGCAAAGAAAAGGGATAACACAATACCAACTCATAACTGACCACAAGTTCTCGACAGGAACTTTGGATGCCTTGCGGAAAAACAAAAGCGTAACTGTCAATACAATAGTCACATTATGTACGCTTTTAAATTGTACACCAAACGATATCCTAAGAGTCGAAAGAGGAAAGGAAGAATAATCGCTAATCATGTGTGCCACCAAGCATCTCCCTCCAACAGAACTTGCCTGAACCAGATATAATTATATCTTTCTTCATCGTTCTCCATTTCTGCCATTAGAAGCGCTTTTTCCGTCTTCGAATCTATGCCCAGCCAAAACATGTCGTATCGTTTCCAGAAATATGCTATCACAGCTTTTCTAATTGACTTAAATGATTTCACCATTCTCTAATTTCACCCCCTTTCATTTCAGGCCTTATAACAGCATGTCCAATCCTTGTTTTCTCTATCTTTTACCCATCCAGTTGTGTGGGACAAGACAGCCAAAACACAAACAATCTTTTTATGGTTCGATATTGTCTGAAAATAGACATTCCGTTAATACTCATTATAACGATAAACTTGTAGTAATACAAGAGCGAAAAGAGTTGAACATGTATAATTACGACAAGTTGTGGCAGACAATGAACAAAAAAGGCATTTCTCAATATACGCTGATTAACGAATACGAGATATCGGAGTCTCTGCTTTACAGATTAAGGCATAACCAGTCGGTAAGCATGCACTCCATCAATAGGCTTTGCGATATTCTTGAATGTGATATTGGAGATATCGTGACGTATTACAGAGAATAGGTATATCCAGCAAGAAAACAAACAACAGCCCTTACTTTTTCAGCAGGGGCTGTCTTTTTTCTCTTATTCAATTGTTTACGAAAAACCGCTATATCTACTTGCCAATCGTTAAACAAAGTGATAGAAGAAATTGCGGCTAAACAAAGGAGCATCCGGATTCTTCAGTACCAAGAGATTGTAGACACATTGTAGACAGTGTGCATTCCTCCTTGATTTTATTGGCTTTCAGGGACTGGAAAAGGTTCGAATCCCGTATGCTCCATAGGAACAAACGCCGCAAACCATGGATTTTCCGGTAAAATCAAAGGTTTGCGGCTTTTTATACCAAAATGCTCCACCAAAATGTTCCGTACACAAAACCAGCTAATCTCCTTGACGATATCCCTAAAATAGCATATGATAAAAGAAAGGCGGAATACCTGCGGAAAGGAGCGGACAGCCAATATGATTCTAAAACTGAAGAAAACTGTACGGAAACAGGCCAAATGCGTACATAAAGAAACGGAAAAACTGTATAAACGGTTAAGTGAGAAGGGATCTTCATTCGACACAAACGATGTGCTGATCAGAATGGATCGGATCACAGACGAACTGAAAGCACTGCGAGATGTAATCAATAAGGAAAAGGAACAGGCTTACTTGGAGAAGCTGGGCGGTATCACCCGGTCAAAGCCCAAGTCTCCCCTCCGGTAAAGGCTTTTGATGAAGCAGTCAGCCGGCCTCAAAGAATTCTCTGGGGCCGGCTTTCCTTATGGCTATCCTCTATCGCCGTTCAAATTGACATAAGCAGACCGAAATCCGATTGCACTGCCCCCATGATAATATCTGGGATTATAAAAATGCAACGCAAACTGTCCGGCTCTGTCCCGACTGTCGTGCTTTCCGCCTCTTACAGCCATGCGTTCCCCATAGTTACGCATTACAAATATGCCGTCCCTCTCCCCGTTATTTTCCGGATAAAGCGCCAGCGCCTTCATCAGAAGCGGTATCTTTACCCCCTCTGCCGCTTTCAGCTCGCTGAACCGGCAGTCATAATAGCCGAAATTTCCCGTGCTGCTTTTGTCAGCGAAGGCATAATTTTCGATGGAAATATCATAGATCGGACTGCCCTCCAGTACATGATCCTCTTCCCTGTTATCGCCCGGGAAATGCGAAGAAAGCTTCAGCGTATTCTTCTCCCCATGAGCGGAATACACGCCCTCCTCCGTAATCCCATGCCACAGATGGCTGTCTGCCTTATGAATATTACGGTTAAATGCCGCTGCCGTCCCGTCCGGTATGACTTGAATCTCCCCGTCCAGCAGGCGTAGGCCGCTTACCCATTCCCACAGATTCCCCGTCATATCCGCAATCCCGGATACATTATGATTGTGGAACCATGTAGCCGGACCGGTTCCGGTGGCCGTGCGGTAAACCGTATCCCGGTATCCGGAAGAAGGGACTCCCTTTTCGTGAGGCGCATAATAGTTTTCCCCGTTATTTGTATTTCCCTCCGGCATAGTTTTGTTCTTTTTGCTCCATAAGGCGATCGCAGCCCAAAGGGCATTCGTCATAAGATGCCAGCCGGCTCCTTTGTTCAGACAGAAATCTATCGCCTGATCATAGGTAAAAAAGACTCTTGGATCCTTCGCCGGCAGCGAATACGCCCTGTCGTCTTTAACTATGTTCATATATTTGCTGACATAGATCACATCCTTCTCCATCCCGTCTACAATCCATGCGGGATGCGGAATATGGGGCGCCCCTTCCAGCACATCCGAGAGGTATAGCTTCGGCACGGCTACTACGATACTCGGCAGTCCCCTGTCGTCCAGAAGGACCGTATTGCTTCCTCCGCTGAGCGCTTCGATCGCCAGCTTCAAGTCACTGAAATCATGCATTTTCGTCACCGTTCCCTTCGTTCCATCATCTTTAATGCCTGATGAATTCCCTCTGCGGCGCCTTCTGCGTACTCCCGAATTTCTGCAGATACATTTCCCGAGTAATGATAAGTTTTCAGTACCTCATTCTCCCGTTGTTTCCTTTCCTCGGACTTACTGATAATGTACATTTTCCATTCCCTTCTCCTGACTCCTCAGGTATCACTTCATAGGGGCCGACAAGCCTCCTCTGATCTGTTAGAAATCTTTTTTCATACTAACAGATAAAAGGAGGCTTGTCAATGACTCAAACTTATGCGGCTTTACTTCATCCAGAATCCTACAATCTCCATATTGGTGTCAAAGCTTACATTATAGGTGACTTTTCCATTTTCGAAATCCGCCACAACAACCGCAACCGCATAATCCGTCCCCGCCTTATCCTTCTGTCCCACTACGGCTACGCTCTTGTACTCCTGAAACGCTCCCGCCTTGGCAAAAACCCCTTCTGCCGCAGATGCCAGCGCCTCCGCAGACAAAGCCTCCTGCATCTCCTGACTCATCATGGCCACACATTCCTCATACTCTCCGGCATTCAGATGATCTACCGCCGCCTGGGCTGCTTCCTTCACCGCAGCCTCATCAAATGCTTCCGCCAATTTGGTGCTGCTGCATCCGCCTAACCCCAATGCCGCCAGCATGACCGCCAATACGATGCATAGAACTTTCCCTGCCCTCACCTTTTTTGAATATGCTCTTGTCTTCATCATTTACTCCTCTCCGTCCTTTTCCCGGAACTTTCTGTTAAATAACCCCTTTTGACATTCTCTCTCCTGTTACAGAAAAGCCAACATCCCAAAGCAAACGTAATCCCCGCTGCCACTGCTGCCCAGAGCTCAATCCCCAAGGTACCCGCCCCGAATACTTTGGGCAGAATCACCACTGCCGCGTCCGCCGCAGTATGCAGCGCCACCGCCGCAGCCCAGTACCACAGCACCCGTCCCTTTCTCACTCCGTAGAGAACTATCAGGGATGCGCCTGTATGAAAGAGCATGGCAATGAGCCGCTCTGTCCCTGCCGTCATCACGTCAGCGGCAGAGGCCGGAAACATTGCCGCCCCTTCCCCCAGCACCACGCCTAAGCCTGCTATCATATTCGGCCCCACCAACAGCATGGCCTCTATCCCGCCGTGCCCGAGTCCAAACGCCAGGCCATGTCCAAAGGAATCCTTTCCCTTCAGAAAACACTTCACAGCAATCCATCTGGCGGACTCTTCCGCCAATCCTGCCGTCAGTCCCAGAAACAGTCCGTACCGCCAGGGATAAAGCGGCAAAACGGTATACCATGAAAATTCCGGAAGCACCAGCTGCAGGAGAGGTACCCGGATAATAAGCTGACTGACCGCAAATGCCAGCATTCCACAGAAAAATGCCTTTCCGATTCCTTTTCTCCTCCTTGCCAAAAGGACTGTCCCTACAACAGGCAAGACATAACATATCGCAATACCACTTATCAGGCTAACTGCCAGCATTCCACACCTCCTCACTCTTTTTCCGGTACCGGTTTCTGCACCGTATGGCTTCTGCCCATGTTCCCGGCAATTTCGGCTAAACATTGTCCCCGATTCCTGCGTGCCGTTTTTCCGTACCGCGAACCCGCTGCTCGGATAATCTCTGCTGTATGTTTCCATTTTATAATTTCACCATTTAAAAAGCAATATGCTTTACCTAAGGTATGGCATATTGCTCTCAACGTACAGTTTATCATGGCGCCGCCAGCATTACTTTGACCGTAAAGACACCTTCCTTCCATTCGAACTGCACATCTCCCCCGTACCGCGCCGCCGTCTGCTGCACGATCTTCAGACCCAGTCCCTCATGTCCGGCACGGCAGGAACGAAAAAGTCCCCCTTCCTTTGCAGGCTCCTGACTGCAGTTATTTTCCACGGTAACGGAGATAAACTGCCGCACCTTCGCCGCCCGAAACCGCACATAGCCCTCCCCCTCTTTGGCTGCAGCAGCTACCGCATTGTCCAACAAATTGGCAAACAGTGCCGTCACATCCGTCTCCCTCATAAAATCCAGGGACAGCTCTCCCACGCGGATATCCTCCCGCACAGACAGCAGCTTCATAGCTTGTACCTTGTCATTCAAAATGATATTCAGCAGCTTCTCCGAAGTATAATACTTCTGTTGAAACTGATTCAGCATATCATGGATATCCCTTGCGTACTCATAAGCCTGCACGGCATTCTCTTCACCGTACAGCCCCTCCATTGCCAGAATATGGTTCCGGATATCATGGATCAGCTTTCTGGAGGCCTCGTATTTCTCTTCCTCGCGCTCATAATATTGATGCTGCATCCGCGCCTGGGCCTGATATAAATTCCTTTCGTTTTCCAGCCTGTAGTTCTCGCTCATCACGTCCACCAGGACACAGAAATAAATGTTCAGACCGATCAGTCCAAACAGATTTACCCCGAAAAGAATTACCATAAATTCTGACATATAAATCTGCATCAGGTACACCAGGCAGTACATGTGAAAGACCGAATACAGCGGAAGCAATATCGAAAGCACCACCTGGCGCACTGTAATGTGCTGCCCGGCTTTGTGTCCCGCCGCCATCGTGACCAGCAAAATCACCATAAATTCCGTCATTCTGGTGAACACCACAAACAGCATATATGCCAGCTCCTGTGAATTAAAAGACAATATCCCATATAGGAGCAAAAACTGAAGCAGCAGCGTGGTTAACGTGTCCGTCAGAAAGACTGCCGCAGACAAAATAAAATAATAGAGATAATGAATCTTCGGCGTTTCAAAGATCCGCCCTGCCGCAAACGGAAACAGCAGCATAAACGCCAGATTCACCCAGGTACTCCCCAATGTGGAAAATGCCACACAAACCACAATGTAAATTGCCATAAACGCCAGCAAAGACCGTGTAAGAGACGGCTGCCCCGCAATCCGGTATGCCCCGTAAAACATTGCTCCTAACAGAAAAGCACTGCCCGCACAGGGCAAGACCAGATAAATCAAAATCTCCATGCCTACCGCCCCCTTCCTGCCAGGTAATCATTCAGCGCCCGCCGGAACTGTACCGACTTCTTCTGGGACAAGGGCACTGCCGTTCCGTCTGTCAATGTAATTTCATATCCACATATGCGTTGTACCGCATATAAATTCACTGCAAAGCTCTTGTGCGGCATGGCAAATCCATACTGTGCCATCTCCTCCGCCAGCTCCGTGATCCGCCGTCTTAAATGCCAGACTCCTTCTGCAGTATGCATCAGTACCTGCCTGTCCAGATATTCAAAGAATAAAATCCGGGACGGCTTGACATGCAGGATACCTTCTTTTGCCTGGAATTCCAGCTCCGGCTCTGTCCTGGAAAATCCGTAGGCACAGGCCTCATCCAATTGGGCATATAGCTCCTCCGCCTTCAAGGGCTTCAGCAGATATGCAAAGGCATGAACCCCGAAAGCAAAGATGGTGTAGTCACTGTAATTGGTAATGTATATCAGCTTCACATCCTTATCCTGCTCCCGAATGCGGCGGGCGGTTTCGATACCGTTCAATCCTCCCATGTCTATATCCAGCAGCAGGATATCATACTTTTTTCCCGCTCCTAAAAGCGCCTCTCCGCTGTTGTATACATCCGTAGATAAAGGAATCTTTTTATAATTATCCAACAGCTTCACGGTCTCATTCAGAGCCCTTTTATCATCGTCGCAGACTGCTATTTTCATCATCTTGAACCTCCCTCTGCCCTCTGCCCTCTGCCCTCTGCCCTCTGCCCTCTGCCCTCTGCCCTCTGCCAATATTGTATTCTACGGAGACTTACCTGTCAATGAACTCCGTTCCCAATCAAATATTCTCTTTTTTAATCTATGAGTCAATCCTTCCCCATATCAATACATCAAAAATGCGCCTCCCATGCCTTACAGCATATCAAGACGCATATTTCGAACCTTCCGCAGCCCAAGCTCTTCCATCCGACTACAACAATATTACCAAAGATGATTCCAGAATAAATAAGAACATAGCAGATAAAAATAGAACCGAACATTCAGAACAAGGCGCAGCGGCTGGTCCCATCGTTACAATGCCGGTCAATCCAGCACAATTTTTCCATATTTTGACTCATATTCAACCACATGCCTTCTCATGATGATCTCCAGCTCTCTGTTGGCGGAACGGGCATTATACTCTGCCACATAACGGAATTTCTTCAATAATTCGGGATCAGTTCTTAACGTAAATTTAGATGTCGTCGGCTGCATAATCCATCTCCTTACCTTTAGAATGACATTATTATAGTGGCAAAATGACGACGAATTATTCTCTGACAGCACTTTGACGGCTCGTTATCGCCCAAATACGTGAAAAAATTGATGAAATATGTAGTTTTCTGTTAGTTTCTTATATGGTTACCCTCTCAAAAACATACTCTGTGTCTGTGGATAAGGCGCTTCGAAATACATACCCCAGCCGATTATAATCCCGCAGTTTCCGGGGATCTTGTATTTGCTCCTCGGCCATGAATCTCACCATATCCCCCCTGGCCATCTTGGCATATGTTCCCTTGGTTACAAGCCTGCCCTCGGCGTTTTCACAAAATATAATCGTGATAAACCTATCCTTCTCCTTAAGATACTTTTCAATGCATTTTGAATACTCTCTGGAAGCAAGGTTGACTATCACCCCGCTCTCATCTCTCACCGCTTCATATAACCGGCTTCCCCATAGCTCATACAAATTCTTATATCCGCAAACGGAAGCCTTTGCCTGCATCTCCAGCCTGTACGGAGTTACTCCGTCCATGGGCTTTAACACCCCGTAAAATGCCGACAGGATTCGCAGATGCTCCTGCAAATAGGCATACTGCACCTCCTCGAATACTGCAGGCGCCATATATTGGTACGCAATCCCTTCATATGCCAACACTGCAGGCGTCAGGCTGCATTTCAAATCCATATCTGAGATCCGCTTAAAATTCTGTCCGGCTATTTTGTCATTGCACTTCCAAAGATTTTTTAATTCCTCCTGCGGCAGTTCCCGCAGCCAAGAAAGAATACCCGCTGTCTGCTCAATATACCTCGGCATCCCTGCCGGTTCCACACTGTCAGTATCCGCTTTCATCCTCTTGGCCGGTGATAATATAATCCTCATGCCGCCTCCTCAGATCTCGCCTAACATCTTCTCCGGATCGTCTGCCGCCTTTACCTTGTCATTGGCCCTGATAATTATGCCCTTCTCATCAATCAGATACGTGGTCCGGACGACTCCCATGGAAACCTTGCCGTAATTCTTCTTCTCCTTCCAGACATCATAGGCCTCAATGACCCTGCGCTCCGGATCGGCCAGAAGCGAAAACGCAAGTCCGTACTTTTCCTCAAATTTCTTGTGGGATGCAACGGTATCCTTGCTGACGCCCAGAACAACCGCCCCTTTCTCCATAAACTGCGGATACCTCTCCGAAAATCCGCAGGCCTGCTTTGTACATCCCGGTGTATTATCCTTAGGATAAAAATATAAAATCACTTTCTTTCCTGCATAATCCGACAATTTGTGCAGCTTGCCGTTTTGATCCGGAAGTTCAAACTCCGGAGCTTTCGTTCCTGTTTCTAACATATGATTCCTCCTCGTTTTTAAAGAATAATGGATGTATTACAGTTTTCCCCAATCAATCCGCATTATTCCATATATTCGTTCTCATATTATGTCTGGCACAATCTTCTTTCACTATCTGCCGCTTTCAAATATGTGGAAAACAGGCGCTGTGCCTGACAGGAAATTCAAAATTGTAAAAAGATCTGTCCCGTCTTAAGAATGGTTGTAGACTTGAAATTCTTTGTCTGTGTATTCAGAGTAACACACGGCAGCGAGAATTGCAAGGAAAAAATGCAATCTGACATTCCGATTTATGCAAAGAAAATCTTTCTTTTTATACGCAATTACTGTATAATATTGACTCATAAGGACACCTGCTCAACTTTTGATTCCATATGCGCCGGTGCGCCGGATACGCAATCCAATCACTTTACAGGGGGGATTGAAATGGAACATTCTCTGAAGCTTTTAACAAACTATTTACAGGATATCCTAAAGCAGCCGCAGACGGCTTCCCTCCATGTGGAAGATTTATCTCCCGATTTCCGGGAATTAGGGGAAAACGCAGCTCTTCTGGCTGATACGATTCAGGATTTGACAAATCAGCTCCAACTGAAAAACGAGACTCTGGAACTGGAAAACCAGGTTTTGATGGATAATATCCAGGCTATGGATGAAATCAGCTGGGCCCTGGAACAGAGCAATCAGCAGCTTCGCATCAACCTGAACCTGGTAAACGCCCTCACCGACTATACGCACAACATGATCTTCGTATATTCCGCAGAGACCGGCCAGGAAGTACATACCAACCAGCCTGCCCGCTGGTTCCAGAATGCGCATGCCCAGACTGCTGCCCATTTAGCCGGGCTGCTGCTTGATAAACAACCTGAAATTCAACAGCAAATAGGGCAGACTCGGGAAAACCAAAAGCCTGAACCGACAGAACAGACGGACGCGGTGCCTACGGAAAACCCGAATCTCCCGGAACATAATACCAGCTCTCTGAGATGGAATATCGCGCTGACTGATTCTGACGGTATTGATATCTATTATCAGGTGGAATCCTTCCTTATCCCCTGGTTTCATTCGGATGAAGGGAATTCCCAGGATGCCAAAAAACAGGCCATCGTCCATATCGTTCTCGATGAAACGGAACGCCAGCGGCGCCAAAACCTGATTTACCGATTCGCCTATGTAGACCCTCTGACCAATCTGAACAACCGGCGCTATGCCACTGAAAAGATGGAGCAATGGCTGCAGGAGGGGACTACCTTTCTGCTCTCTTTTATCGATGTGGATTATCTGAAATACTGTAACGATACCTTTGGACATGAACAGGGCGACAGCTATCTGGTGGAAGTGTCCCAAGCTCTGCAGATCCTGGGCGGCGAAGTATGCCGGGTAGGCGGAGACGAATTTTTCCTTCTTCAAACCGGCCTCACTGCGGCGCAGCAGGATGAAAAATTAGAAAATTTGCGCCAGATGCTGCTGGCTGACAAGAGCAGCGGATATCCCAAATGCTTCAGCTATGCCACCACCTCTGTCCCGGCCCGATCTACGATCCCTTTGGCAGATTATATCAGCGATACAGACACGAAAATGTATCAGTATAAGCAGAAATATAAAATCCCGCTTTCGGATGTTGTCTATAAGGATGACCGGATTTAAAAAAGGATCCTAGGGCAGGCAGTCTCCTATGGCTGCCTGCTTTTATGTTCTGCCTGAATCTATAAATAGGGTTCTATCCGAAACTCCGTCTGTTCTCCTACTTTCATGCTCACCAGTTCAAATAGATTTTCAACAAGATATCCGCACTGTCAACTACTACTAACTTCCCTTCTGCTTGGCTTATTATCTCTTTAATGTCTTTTCGGCAATCCATGTAATTCAAACATAAAAGGCGTAAATCAATCGCCGCACATTCCTTTATAAAACTGTATATCACTGACTTTCCAGTGGCCGAATCACCTGTTAAAATCTGAACCCTTCCCTTCCATATATAAATATCTTATCACTTTCACCGGAAACTTGCACGATGATCTTTCAAGGCAGCGTAAGTTCAGCATAAGCTCGGTAGGATAAACGCATCAATTTTAATGCAGAGTACAAAAAAGCCAGATATAAACAGTTTTTTAGCTGTTTCTGTATCTGGCTTTCGTTTCATTTTTTTATAAAAAAGCTTTTCAAAAAGCAGGGGTACTCAAATACCCCTTACTTTCCGGCAAGGACTGCAGATTCTAAACATTTTTTGATTGTATCGCTGTCAAATGCGTTCAGCAGAACTGCCAGGTTATCTTCCAGGTTCCACGAAAACCGCAGCCTTATCGTCCGGATGCTGCTTTTCATTGCAGGCTGCGCAAGCTTGCAGAGCGAAAGGACCAGTTTATTAATCAGGCTCAGATTTTGAAATGCCTGCTTGTCCATAGTAGCCTGCGCATCTTCCGAAAAGGAATAATCCAGATGCCAGTGAAGGCTGTTCTCCACTGCCCAGTGCCCACGGATGGCCTGGGCGATTAAAGCCACATCCTGAAGGCTTGAGATGTAGAACCTGTATTCTGTCTGTTCCTGGCCCGTTATGATATTACATGTGTGCTTCTCGTAGCAGATGAAGCTTTTCAGCCCCGCCCATTCCTCTTTCCCGCAGCTGGCCGGCACACGGTAGAACCGCCTGGTTTCAACCTGGCTATGGGATTTTTCAGAGGTTTCATAAAAATCGGTCTCCTTCTTCTTTACCTGTGCTTTTTTAGCCTTTGTAAACACGGAGCTGACCGCCTCAAGCAGGCCGCTCTGGTTCCCTTTCAGCCCGCCCACATAATCCCCTTTCCGGCCGGTAATGACAGCCACTGTCTCTTTCTGGGTATGCAGGGCATCGAACGTGACAATGGTGCGCCTCAGGTCCAGGGCCTTAAGGGCATCCTGGGCGACAGGGATCTCATTTGTCTTTTGGTCTATGGGGCAGGAGCAGAGGCAGATGGAATGGGTGGCATCATAGACATGCAGCGTCTGGAGGTTGCGCACTGCCTCCGCCGTGCCGTATTTCCTGCCGGTCCCCCTTTCCTCTTTCCCGTCCACACAGACCAGGCGGTAGCCGTCGTCCCTGGCACCCACACAGCGGCGGAGTGCGGCCATGTTCTCCACAAGGAAGCTTACGGTCGCCCTCTGGAGGGTGTCCCCATCAATAAGGGAGAAGACGCGCCGGAAGGTATCGTGGGAAGGAATTCCGTGCTTCAGGCGCAGGAACTTCCGCAGCCACCGCTTCTTCTCTTCCCCAAACTGGGCAATCTCGGTCCATGTGGAAGCGTTTGCAAGCACGGCAAGGAACGTGATGAGGAGGATCTCCGTCAGGGGATAGTCCGTCATGGAGTCGACCCTGCGGTCCTCCACGCCGCTGAACACCCGGACAAACCTGCGGATGACGGCTTTTGGGGGCCTTGTATCAGCCGGGATCCCTGTCTGTGAAAGGACGTCTGCATATTCCATGATTACCTGGTTGATGTTTGCCATAAGTCTGCCCTCCAGGATAAAGCGTATTGTTCTATAAAGACAGGTACTGATTCCGGCAGCTTGGAGCAGTGGAACCCTTTGCCGGCAGAGACAAGGGTGATGAGGGAAAAGGCTGCCTTTACACAGGCAAGGCCATCCCCGAATGTCCTGGAGAGGGTCTCTGCAATCATGCGTGCCCCCCGCTGTATGCCGGTTTCCTGCTGCCGGGTCATCTGTCCGGGGAAGGAAAGCCCGGGGAAACGCATGGACAGCCAGGAATGCTGAAAAAGCTCCTGTGAAAAGCATCCGTACATATAATTCAGTATGGAGGCAGCCATGATAAAATCCCCGTTTACGACAAAAGACCGGCGCAGCCCGCTGTGGATATTGCCGCAAAGGGAGAGGATCAGGGACGAGAGGCCGTATTCGAGGGAGCAGAATACTGTGCCTGGCCTGTCGCTGGGAGGGATCAGCCCCTGGTCCTGCGTGATTCTGCCAAGATATCCGTCACAGACGCGCCTCACTTTCTTTGTACCGGGAATTCGTTCAGAATGGGCGGCATAAAGATAGTATCTGTCGCCGACCCTGTTGACATATGTGCCTTTCTTTTTATGTGCAAGAACCCAGTCTGGATAATCCGCCATGACATCCTCCAATGTATTACACAATATGTAATTTATTGTACCATAGAACTGGCAGAAAGGCAAGGGGTATGCAGAAATTTATAAAAAAGTCAATAGGGTACGACAGGAAAATTGATGCGTTTATCCTAATAAGCTCGGCCGTTTCATTATCCGCCCTCTTGCCATCTATCCCCCAATATGCTATACTCAAGACCGCCCCAATTTACTGCAGGCCGGCGGCATTGGAATCGTAATTTGCAATGCACCGGCAAATGTTAAATACGCCGCCCTGGTTTGCGGCTGCAGTGAACAGGACGGCGTTGCCCAATAGATTAGAGAAAATATTTTACAAAAAGGACAATACCTCATGCACATAATCATCATAGAAGACGAACCCGACTTCCGCCGGGAATTAAAGGCTTTCCTCGAGAACTCCCTATATCAGGTCACACTCCTCACCGAATTTGACCGGGCCGCCTCCCTGGCCCTCTCTCTCCGGCCGGACCTCATCCTGCTGGATCTGAATCTGCCGGGGAAGTCCGGCTTTACCATCTGCGGCGAGATCCGCGCCCACTCAGACATTCCCATCATCTTCGTCACCGGGCGGACAGATTCCATGGATGAGGTCACTGCCCTGCTCAAAGGCGGCGACGACTATATCACCAAACCCTTCCACCCCTCCGTTCTGCTGGCACATATCACAGCTGTTTTAAAACGGACAAAAAAGTCGCCGGATGCCTCTTTCTTATACTACAAAGATGTCGAACTGGATCTGGCAAAGGGCTGTATCCGATATCAGAATAAGAGTACGGAACTGACCAAAAATGAACTGAAAATCATGAATTGTCTCTTCCGGCAAAACGACAAGATCGTATCCCGGGGAGAATTGATTGAGTATCTGTGGGACAATGCCATCTTTATCGACGACAATTCTCTAAGCGTACATATCGCCCGTATCAGAAGCAAGCTGGAGGAAATCGGTATAACGGATCTGATCCAAACAAAACGCGGAATGGGGTATTCTATATGACTTTTGTTGACTATTTCAAAGATAAATTACTGCTGCTGTTGCTCCACTTATCCTGCATGATGGTGCTGGCATTTTTCTTACATGCGACTGGTTATCCGGCAGCCGACATCTGCATCATTCTCGTCGTCTGGCTTCTGATCCTCTCTATATGGTTCCTTACAGAATATTTCCGCAGGAGACAATATTTTCACAAAACGGCCGAAATTCTGGCCCATGCCGATCACAAATATCTCCTGGGAGAGCTTATGCCCCAGTCTTTCCGCCTGGAGGATACACTGTACCGGAACATGATCCGGCAGTCCAATAAATCCGTTATCGAGAGCATACGGACCGTGGAAGACGCCAGACAGGAATATCGGGAGTATATCGAAAGCTGGGTTCATGAGATCAAGGCTCCCATTGCGAACATAACCCTCCTGTGCGAGAAGCGCAGGTATGAGAACCCCCTCGAAGAAACTGCCCCGGATCTTCCGCTCCGAAATCAGCCGGACGATGCCTCTCAAATTCACGTACAAACCGCCCTGCCCGAAACCCTCCGCCGGATTCTCCATGAAAATCAGAAAACGGAAAACTACGTGGACATGGCTCTCTTCTACGCCCGCTCCGATGAAGTGTACAAAGACTATCTGATCAAAGAATCCTCTCTGCAGCAGACCGCAGAGGATGTACTGCGCAAAAACAAATATTACCTGATCCAAAGTGGGATACAGGCTGAAGTAAACTGCAAAGATACCGTATATACGGATGTAAAATGGATTGCTTTCATCCTGAACCAGCTGGTCCTGAACGCGGTGAAATATCGCCGGGACACAGAACCAAAAATCCGGATCTACACTGAAAAAAGGCCTCACGGCGTCTGCCTGACCGTAGAGGATAACGGACAAGGCATTCCGGAGGAAGATCTTCCCAGAATCTTTGACAAAGGCTTTACCGGCAACAACGGCCGCACCCATGAACGCTCCACCGGCATGGGACTGTACCTGTGCCATGTTCGCCTTCCACTCGCTGATTTTTTCCGACGAAATCCGGCGGATGTCCGAGATGACCACGATTCTTGATGTTATGATCGGCCTTGCCTCTTTCTTTGTAGTCATTATCATTGCATGGCTCATCAACTACATGGTGCGCTTTATATTGGAAAAAAGAAGCCGGGAATTCGGTATTTATATGCTGATCGGTATGAAAAAACGGGAAATCTCCCGGCTGTATATTCGGGAAAGCCTGTTGTTGGGCATCGGCGCCTTCCTGGGCGGTCTGGTTCTGGGTGTGCTGCTGCAGCAGATCCTGATGGCCATCCTGTACAGCATGATCATGATGGATTACCGCATACGGCTGGAGTGGAGCACAGGGTGTCTGCTCACCACTGCTGCCTGTTACGGAGGATGTTACCTGCTGGCGCTGCTTAGGTGCCGGCATCGCTTTCGGAAAATGAACATTCACGCCCTGATGAACAGCCACCGGCAGAATGAAGAAATCCGTGAATCCCACGAGGAACTAAAACGCTGGCTGCTGCCTCTTGCCTGCTTCTTTTTGCTTCTCTTCGCCCTGCTGCTGTTTTTTTACAAAAACTGGGGAATGGAAACCATCCTTATATTCCTCATCGGCCTGGTGCTCACCATCTATCTGTTTTATACCGGTGTCGCGGCCTGGATTATCTGTTATATCCGGAAAAAGGGAAAGGGAATTTTCCATGAACAAAATCTCTTCCTGTTGCGCCAGTTTGCCTCCAAGGTCAAGACTCTGCGCTTTACCCTCGGTACGCTGACCTCCCTGTTTGTGCTGGCTCTGCTGGGCTGTGCCATCGCCATGATGTTCAATGATTTCCAAAATCAGACATTACAGCAAAAATGGCCCTTTGACGTTCTGATCTTCAGCGGCAATACATCCGACGATTTCAGGGAGCAGCTTGAGGTACTGGAGCGGGAAGCCGACATAAAGGATTTCCATGTATATCCCATCTATCAAAACGGGACCGACACGGTCAATTCCTGGCTGTATACCCACCTGAAGACCTTTGGTGACCAGTATCGCAGCCCTGACGGTTCCCTGGACCGTGTAAAGCTGGAGAAAGACGAAAGATGGGCTTACTATGATTATGACACCTATATGGCTCTCTCCGACTATAACCGCCTCCGGGAAATGCTGGGGCTCTCCCCTGTAGAATTGGAAGATTCGCAATATCTGCTACAGCTGAAGGAACGGATTTGGGATGAAACGGGGGACTTTACAGGAGAATTGAAAATCATGGCAACCTCTCCCAAGGCACAAACCCAAAATCAACCCGACAGTTCCGGCGACTTAAGGATATCCGGAAATCCGGAAGCAGCCGGATATCTCCAATGTACCGGCATCTGCACGGATCCCCTCTCCCAGGATGGTCACAACGGCGCGGATTATCTGCTTATCGTTACAGATTCTACGGCAGAGCAAATGTCTCCCTATTACCGGCTTCTTGCCGCCAACCTGACAGACCGGGCTCCGGACAATCTGCTTGGGGAGCTGGACCGTCTTCCCGCCTCTCAGGAAGGCACCTCAGATTTTTTGGGACATAAGGAGAACTGGTTCATGGCCAGCGGCACGGATCAGATCGTGGTATATGTGGTAGAAAATATTGTCAGGGACAATTTAATACCGGAGGTGAAATTCCTGCTGTCCTCCATAATATTTTCCCTGGTCTACATCGGTCTGGTGTTCGTCTGTGTGGCATTGACAGTGCTCTCCGTACAGCAGCTTTCCGACTCCGCCAAGTACCGTTTCCGTTACCAGGTACTGCATCAGATCGGCTTAAGCCAGCGGGCGATAGCGGGCATTATCCTGAAACAGCTGGCCGCCTTCTATCTGTGCCCCATCCTCTTCGCGGCAGCCGTCAGCGGAACCATTGCGATCTATGTAGGGTGGAAATTTAACTTCTACACAGGAACTCATACCGCCGCGGCAGGATATTTCGGGATTGCCTTTCTGCTGTTCATGGCAGTATATATGATTTATTTTACGGTAACCTATGTAGCCTTCAGGCGAAACGTCCTGACCTTGCAGCAGAACTGATTTCCCTTCTGCCGCAAGCAAAACCGTGTTTCCCCTCTTACTTGTAGGTCTCATATAACTGCCGGTAAGCCGCCCTGCGTCCCTGTGTAAAAGCCCTTTCCAGACGCGCCACCACCTCCCGGTCCCGCAGCCTGGCAGTGAGCAACGGCGAAAACCGCCTGCCCTCCAGCGCCGCAGCCGCTTCCACAGCCTCTGCGAAGGTTTTCTCAATCCCGGTATAGAGCCTGGCCGTATCCGTCACATTGTTGATCCAGTCAAATAATCCGATGATATCTACCATCTGTCTGCAGGAACATTCCAGACGATGGTACGATTCCGGATATCCCCGGGAGCAGTCATACCAGCAATGATGTCCCAGGGCTACCGGGGCATAGCAGGCTGTGGACGGTCTCGTGGCAAGCCATGTATATCCCACCATCGTATGCAGGTTTGCCACTTCATATTCCTCTTCAAACCACTGTCTCGCCGTCTGGGTATACAGATTCATAAAGCTGATCTTTCCCACATCATGAAGCATTCCGCCCTCCATGGCAAAATCAAGAACCGCTCTGTGTTTGTCCTCCTGATTTGTCACTTTGCGGATCTCCTCCATATCATCGAAAAATCCCGGCTCTTCCTCCATAATGATCCCGCACATCACCGCCGCGGCTTCCGCAATGACTCTGGAATGCACATAGACCTCCGGCGCAAAATGCATCTGCAGCTTCAGCAGAAATTCCTTATAGGAAATGCCTCCCGCTATCTCCACATAGGTACACGATAACTGCCGCAGATACACAAAAAGTATCTCATTCTCCGACGCCTTGGGAAAAGATTCCACATAGTCTATAATTCTCCGATACAGATTCCCGATGTATTCTTCTCTCCCCGGGATCTTTTCCGGATAGTCTTTCAAAAACTGACAGTAAAAGGCAGGCAGGGAAATAATGCCATACATACTTTCCGCAGAAAAATCAGTCACATCCGCCTCATCCATCAAGGCCTCTATCCTGCCAAGCAATTCCCCCAGACTATACATTCCGCAATAATACTCGATAACGCTATATGAAAACAGCGGTCTCTTCGCAGGTTTTTCTCCTTTCTCCGCGGCCTCCTGCAGACGCCTCTGATACACAATGTAGACCGACTCCATCACATCTTCCACATCCTGTGAAGTCATGCTTTCTTCCCTGCCGTAAGAGATGCTGGCCGCCATCTGCTGATGTGTCATATAGATATATCGCTCCCATGGCAGCCCCGGTTCCTTCTCCTGATACCCTTTGTCCTGCAGGATTTCCAGGGTACGCTTTACCATACGGATCTTTTCGCCTGGCGACGGAAACTGCCCCAGCGCCATGTTTGCCCGCGAACGCAGGATATACCCTCTGGTCTCCACATCATCAATTTCGTCAAAGTATTTCAGATATGCGGCCGCCTCCGTAAAGCACAGCCTCATCTGGGAGATATATTTCTGAATTTCCGAACGCTCCAACCCTACCAGTTTATTACAGACACTATAATACCCCATGCCAAGCCAATATAACTCCCGAATCATACCTCTCCGGTCTTTCTTCAGCCTGGCCAGGTTCAGCAGCGCTTTGTGAATCTGGCAGAATAATCCTACGTCCAGCTCCTCCCTTCCGCAAAGCAGCTTCCCCGCAAACTCCTCCAATTGTACCAGTTCTGCCTCGTCTGCCTCATAAATATGGTCCAGCACAGGAAACAGCTCTTCCCTGAGCAACTTCATATTCTGCTTTGCCCGTTCCTCTGCCTGCTTCTTCTCCTGATCAGCCAATGCCAGACACTCCTCAAACGTAAGGGCTCCCCGTCCTTTTACCGTATATCCCGCACTATCTCTTAAACTGGCAATATACTCTTCCTGATATGACTGCATGCTTCCTCAACTCTCTCTCCGCTGTTTCTCTCCCGTTGCTGTCCCGGGCCCCTTCCAATCATCCGAAACGATCCCTCAGAATCTCCTGAAGGCGCTCCGGATCCACCGGCTTGGAGCAATGCTCATTCATCCCGGCCTCTCTCGATAAACGAATGTCCTCCACAAATGCATTCGCCGTCATCGCCACAATCCAGACTTTCTCCGCATCCGCCCTGGTTAATCTCCGAATCTGCCGTGTCGCCTCATATCCATCCATCACAGGCATCTGAATATCCATAAAGATCAAATCAAAATACCCCTCCGGGGAGGCCGCAAACTTCTCCACGGCCTGGGCTCCGTTATCCGCCACCTCCACTTGTACGCCGAACATGGACAGCATTTCCATGGTGATCTCCTGGTTCAGCGGAATATCCTCCGCCAGCAGTACACGATACCGGCTGTAATCCATCTCTCCATGCGCGGTCTGCCCTTCCTGCTCCCGTCCGTCGCTGACCAGAGACGCCAGCGTCTCCAGCAGCCTGCTCCGAAACAGCGGACAGGGAACAAAAGCATTGACTCCGGCCCGCACTGCCCGGTATTCCATCTGTGCCCAATCCTCCTCCGATATCAGGAGAATCGGAAACTCGCGCCCTGCCAGCTGCCGTACATGAGAAGCCAACTCCAATACCGGCATATCCTCCAGCTCCTGCCCCAAAAACAGGGCACAGGGCATGCGATCCTCATATTTTGCCTCTGTGAGCCATGTTACCGTTTCCAGACCGCTCTTTGTGCAGGCCAGCGTCAGGCCGCCTTCTGCCAGATACTCCTCGATCTGTGCCACCCGTTCTTCCCTGCTCTCCGCCATCAGTACGGTTCCGCCTACCGGAAGAGGCGTCTCCTTCCTGTTTTGCACCGCAATGCTCATGGGAAGCACCACATGAAAACGGCTGCCCTTCCCCTCCTCACTTTCCACGGTAATCTCACCGCCCATGCGGTCCACCAGGCTTTTTACGATAGACATTCCCAGACCGGTCCCCTCAATCTTGCTGATGGTGGTATTATTCACCCGTTCAAACGGAATAAAAATCCGCTCCAGAAATTCCCGGCTCATGCCGATTCCATTATCCTCGCATATAAAATCCAGCACTGCCGTATCCTTTTTCACCGTGCCATGCGCATCGGGCTCCGGTTGATACTGGCTGAACTTTACATGGATATTGCCTTCTTCCTGTGTGTATTTTATCGCATTTCCGATTATATTTACCAAAATCTGTCTCACCCGCAGCGGATCTCCCATCAGGCTTTCCTCATAGATCCGTCCGATTTCGATCTGAAGGCTCTGCTTTTTCTGCTCGGCCTGAGGGCGGAGAATCACGGCGATATCATGGACCATATCCGCCAGAGAAAATATTTCTTCATTCAAAGTCAGACGCCCACTGTCAATCCTGGACATATCCAGCACGTCGTTCACAAGCTCCATCAGATGTGTGGACGCCGTTCTGATCTTCATCAGACAATCCTGGACTCTGGACTTTTCATCAATGTGAGCCAGCCCGATGGATGTCATACCCACGATGGCATTCATCGGTGTCCGGATATCATGGGACATATTGGACAGGAAATTGCTCTTGGCCTGATTTGCCGCCTCCGCTGCCCTCAGGGCATCTTCCAGCGCCGTATTCATATGTTCCAGCTCTGTGGTATGCTGCTGCCTGTTATCCTTACTTTCCACGATCCACAGCTCATGGGTGTCATCCATCCGGACTCTTTCGTTTACCAGGTCCTTCAAGTCCTCTTCCGGATCCCCATCCCGCAGCTTCACTGCCGTCAATCCGGACAGAGCGCACGCCTGACTGTCCGCATACAAAATACGCGCCTGCCCCTCCGGGTCCCGTTCCACCATCAGATATCCTTTGTTTTCCCGCTCATCCCTGCTCTCCATATCATTCACTCCCCAGGCTCTGCCTCTGTATTCCCTTCTTTTCCTGCTCATGAAGTACCTGATTCAAGGTCTGGTACAGCTTATCCACTTCCACCGGCTTGGACAGATGCCCGTTCATCCCGCACTCCACGGATTTCTTCAAATCATCGTCAAAGGCATTGGCTGACATAGCCACAATGGGTATGGTATGACAGTCCTCCCTCTCCATACTGCGGATTCTGCGGGTTGCCTCCAGACCGTCCATCACCGGCATCAGAATATCCATCAATATCACATCATAGGTGCCTGGCGCCGTGGTGCGGATGCGCTCTACTGCCTCCGCACCGTTATGCACACAATCTACCTTGAAATTACGTTCCTCCAGAAGACATTGTGCAATTTCAGCATTGATTTCATTGTCCTCCACCACCAGAATATGATATCCGGCGAAAAATATCTCCTCTTTCTGCTCTTCCTTCTCTACATCCTCGCCGAGCTCCAGCGGGATCAAAAAGCTGAAAGTACTGCCCTTTCCCAACTCACTCTCCAGGCGGATATTGCTCCCCATCATCTGAATCAGGCGGCTGCTGATAGACAGTCCCAGCCCTGTCCCCTGCTGTTTTGCCGGATTCCTGTCGGAAGCCTGCTCAAAGGAACGGAATACCCTCTCCTGATCCTCTCTGGCAATGCCGGTTCCAGTGTCGCTTACGGCAAAGAAGACTTCTCCTGTTTCTGTTCTTTCTTCCACTGTAAGCATGATCTTCCCTCCCACAGGAGTAAATTTCACCGCATTTCCCAACAAATTAATCAGCACCTGGCTGATTCGCATTCTGTCCGCCCTGAAGAATTTGTGCGCCAGACTTACATGTTCCTCAAACTCTATTTCTTTTGCAACGGCCTGCGGACGAATCAGCTCTTCTACCGTATCCAGCATCTTCTGCAGCTGAAAGGAAATCGGCTCCAGCTTCATCTTTCCGCTTTCTATCTTCGACATATCCAGAATATCGTTGATTAAACCCAACAGATAATCCGATGAGGACTGTATCTTCTGCAGGCAGTCCTCGATCCGCTCCCTGCTTTGATCCGGCTGCAGGGCAATGGCTGTCATCCCGATGATGCCATTCATAGGCGTGCGGATCTCATGACTCATTCGGGAGAGAAATTCTGACTTCGCCTTGCTGGCAATATCATGCTGCTTCTGATTCATCTGTCCCTGTATCACTCTTCCAAGTTCTGCCAGATCATGGTAAACCTCCGGATCCTCCAACATATCCGGGCCAATACCCAGAATACAGATATTTCCCATATAGCTTCCGCTATCCTGCATAGGCAGCACTATCCCCTGCTGCCCCGCCTCTATATTCAGAAAGCACTGCAGAATTTTGTTCCCGCTGTCCTCCTGCGAGACATACCTGGCCTCCTCTGTCCCCAGCCAGCCGCAGAAACTACCTTTGTCTTCCTCATTATACCGCCTCACGCCGCCTGATGTCACCGCTTTAGAGCCATGCCATTGATACTGCAGGTAGTTGGAATTAAAATCTGCCTGCAAGACATTAATCAATACGTCGCTGGCCTGATAATACCGGCCGATCTTGCGGGTCATCAACTGCATCTGCGCCGGAAAATCCGCGCCCTTGCCGAACAAATTCAGGGCAACGGATACCAGGCTGACGCCCTCCCCATAATCCAGGCTGTTGATCTCCCTTCCCTGCAGAAGCGGCAGCTCTCCCAACTCCGCCTCCGGTATCTCTTCGTAAAACAGATAGGCCCTGGATCCCCCGGCTTTCACATGACTTCTGGCCTGTCTTGCCATACAGATCAGCTTTCCTGTAGTCTGTTCTCTGTTGTCGCATACCAGACCGGCATATATCTCCACATGGAACAACTCCGCATCAAAAGCAGCTGAAATCCTGCCGAGCAGATCTTCCGTAAATTCTGCCGCCTTCTCCCGCTTTCCGCCCTCAAGCCACAGAACAAAATCATCTCCGTCCAGGCGCAGAGCCACTGCCTGCCGATCTGTATTTTCTATATATTCTTGACAGCTGCCGCGGATCAGACATCCGATTTCCTCCAAAATCATATCTCCGAATACAATACCGTTTTTCTCGTTGCTCTCCTTCAGCCGATTCAGAAACAGATTGATCATCACGCCGTCATAATCTTCTATATTCCCCTGCCTTCTGCATTCCTGCAAACGTTTCATTCCGGCGCTGAAAGCATAAAGCCCCGTAACACCGTCCATGGAATTCTTCCGAAGCTGCTCCGCTTCCCTTTCCTTCTGCTCCTGAATCTCCCGGATGCTTCCCACCAGCTTGCGCCGCTTTCCCTCTGTGTCATAGACCGCGTTGCCTGACAGCTGTACCCATACAAATTCTTCATTCTCCTGCCATCTTATCCGAAATTCCGCAAATACTCTGTCCGTCTTCTTCCGAAGGGCCTCCTTTGCCGCTTCCCTGTCCTCTTCATAAATATAGTTAGGGTTAATAAAGCTGCCCTCAAACTCTCCGCAGGGCCATTGCCCGTTCATCGTCTTGTGATTCACGATATTCAGCAAATGCGTTTCGTAGTCATAGGAATAAAACACATCTTTTGTAGACTCCACTGCCACCCGATAGCGCTCTTTTTCTTCCAGAAGTACCTCTTCGGCTTCTTTCTGCCGATCTGTCAAATCCTTCACTACATCATACAATGCGTCTACTTCCAGGATATTCGAAGGCTTAAAATGCTGAAGTCCCTCTCTTCCCTCACTGATGCATTCCATCAGGCGCTGTACCGGCCGGGTCAGATACCTTACCAGCAGATAAATACCGAGCACGCCAAACAACAGCCCAATCAGAATGGCTACCACCATCCAGAAATAAAGCTTGCGGCTGATCCCGAAAAGATCTTCTTCCGTATCCAGCCCCATAAGGACCCATTCCGTATTTTCATAGGGCACATTATTGCTGTAAAGCTTCAGCGGGCAGACCACCGCATAGACTCCCTGCTTCTCCAAAAGGATCTCCTCCACCCTTAAAAGGTCCTCGTATTCCGTCTCCCGCAGCGCAAATCCCTCTCCGCCGGCACGAATCAGATTGTAGAGCATCCCCTTTCCTACCAACGGAAGATATCGGCCGTCCGCCTGCCTGACAGCCAGCATATATCCCGATTGCTGAGATTCGTTCAATTCCGCTACCAGGAAGTAGTCGTTCAGCTTCCTTGCGGAAATCTCTATCCCAAGCACTCCATATACGGTTCCGTCATAACGAAGCGGCAGCGAATAGGTAATCATTTCATAGGAATCCTCTGCTCCCTTTCCCAGAGAAAAAGGCATGGACCAATAGCCAAGATCCTCCGTATCCGCTTCCCCATATGCTTCTCCCGCCCTCCACGGTTCATAAAAGTAGGAATCTGCCGCATTCTTTCCCTGACCTTCCATATGAAAGCGGGTAGTCCATCCGGTGTCCAGCGGAATACTCCACTTTCTGGACAAATGCTTGCTTCCCCGCTCCAACAGCAGATCCGTATTGTTCTCGGGTCTGGTATCCGGATCGGAATCCCTGATAAAAAATCCGCTGAAGTCCGCCCTTTCGTCTCTGTCCCCTCCTGTCAGGATAAGGAAAATACCGGTGGCCGAACTTCCCTGGAGCTGATCCACAGCCTCCGGAAAAAGCTGCTCCAAAAGCCGGTCTTTCAGCTCTTCCGACTCCAGCACCTCCGCTATTCCGACTCCCTCATCATTTAAAAACAGTTCCAGCGTTCTATTCATAGACGTCTCCCGGTCCCGGACAGACGCCCATCTCTGATTCATGTCATTCTGCAGAATTACCCGCCGATTTTCCACCAGCCGGTTCATCATACTGCCGGAATACTCCTCCAGTATCCCTGTAGTCCTTCTCATCACCAAAGTACCGATGGTAATCATACTCTGTATCAGCATAATAACGATCAAAGGAATCAGAAAAATAATGAATATCGATGTTTTTTTCTTACTTTGTCGTTTTCCCTCCATTTTATCATACACATCCTTACTTGCTTACCGCAGATTTTAGTGCGTCACAAAAAGAACTGTACCACTCCTTAAAAGCTTCCTCCGTCACATAGGGTGCAGACGCTTCCTCCAGGCTCAGACCCTGCGCCAGTGCTGCCTCCACAGCCATCCGATCCTCCGCAGCCCTGTCCGCAAGATGATATTCCAACACCTTCCTCGCCGCAGAACCGTTTTTAAAGCTTTTATTTGTATAAAGTGTCATCCCCTCCATCTCCCGGAAAATGGTAGTCAGACATTCATAAGTCTTCGGGGCCACCTCCAGAGACTGTTCCTCAATTACCTGATCCAGCTTTTCCGCACTGTTTGCCGCCTTCTGCACCGGCAGATAACCGGACACACAGCCAAACTGCAGATTATTCTCCGCCTCGGTAAACCACTTCAGGAACTCCACAGCAGCATATTCATGTCTTTCATCCGATTTGCTCACTACCATGCCGGCTCCCTGCTGAACGGCATAATGCTGCCCATCCCGGAATACCGGCGCCGTCATCACAATATAATCGATTGGGTACCCTGTATCGTCCAGCTCCACCTGATCGGGAAAGTACATGGCGGAGGACGTAGAGCCTGTATAAGCCAGCAAATCTCCTGTTTTTACATCATCGGAACGAAAGGAACCGTATGCGCCGAAATATCCCTTGACCATGGGCACATAATAATTCTCCCAGAGCCGGTGCAGCTCCTCTTCCGGCAAATTCAAGGTCACTTCGCCGTTTTCCACCTGAAAGATCTCCACGCCCAGCTGTCTCATCCCAATGATAAAATAATTCGCCGCGGCGTCTCTCCCATAAAATGCCCTGCCGTCTCCCGGTATATCCGGCGTCTGCCCGTCGGTCCACTCATAGTATGTCTTTGCCGCAGCCGCCACATCCTCTATTGTCTTCAAGTCCTCTAAAGTAACGCCGGTGGCGGCAGCAAAAGTCTCCCAATCGGTCTTATTGATCATCATGATCTCTGTGGACTTTGCCGTGGGAAAGATTCGAAGCGTACCGTCCTTCGCAATCCGTCCCTCCTCTATATAGGAATCCACGTATTTCCCCAACTCTTCTTCATCCAAATATTCCGACAGATTCGCCAGCGCGCCCGCCTGTTCTACCTCATATGCAGTGTCCGCATAGGATGAAAATACGTCCGGCATTGCCTCCGCCCCTACCTTTCCGTTGATGGAGTCCCGCACCGCTGTCTCCAGATCCGAAACAGAGCCCTGACTGTAGCCCTGCACAAAAATCCCCTCTTCCCTGCCTACCGTATCGTTAAACTCCTCTACCAATGTATCAAACGCAACCTGCTGTGCGCCGTTATAATAATGCCATACGGTCAGAGACACCGGATTGCCCGGATCCAGAGGACTCTTCTTTCCGCATCCTGTCAGGCTGAAGGCACATCCCGCGGCCAACAGGCATGCATACATTCCGAAAGCATTTCTCCCTTTCATACTCTGCTCCCTCCCTGTTTTTAGTTATTTTTCATTCTAGCATACCCTCTCTGTATTTTCAAGGAAAGCGGCCTGAAACTTTCTTATACAATATAAAACAAGGGGCGGCAGCCTATATTGCTTCCACCCCCACATGAATAATACTGCTTAAAATACCTTTATTGAAACGGTTTCAGGTTTTACTGGGGGATACGGAAGTACATTCCAGGTGAAAAATGCTCCGGGGAAGAGACGGATTTAATTCACAAAAAGAAGTCTGCGGAAACACGGTTTCCAGAGAGAAAGACGCTTTCCAGAGAAGAACTGCCTTCCAGAGAAAAAACGGCTTTCCAGAGAAGAACTGCCTTCCAGAGAAAAAACGGCTTTCCAGAGAAGGACTGCCTTCCGCGGAAAACACGAGCGGCAGGAACACTGACCGCTTCCGGGAAAAGATCACCCTTGACAAGGTTTCTTTCGGATACAGAGAAGGACAGGAAGTCCTCCACGAACTTTCGTTTTGTTTCCAGGCAGGAAAGCATTATGCCGTAGTGGGACGGAGCGGCTGCGGAAAAAGCACCCTTCTCTCCCTGCTGTTGGGATATTATCCGGATTACAGCGGGAGCATCTCCTATGACAGTGTCGAACTGCGGGAACTGCCGCGGGAATGTCTGGGAAATATTGTGGCATATGTGTCCCAGGATACCTTTCTGTTCCAGGACACAATTCTGAATAACATCACCCTGTTTGACGAAAAATACACCCTGTCGGAAGTCGAATCCGCAGTGGAACAGGCGGGCCTGGCAGAGCTTGTGGCTTCTCTTCCGGAGGTTCTTTCCACCACGGCAGGCGAAAACGGCAGAAACTTTTCAGGCGGTGAAAGGCAGCGCCTCAGTCTCGCCCGGGCATTGCTTCGAAAGAGCAGGGTACTGCTGTTAGATGAGTTTACCGCCAACCTGGACAGAGAAACGGCAAGGAAAATTGAAGAACGGATAATGCGTCCGGATGACTGCCTGACCATCACAGTCACCCACCGCCTGGAACCGGATATGCGCCCGCGATACGATGGGATACTGAACCTGGAGCAGGCCTGAAACAGCTGAACCATAAGCTTGCCTGAAACGCCTCACCTAAAACGAACCTGATGCAGCTAAATCTAAAAGAACCTGATACAGCTAAACCTAAAAGAACCTGATACGGCTAAACCTAAAAGAACCTGATACGGCTAAACCTAAAAGAACCTGATACGGCTGAACCTAAAAGAACCTGATACAGCTGAACCTAAAAGAACCTGATACAGCTAAACCTAAAACAGGTCTGAATCAGCACAGTCTGCCCACAGCCTGCCGCCCGGGCGGCAAGATTTGCCGCCCGGGCTAGCGCTTTGTCAAACAAAACCGAGGCATGCGCCTGTCATTATGAAGCCTTCTTTAGCATATCATGAATATAGGACTGCAGACCGTCCTCTTTATCAATGCCATACCTTTTATTCACAGCAATATAATACCTCATGATACGCTCTTTCTGCAGGAGTTCACTGGAAGGAATACTGTCGCCATACCCTTTCCTGGCCGCTTTCCAGGGCTCCTCATTATGTGTAATCCGTTCCAGTACCTTTCCTCCATACATCCCAAAAGTATTTACCACAAGATCAATCACTTTTTTCTCATCGTCAGTCAGGACATCCTCCGTTCCTTCCAAAAGTGCAAATCGCGCATCATCAATCGGATTGTACTTAAAATCCCTGAAAAGGTCGTAGACATCCGGATAAACAGGTCCATGAACCCACGCTCTACAATCTTCATGAAAGATTGGTTTCCCATATAATGCAGAATAAGTTCCCTGAATAAAATAGAGGAGTTTCTGGAGCATTAGCGGAGTGACTTCCTCGAGTTTTTCAAAAGTACATGCAATGACTCTAATCATTTTATCGGATACCGTAAAAATGCTCTCTAAACTATGGGCCGCGGCCAAAGCTTTCTTAAATGCCGCATCCGTAATCTTATCCCTATTCTCTGTCAGCTTATCTCTCATAAATGCCGGAGAGGAAAGGGCAGCTCTTATAACATCGGAATATTCCCTTGATGGAATTTGTCCCTCAAGGTATCTGGGAATCGTAATCTCACCAAAGCCAAGAGCAAGCGATAAGGGAGCTTTCCCAATCTTATAAATCTCCATCAACTTTTCAATGTCACCGATGGAAACTACCCCTTCCGCAAATCTATACTGACTGTCAATCTCCTGTACATTTTTATCAATAAGCCCTGGTATCCCCATCTCTTCTCCACATTCTGAACATACTGCAACCGTAATTTCAAAAATATATTCCTTATTCCTTATACTTTTTGTGATATCCTTTTTCTGCAAAAAATACTCTGTTTCTTTCCTGCATTCTACACAGAAATCCCTTCTTTTTTTCTCTGTCATCATAATCACCTCTGTTTTTCAGCTAATTATTTGAAATAATATGTAAGCGGACTTTTCTGTTCATGAAATGAAATCACTATCACAAAACAGTTTTCTAGCTTGTTAACCTTGATATATAAGGAAACGAGCTTTTCTCCCGGCCCATTTCTCTCTAAGAGAGTCACATCTTTCCCAAAAACATAGAGTCTCTCATATTCATATCCCTTATGCACATTCTGTAGAATCCCTGAAAAATCTATGGGCGCAAGACTAAGGAGAATTTCCTTTGCCTTGGCTTCATCAATGACATAATCCAGAAATAAGTCTATGTTGTCCTGCCTTTTTGAGTTTCTGGCAATGCGGTATCTATTATTTTCTACTGCATCTTTCACATCAGAAAGATACTGCTCTATATCTTTCTGATCTATG